>Ga0302312_10000309_pt1 | contig 41784 bp, 42 predicted proteins | sample III_Palsa_N2_1_FD_200529 | JGI IMG/M metagenome (GOLD analysis project Ga0302312, IMG submission 200529) | Peat permafrost microbial communities from Stordalen Mire near Abisko, Sweden - III_Palsa_N2_1 | ecosystem: Environmental > Terrestrial > Soil > Palsa > Peat permafrost | place: Sweden... | reverse complement strand
GAAAAAATAAGGAAAAAATGGGTTTTTTCGGGGCTCGCGGCCGCAGGGCGGAGGCTCGCTGTGGCAGGGTGGCGGTTCGCGGGACCAGATCAGGTTACATTATTCAAAAAACCTTCTGCCCCTCCCCAAAAAAATGTAGCCGTTCTGAGGAATCAGAACGGCTTGTTGCAATCATAACCCTCAGCTAACATAATGATTAGCTAAAAAATTAAATGATTTTTAGTGGAAATAGTCTAATCAGAGCCTTAACTGGGTTTCCCCAGTAGGAGATACTTACGGTAAATGAATTCCAATGGTTTTGCGGAAATAGGGAAAATCAACGATTTTTTAAAGAAATTGCCCTAGGCTGGATAGAGACTGGTGGTGGCCGGAAGAGTAGCAATGGCTTTTGCCGCGATATAACCGCTGGTCCAGGCATGCTGAAAATTAAAGCCGCCCGTGACGCCGTCTACGTCCAATATTTCCCCGGCAAAATAGAGTCCTGGTACGATCCTGCTCATCATCGTTGCCGGATCAACTTCCGGGAGGCGGACGCCTCCGCAGGTCACGAATTCTTCTTTAAAGGTGGTCTTTCCCCTGACTGTCAATTCCTGTGCGCAAAGGAGGCGGATCAATGTATGCTGTTCCCTGGCAGGCAGATCGCCCCAACGAATATGCTCCCCTATACCCGCCAGGGAAACCAAATATTGCCAAAGGCGTTGGGGAAGCCCAAAAATGCTCTTTTTCCATACGAACTGTCCCCCTTGCGTGGAACGCATCTGCCGGAAAAAGTCCCTTGCGCTTTCGGCGTGGTATCCTGGAATCCAATTAACCAATAAGGTAAAGGAATATTGCTTTTCCGCCAGTTCGGTGGCTCCCCACGCGCTCAGGCGCAAGACGGCGGGTCCGCTGCATCCCCAGTGAGTGATCAGCAAAGGACCCTTTTCCGTTAATTTGCTTCCCCCGATCCTTAGCTGGACTTCCGGCACGCTGATCCCCATGAGCTCAGTAATAGGGTTGCCAGGCATATTAAAGGTAAAAAGGGAAGGCAATGGGGGCGTAATGGAATGCCCCAGATGCTGCAGCCAGCCAAAGTGCTCGATTTTGGCAAAGCCCCCGCAGGCAATCAATACCGCATCCGCCGACAAAGGGGCATCAAGAGAAGTCATCACCCGAAAGGCTTCTCCATCCCTTTCCAGTGCTTTGACTTCCCTGTTCATTCTGAGCTGAACGCCATATTCATTCGCTTCTTTCACCAAACAATCGATGATCGTGGCAGAGGAATCAGTGACGGGGAACATCCGGTTGTCCGATTCTGTTTTTAGGGCCACTCCCCGTTCCTGGAACCAGGCAATCGTCTGGGTAGTAAAGAAATGCGGAAATGCCTTTTTCAGGAAATTCCCCCCTCTCGGGTAGCGCCGGATCATCTCCGCAATAGAAAAACAGGCGTGGGTCACATTGCAGCGTCCTCCGCCGGACACCCTGACCTTAGAGAGCACCTTGCTGCTTTTTTCCAGCAGAATGACTTCCAGCCCGGGATCCAAACGGGCGGCATTGACGGCGCCAAAGAAGCCGGCAGCGCCCCCTCCTATCACCACCAGGCGCCTGCGTCGAATGGTACCCGGCACTAGGGGTTCGTGTCGGTTTGAAGGGAGGCAGGGACGGAGACAAGGTTGCCGGCAACAGGCGTACCGGCCGTACTATAATAACTCGAATTGAGATGGGGATTGGCTTTTTCTGCCAGTTCTATGGCGGAGAAAGAAGACAGGATATCTGCCTTCCCCTTGCGGATACAAATCGTATGTTCATAATGAGCAGAGGGTTTGCGATCCTGGGTCCTTACCGTCCATCCGTCATCATCGTAGCTGACTTCTTTCACGCCCAGGTTTACCATGGGTTCAATGGCAATGACCATTCCGTCCTTCAATTTACCCCCTGTTCCCCTTTTTCCATAATTGGGCACCTGGGGATCTTCGTGCAGGTGACGACCCAGTCCGTGTCCTACCAGTTCCCGGACAACTCCGTATCCCCGTTGCTTCTCGGTGAAGTCCTGCACGGCAAAGGATATATCCCCTATACGGTTGGCCGTATGGGCCTTTTCTATGCCTTTATAGAGAGACTGCTTCGTGGCGGCCATGAGCTGTAATACGGCCTGCCCAGGATCCCCGATCGCAAAAGTATAAGCACTATCCCCGTGGTAACCATTTTTAAAGACTCCCACATCCACCGACACCACGTCCCCCTCTTTTAGAGGCACATCATTAGGGAATCCATGAACGACTGCGTCATTCACCGACATACAGGTGGCGAAAGGGAAACCCCTATATCCCTTAAAAGAGGGTTGGGCGCCGTTATCCACAATGAATTTTTCAGCCACCTTATCCAATTGCGCAGTGGTAACACCCGGCCGGATAGCCTTGGCCACTTCAGCGATAGCTCCTCCTACAAGAAGGGCGCTTTCTCTGATGAGTGCGACTTCAGATGTCGTTTTATAATGGATCATATCATGTAATTTATTGCGGAGAAGGCTCCTATTAAAAAGCAACCCTGACAAATGACTTGCCAGGGTTGTAATCTATAATGATTTCAGCGAAATCTTCTTAAAAGACGCCTGTAGCCCCGGTAGTAGTGGCAGCCGCCCTACCTTGTATCCTGCCGGACTTCATCAATCCGTCATATTGGCGCATCAACAAGTGGGTCTCAACCATCTGCAAGGTATCCAGAATAACCGCTACCATGATCAGTAAGGAGGTACCTCCGTAAAAGGTAGAGAACCCAGCCGTTACACCCAGATTACGGGCAATACCCGGAAGGATCCCCACAATAGCCAGGAAGAAGGCTCCCGGCAACGTGATCCTATCCATGATCGTTCCGATATAATCCGCGGTAGGCTGCCCTGGCTTAACACCCGGGATAAATCCGTTATTCCGCTTCAGGTCATCTGCCACCTGCTTAGGATTAAAGATCAAGGCAGTGTAGAGGAAGGTAAATCCTATGACCAATACGCTATAAATCAACATATACCAGATGTTCCCATGGTCATTGAAGATCCTGCCCAGTCCTGCGGTCAGCTGGAAGCTGGACAATAAACCCGGAATGAACATGATCGCCTGGGCGAAGATGATGGGCATAACCCCGGAGCTGTTCACCTTTAAAGGCAGGAACTGCCGGGCGCCCCCGAATTGTCGGTTACCGATGATCTGCTTGGCATAGTTGACGGCAATCTTGCGGGTACCCTGCACTAGCACGATCAGTGCCATAATGGTCAGTACCAGGAAAGCCAATTCAATCAGGAAAACCAGCAAACCGTGACCGCCCTTAGCGGTCTGGGAAGCAAATTCCTGTGTGATGGACGCAGGGAATCGGGACATGATACCCACCATGATGATGATGGAAGTACCATTTCCAAGGCCTTTATCCGTGATCTTCTCACCAAGCCACATTACAAACAATGTACCTGCGGTAAGAACGATAATGGTAGTGGGGAAAAACAAATTCTGAAATGCCGGTAAGATGGCCCCACCTGCGATTCCGGGATTCTTCAGGTAAGTGACATAGGCTCCACCCTGGAACACGGTTACGATAGCAGTCAGGTAACGGGTCCACTGGTTGATCTTCTTACGGCCGCTTTCTCCTTCCTTCTGAACCTTCTGAATCTGGGGAACCAGGATGGTCACCAATTGCATGAAGATGGAAGCGGAGATATAAGGCATGATTCCCAGTGCAAAGATAGATGCGTTTGAAAACGCCCCTCCTGCAAATGAATCAAAAATACCCAGCATACCCTTGCTGGCACTACCTTTCAGGCCAGCCAGCCCGTTCGGATCAATACCAGGTAAGACGATATAGTTACCTATACGGAAAACAAGCAATAGTAGTAAAGTGAGGATGATCTTATCACGCAGCTCGTCAATACTCCAAATATTCTTTAGGTTCTGTATGAACTTCTTCACGAATGATTCAAGATTTATGACCTTCAATAAAAAATCAGACTAGGGAAGGGCGACTCCCAGCCTGACAAATATCCGAAATTTATTTGACAATCTCGATCGTTCCACCGGCAGCCTCAATGATAGACTTTGCCTTTTCGCTGATAGCGTTGATTTTGAAGGGGAGCTTTGCTGATAATTCACCGTGTCCCAATACTTTAACGAGGTCGGTGCGGTTAATCAGTCCGTTCATGAAGAGATTTTCCAGGGAAAACTCCGTAAGACCATATTTTTCCACCAGCTGGTCAATCTGGCCCAGGTTAAATACCTTGTATTCAACTCTATGTGGATTTTTAAAGCCCCTCTTGGGCAAACGGCGCTGAATAGGCATCTGACCACCTTCGTGGCCTGTCTTGATCTGGTAACCGGTACGTGCTTGCTGACCCTTGTTACCTTTTGTAGAAGTACCACCCTTACCGGATGCTTCTCCACGGCCTAAACGTTTTTCCTTGTGAACGGCGCCTTCTGCGGGCTTAAGATTGTGCAGGTTCATGTGATTTGATTTTTTACTTACGGGGTATCACCCCTCGCAGCGGATCCACAGGCTATTGCCAGGACCCTTGTTAATGTGTACTCCGCTGACAGGGATCACCAATCAGCGGAGAATATCTTTCGAAAGTTCAGTTAGTTCAGTTCTTCCACCTTCACCAGATGGTTCACCTTGCGGACCATACCCAGGATCTGAGGAGTAGCTTCTACTTCTTTGAACTGGCTCATTTTGTTGAGTCCGAGCGCCTGCAAAGTTAATTTCTGGCGCTTAGGGTGATCAATGGAGCTTCTAACTTGCGTGATTTTTATCTTCTTCATCATTCCTGATTTGAGGGTTCTCTTCAGATTACCCGTTGAATACTTTCTTCAAAGCGATCGTACGCGTCTTGGCAACGGCAATAGGTTCGCGGAGCATGCTCAGCGCCTTGAAGGTTGCCTTCACCACGTTATGCGGATTGGCAGAGCCCAGGGATTTAGCCAGAACGTCCGTCACTCCGGCGCTTTCCAACACCGCGCGCATGGAACCTCCTGCGATTACTCCAGTACCGTGGGCAGCCGGCTTGATCAATACCTTGGCAGCGCCCAGTTTTGCCAACTGGTCGTGGGGAATAGTCCCCTTCATGACAGGCACCTGGATCAGGTTCTTCTTGGCATCTTCAATTCCCTTGGTAATTGCCAATTGAACTTCTTTAGCCTTGCCTAAGCCATGACCCACCACACCATTTTCGTTACCAACTACCACAAGGGCGGAAAAGCTGAAAGAGCGTCCACCTTTGGTAGTCTTCACTACACGGTTGATGGCTACGACCTTTTCCTTCAACTCAAGATCACCGGCTTTAATTTTACTTAAATTTACCTTTGCCATTTATAAGAATTTGCGATGTATACAATTTTACAATCGGTTAAAATGCAAGTCCGCCTTCACGAGCGCCTTCTGCCGCCGCCTTCACGCGACCGTGGTAGAGGTTCCCGCCCCTGTCGAATACACAGGTGGTAATACCTAGCTCAATTGCTTTGCGGCCAATGGCTGCCCCGGCTAACTTAGACTTGTCCGTCTTAGTCCCGGTCTGCGCCTTGATGTCCTTGTCTTTCGTAGAAGCAGCTACCAGCGTCTTGGCAGTGGTATCATCGATCAACTGCAGGTAAATATCAGTATTGCTGCGAAACACAGACAAGCGGGGCTTGCCGGGTGTTCCCGATACCTTTTTACGAATGCGGTACTTGATCTTTTGTCTCCTGTTAACTTTGTTGTCCATTTTATTATCATTTGCACCTCCGATACTGCCGGAAGCAATTAGGTTATCAATGATTATTTACCAGCGGCCTTACCTGCCTTACGACGGACGACTTCACCTACATATTTCACACCCTTACCCTTGTATGGTTCAGGTTTACGCAAGGAGCGCAGCTTGGCAGCCACCTGCCCGATCAACTGCTTGTCGATCCCTTCCAGGGTGATCGTGGGATTCTGCCCCTTTTCGGTAGCAGTAGCCACTTTGATTTCCTTGGGAACTTCCACAATGATATTGTGAGAGTAACCAAGCGCCAGGTCCAACAGGTTCCCCTGGTTGGAGGCCTTAAAACCCACACCCACCAGCTCCAGCTTGCGGACATATCCATCGGTGACACCTTTTACCATGTTACCGACCAGTGCACGGTACAAACCGTGCATGGCGCGGTGACGGATCTGATCCGTGGGGCGTTCAAAAACGACTTCGGAACCATTCACAGTGACAGTGATGTCACGGTCAATCGCTTCTTTCAGTTCGCCTTTCGGCCCTTTTACCGTAACCACGTTGTCACTTCCCAAAGTGATGGTGACTCCGCTGGGTATTACTACCGGTTGTTTGCCTATACGAGACATAGTTCGTTAATTTAAAACTTGTTATTTCAAAATGATACCTGACCGTTCAGCCTGTATAGGAGGGCTTAATGTATCAGGTACTGTTTACTAACTCAGAATAGTGTATATATATTATTAGTATATATAGCAAAGGACTTCACCACCCACATTCTGGGTCTTGGCATCCTTATCTGTCATCACCCCTTTCGAAGTGCTCACGATCGCAATACCCAAACCATTCTTCACTCGCTGAAAATCAGCAGGCTTGGAATACTGGCGAAGACCCGGCCGGCTGACACGCTCCAATGAACGGATAGCAGGTACCTTTGTCTGAGCATCGTATTTCAACGCTATCTTAATCAAGCCTTGTTTCTTATCCTCGTCAAACTTATATTTCAGAATAAAGCCCTGATTGTACAGTATCTCCGTAATACGCTTCTTGAGGTTCGATGCCGGAATTTCCACGATACGGTGATTCGCCATCTGCGCATTCCGGACTCTGGTCAGGAAATCTGCTATAGGATCAGTTACCATTGTATTAATTGATAATTTGCAATGAAAAAAATATTACCAGCTCGCTTTTACAATACCCGGGATCTTGCCATTCAGGGCCATCTCACGGAACATGATACGTGACAATCCGAAGTACCTGATGTATCCACGGGGGCGACCTGTGATCTGGCAACGGTTCTTCAGGCGAACGGGAGAAGCATTGCGGGGCAATTGGTCCAGGGCCTGATAGTCCCCTGCAGCCTTGAGAGCAGCACGCTTTTCAGCGTACCGGGCTACCAATACTTCGCGCTTCCTTTGTCTGGCTTTGACTGATTCTTTGGCCATATTATTTTTCGTTTTTGAACTGGGGTTCTCCCACAAATCGGGGAGCCTTCAGCCCGTTATTTAAATTTAATTGTTCTCTTCTTTCCTGATGTTCTTAAACGGAATGCCCAATTCTTTCAGTAACTCGAATGCTTCCTCATTATTGGCGGCGGTCGTTACAAAAGTGATATCCATTCCGGTGATCTTATTCACTTTATCGATATCGATTTCAGGGAAGATGATCTGCTCCTGGACACCCAGGGTATAGTTTCCACGTCCGTCAAATGCCTTATCACTCACTCCCTTAAAGTCACGAACGCGTGGCAGCGCCACAGCGATCAGGCGATCCAGGAATTCATACATCTGAACGCCACGCAGCGTAACGCGGGCGCCGATGGGCATATTCTTACGCAGTTTGAAGTTGGAGATATCCTTCTTGGAATAAGTAGGAACCGCCTTCTGACCGGAGATCATGGTCAACTCGTCTACTGCTACGTCTACCAGCTTCTTATCGGCAACGGCTCCGTTCACACCACGGTTCAGACAGATCTTTTCGAGCCTCGGAACCTGCATGGTTGACTTATAGGAATATTTCTTCTGCAAAGCGGGTACCACTTCCTGGCGGTACTTCTGCTGCAATCTCGGAGTATATTTTGTCGTGCTCATTATTTAATAGCCCCCCCTGATTTTTTTGCAATGCGAACTAATTTACCGTCTTCACGGCTACGTTTCACCTTAGTAGGTGCACCTGCCTTAGCATCCCAAAGCATAATGTTGGAGATATGAACGGGCGCTTCCTTCTTTACAATACCGCCGCGGGTATTCTGCGCAGAAGGCTTCGTGTGCTTGGTGATGATATTCACACCTTCAACGATCACGCGGCCGTCTTCAACAATGACTTCCAAAACCTGGCGAGGTTTTTTGAGGTCCTTGTCATCACCGGCGATCACTACTACAGTGTCACCCTTTTTAATATTATACTTTGGTTTGAATCTCTTATCCATTACAGATTCTTTTTAAAATAACTGGTATATGTTGTTCGCACTGCCCCAAGCCGATTTTTTGTGGTTTTCGTCTTTGGGGGTGCAAAGATACGATCTTTTACAGAACTTCCGGGGCCAGGGAAATGATTTTCATATACCCCTTGTCACGTAATTCACGTGCCACAGGTCCGAAAATGCGGGTTCCCCTTGGTTCGTCCGAATTGTTCAACAGTACCACCGCATTGTCATCGAACCTGATATAGGAACCATCCTTGCGGCGGAGCTTATTTTTGGTACGAACGATCACCGCTTTGGTCACTGTTCCCTTTTTAATACCGCCGGAAGGAAGGGCCGCCTTCACTGTCACAACGATCTTATCGCCAATCTTGGCATAGTCCTGACCGGAATTGCCCAACACGCGGATCACTAACACTTCTTTAGCCCCGCTGTTGTCAGCTACATTCAGTCTGCTTTCTTGCTGAATCATCGTTAAAAAATTTGCAGTTCTCTGTGAACCAGATTTATCAATAGTAAAACAGCGGGATTACTTGGCGCGTTCCACCACTTCTACCAACCTCCAGCGCTTCGTTTTGCTCAGGGGGCGGGTTTCCATGATTTTTACCACATCGCCGACATTACATTCGTTCTTGTCGTCGTGTGCATGGAACTTAGTGGTCTTCTTAACGAACTTACCATAGATGGGGTGCTTCACCTTTCTCTCAACAGCCACAGTGATCGTTTTGTCCATCTTGTTGCCGGCTACAACCCCGATCCTTGTTTTACGTAAATTTCTTTCAACCATTGTACATGTATTTATGGATTAGGAACCCAGTTCGCGCTTATGTAATTCAGTTTTCAGACGAGCGATGTCCTTGCGCAGTTCACGTATGCTCATCGGATTTTCCAAGGGGGAGATGGCATGTCCGAACTGCAATTTCTTGAGCCGCATTTCATCTTCCTGGATACGGGCCTGCAGGTCTGCTTCACCAGCATCCTTCAACCCTTTTACAAATTCAACTCTCTTAGACATTGTATATAGTGTTTTGCCTTTAAGCCTGATTGTTATTATATTTGACCGTTGTAGTCATGGCGAACCACAAACTTAGTCTTGATGGGCAGTTTATCCGCTGCCAGCTTAAACGCTTCTTCAGCAACCTGCGCGGAAACGCCATCACATTCGAACAACATACGTCCTGGTTCCACTACCGCTGCCCAATATTCGGGGTTACCTTTACCCTTACCCATACGCACTTCCTGGGGCTTCTTTGTAATAGGCTTGTCCGGGAAAATACGAATCCAAACGTTTCCTTCCCTCTTCATGTGACGGGTCAGGGCCTGACGGGCAGATTCGATCTGGCGGTTGGTCAACCAGATCGGTTCCAGCGCTTTCAAACCGAAAGTGCCGAAAGAGATGGCAGTCCCGCGCTTTGCCACTTCGCGGATACGGCCCTTCTGGGCTTTCCTATGCTTTGATCTTTTTGGCTGTAACATCTTATTGTTCTTTTATTTACCCCGGTATCTTTCTTGTAGGTCTGATCCGGTATTACAGTTTACAAATGGTATAACTATTAGCCTTCGTACTCACTAACGACGACCGCCGCCGCCACCACGATTTTGTCCACCCTGGGTGCCACCGCTTCTGCCGCCACCGTGTCCGCCGCCACCGCGATTATCGCGATCACCGCCACCACGGTTATCTCTTTCTCCACCGCGATGCTGTCCGCCGCCGCCGTGTCCGCCTGCACCACGCTCATGTCCGCCTGGGCCACCGTCCCTGCGATCGCGACGATCACTTACTTCACTCTTGCCGCCGATGAAATTGGGGTTCAGATCACGCTTAACGAGGATTTCCCCTTTACAGATCCATACCTTCACACCGATCTTACCGTATACGGTCAGCGCAAATACATTGGCGTAGTCGATATCCATACGAAGGGTATGGAGAGGAACACGTCCTTGTTTGATCTCTTCCGTACGGGCGATTTCAGCGCCACCCAAACGACCGCTTACTTTGATCTTAATCCCTTCGGCGCCCATACGCAAGGCAGAAGCGATCGCCATCTTGATAGCGCGTTTGTAGTTAATACGATTTTCAATCTGCTTGGCAATCGTATCACCTACTATATTGGCATCCAGTTCAGGCCGACGGATCTCAAGAATGTTGATCTGCACGTCATCTTTACCGGTCAGCTTCTTCAACTCTTCTTTGATACGGTCTACTTCATTCCCGCCCTTTCCTATGATAATTCCCGGCTTGGAAGTATGAATGGTGATGATGAGCTTGTTCAAGGTACGCTCGATCACAATCTTAGCGATACCGCCCTTGTTGATACGCGCGTTCAGGTAGGTCCTGATCTTATTATCCTCGATCAACTTGGTTGAGAAATCCTTTTTATTCCCATACCAGTTAGATTCCCATCCTCGGATGATTCCTAACCTTGCACCAATAGGATTTGTTTTTTGCCCCATATTAGGTATTAGTTAAATCGATTATTAATTTTTGCTGTCTACTATAACTGTTACATGATTACTGCGTTTGCGGACGCGATATCCACGACCCTGCGGCGCAGGACGCATACGCTTCAGCACACGGGCTCCGTCTACAAAGACCGTTTTTACAATCAGGCTCGCATCAGCCGCACTCTGCCCATTGTTCTTTTGCTCCCAGTTGTTGATCGCGGAACGAACGAGCTTGTTAAGAGGAGTGGACGAATGCTGGGGATGATGTTCCAGCAAAGCCAGCGCCTTTTCCACGTCCATACCCCGGATCACATCTGCCAGCAAGCGCATCTTACGGGGAGACGTGGGATAATTCTTCAATTTAGCTACAGCTTCCATTATTGATAGTTTCTTGAAAGGCAATCAGATTCAATCATCGCGACCGCCCTTGGTTAATTACATCTTTTTACTAGAATGTCCTTTAAAGTTCCGGGTCGGTGCGAATTCGCCCAGTTTATGGCCAACCATAAATTCCGTTACGTATACAGGAATGAATTTGTTGCCATTATGCACAGCGAACGTATGTCCTACGAACTCAGGCGTTATCGTACTGCGGCGGGACCATGTCTTGATCACCCCTTTTTTATTCTTCCCTTCGTTGATGGCCAATACCTTGTTTTCCACATTGGCATCTACGTAAGGACCTTTTTTAATTGAACGAGCCATATTATATGCTTGTTTGTTTATTTGCCATCCCTTGCAGGAGGACCATTTTAACGCTTATGATGAATTACAGTTTCTTTCCGTTGCTGCGCGTGATGATCAGCTTATTCGATCCCTTCGTGCGGCTGCGTGTCTTCAAGCCCTTAGCATACTTACCGGTCCTGCTGCGGGGATGACCACCTGAAGCCTTACCTTCACCACCACCCATCGGGTGATCCACAGGGTTCATGGCTACACCACGGGTGCGGGGACGTACCCCTTTCCAACGGTTCACCCCTGCCTTACCGGCTGTTTCCAGGTTATGATCACCATTGGAAACCACACCTACCGTTGCATAACAGGTGATTAATATCTTACGGATCTCTCCGGAAGGCATTTTCAACACTGCATATTTATCTTCTTTGGCATTGAGCTGGGCGGAAGTTCCTGCGCTTCTCACAATCTTGCCACCCTGACCAGGTTGCAGTTCGATATTGTGCACATTCGTACCGAGCGGCATGTTCCGGATAGGAAGCGAGTTCCCTATTTCAGGAGCCACATCATCCCCGCTAAGCAAAGTAGAACCTACCTGCAAGCCCTGGGGAGCGATGATATAACGCTTTTCGCCGTCCACATAATGCAGCAGGGCAATGAACGCCGTACGGTTCGGATCGTATTCGATCGAAGCCACTTTAGCCTCAATATTCTTCTTGTCACGTTTGAAATCAACCAAGCGGTACTGCTTCTTGTTTCCGCCGCCGATATAACGCATACTCCTGCGCCCCTGGAAATTGCGTCCGCCCGTATTGCTAAGGGGTTCAAGCAAGGTCTTTTCAGGCTTGTCCGTCGTTATCTCTGCGTAAGCATTTCCGATCCTCCAACGAGTACCGGCCGTCATGGGTTTATATTTCTTAAGTGCCATTGTTGTTTCGCTTTACTTGTCTAAAATGGTTTGTATGGTTTATACGTTTGCGTAAAGGTCGATGGTCTCCCCTGTCGCTACGGTAACGGTTGCCTTTTTATAGGAAGGCTTGCGGCCATTGATCGCGCCGGCCTTTGTAAAACGGCTTTTGTTCTTAGCAGGTACCACCAGCGTATTTACGTCCGTTACGGTAACACCGTAAAACGTTTCCACTGCCTTTTTGATCTCCAGCTTATTGGCGTCGCGATTTACTTTGAAAGCATAACGACCCAGCTTTTCAGTCTGCTGATTGACTTTCTCAGTCAATATCGGTTTGATCAAAACATCTGTCAGCTTCATCTTACTCTTTTTTTATAGAACCGGCCGGCATCACTGCCTTCCGTGAAAATTAAAATTTATTTACACCACCGCATTTTCCTCTTCCAGGAAAATCTTGGCTGCACTTTCCGTGAGCACCAGTACATCCGCATTCACAATATCGTATGTATTGATATCGCTGAGCAAAGTGCTGGCAGCATTCGGGATATTGCGCAGGCTTAAGTATAATGTATCGTTGTACTCAGGGATCACAAAGAGGGCCTTCTTATCGGACACCTTCAATTTTGTCAGGATGTCAAAGAATTGCTTGGTCTTCGGCTGAGCAAAATTCAATTCTTCCACTACCAGGAGAGATCCGGACTTCGCTTTATGCGAAAGGGCGGAAATCTTAGCCAGGTCCTTCACCTTGCGGTTCAGCTTAAAGGTATAATCACGGGGCTTAGGCCCGAAGATAGTACCACCACCCTTGTACAAAGGGTTACGGATGTTCCCTTTACGGGCGCCGCCTGTACCTTTCTGGCGGTGCAGCTTGCGGCTGGCGCCCTGTACTTCGGCACGGGTCTTTACTTTATTGGTACCCTGGCGATGTGAAGCCAGGTATTGCTTTACTGCGAGATAAATCACGTGGTCGTTCGGCTCAGCTCCGAAGACTTCCTGGGGCAATTCAACCGTTCTGCCGGTTTTCCCGCCTTCTATATTCAAAACGTCAACGCTAATATTACTTGCCATATTACTTCTGAATTAAAACGATGGAACCATTGTGGCCAGGAACTGCACCACTGATTAAAATATAATTTTTGTCCGCGAATATCTTCACCACCTTGAGGCCCTTCAGCATCACGCGATCACCGCCCATACGGCCGGCCATGCGCATACCCTTGAATACCCTTGCAGGATAGGAAGAACCGCCCACAGAACCTGGAGCCCTGGAACGGTCGTGCTGGCCGTGGGTAGCTTCACCAACGCCGCTGAATCCATGGCGTTTTACAACACCCTGGAAACCTTTACCCTTGGTCGTACCTACCACGCTGACTTTCTCACCTTCGGTAAAAATGTCTACAGTAATAGATTCGCCTAATTGTTTTTCTAACGAATAGTCGCGGAATTCTTTAACGAAGTGCTTGGGGGAAGTTTGTGCTTTTGCGAAATGGTTCAACTCCGCTTTGGTAGTGTTCTTTTCTTTCTTTTCGCCAAAAGCCAGTTGGAGGGCTTTGTAACCGTCAGAATCAGTTGTCTTGACCTGGGTTACTACATTTGGGCCGGCTTCAATGATCGTACAGGCAATCTGCTTGCCGGAGGGATCGAAGACGCTGGTCATCCCGATTTTCTTACCAATAATTCCTTTCATTCTTCTGCAGTTTGTGCCCTGCAAGGTATAGAGGACAGCCGACTTAGATAATGACGGCTTCAATCCCTGTTTGCTACCAACCTTTTCCTTTGTTTTCCGATTGCTTTACAGCAAGGGGAAGGGGAAGTACCGGTAGTAAACAAACCTTGAAAGGCTTGTTTATATTTTAAGTATTCAATTTCAAGACTCGCGGACTAAGGCTTTTGCAGGCCTTTATTCCGTAAATCAGCACTCCAGCGCTCCTTTGGTCCCCGGTATTATCCAGGAATTTGGGAGATGGATGTAAAGAACTTCAAACGAACCAGGTCACTGGGACCTGGAATCACGCAAAACCGTATGAAGGGTGATCCGTGAGGGCTTTTATCGTCAGGCCTTGATTTCTACGTCAACACCGGACGGAAGGTCCAGCTTGGACAACGCATCTACCGTGCGCGAAGAAGAAGTGTAAATGTCCAACAGGCGCTTGTGGGTAGCCAACTGGAACTGTTCACGGCTCTTTTTGTTCACGTGCGGTGAGCGAAGTACGGTAAAGATCTTCTTCTTAGTAGGCAGGGGTATTGGCCCTGTCACCACTGCACCGGTGCTGCGCACCGTCTTAACGATCTTTTCAGCGGACTTGTCCACCAAGTTGTGATCGTAGGATTGCAATTTGATTCTGATTCTCTGAGACATATCCGTTCTTTCCCAATTTATTTAGCGAAGTTTCACCGGATCCAGCCTCGGGCGGACCCACAAAAACCCCACAGTTTTGGGAGTGCAAAGGTAGGGGGAGTTTTTTAATATCACAAAGAAATCCGCTGCTTTTTCAAAAAAAAAAGAGTTTCCTTTCAAATCTCATGAAAGGAAACTCCCCTGGTATGCGAAATAAGCCCTTTCGGCTATCCTTTAACGCCTCCAATGACCTGATATCCAGTATGATCCTCTTGGCTCCCTAGCCCAATAACCCGGAACCCAAGCGTGGTAATGACGGGGAGGCAGGGTCCAGTAACCCGGATGGTGTACGTAAGCCCCACCCGTGTATACAAATTCGCTTTCCACCCAAACATGGCGGGGGGACGGGGCGACCGGATGTACATACACCGGGATCTCAGGATGAACACTTACATAAAAGCGCTGGGCTTCGGCTGTGTGGGCGAACAAAATCATACCCACGGAGAACAAAGATAATAGTAGTACTTTTTTCATAACGGTGGAATTTAATATTAATCAGACGTTTATGCGTTCTGTAGGTTTAGCGGGGCATTACCATTTAACATATTCCCAACGCCCTCATAAGGCGCAAACAAAAACCCTCCCGAGGGAGGGCATACCTATAACTGCATACTTATACTATCTCCAGCGACCCGGAACCCAGTACTGGCCGCGACGTTCCCTGGCCCAATGACCAGCGATCCAGGCCCTGTGTCCGCGGGGAGGGACAACCCAGTAACCCGGCGTTTCCACATAACGGCCACCACTCCAGCCCCATTCTGATGCTACCCATACGTGACGGGGGGAGGGGGCGGGGGGACGGACGATGACTGCCGGAGCGGGCGCTACACTAACATAGAAGTGCTGCGCTTCTACCCTGGAAGCGACCCCTAAGCACAGGCCGGCGCCAATCAGGGCCATAAGTAATACTTTTTTCATAATGGTTATTTTATAATCTAAGATATACCAAATTCATGCCGGAACCATGGGGTAAAAACGATAACCTATTGACCAGCAGTAAAAACAAAAGCGGGCCCTGCCCGCTGCCCGAAGGGCCGACATAAGATGGGTTTGGCGGGGTGGGCCAACTTTCACCAGAGCTCGCCCCGCCAAAACAAAAGCGCCCCGTTCCGGGGGCGCTTTTTATAATAGAATCCCGTTTTTGGGAATTCTTAATCTGCTTTCACTTTTCCTTTCACCTTGGTAATCACTTCTTCGGCAATATTGTTCGGAGCCGGAGCATAGTGATCGAACTCCATCGTAGAGGAAGCACGACCGGAGGATAGGGAACGAAGCTGGGTTACATAACCAAACATCTCCTTTAGGGGCACTTTAGCCTTGATCACCTGAAGGTTACCACGACTATCCATGCCTTCCAGCATACCCCTTCTGCGGTTCAGGTCACCTGTTACATCTCCCATATACTGGTCGGGTGTAACCACCTCTACCTTCATGATGGGTTCCAGCAACACAGGCTTTGCCTTGCGACCGGCTTCGCGGTAACCACCCTTGGCGCACAACTCAAACGACATGGCGTCAGAGTCAACCGCGTGGAAGCTACCGTCATATACGCGAACCTTCATATTCACGAGTGGGAAACCGGCGAGTACACCTGTGGTCATAGAGACTTCGAAGCCTTTCTGAATGGCAGGTACAAATTCCCTGGGGATAGAGCCTCCGAAAAGGTCATTTACAAATTGGTAGCCCTTTCCTGGATTCTCTTTCATCCATTCTTCGTCAGCAGGCCCGATAGAGAACTGGATGTCAGCGAACTTACCGCGACCGCCCGTTTGCTTCTTCAGCACTTCACGGTGTTCGACCGTCTGGGTAAAGGCTTCTTTGAAGGCAACCTGGGGTTCGCCCTGGTTTACTTCTACCTTGAATTCGCGCCTCATGCGGTCTACGATGATTTCCAGGTGCAATTCTCCCATCCCCCTGAGGATGGTCTGACCTGTTTCTTCATCGGTATTGACACGGAGCGTAGGATCTTCTTCCACCAACTTAGCGATAGCCATACCCATCTTATCCACGTCTGCCTGCGTCTTAGGCTCTACGGAAATGGCAATCACCGGTTCCGGGATAAACATGTTTTCCAGGGCGATCGGATGCTTCTCATCACAGAGTGTATCACCCGTCTTAATATCTTTGAACCCTACAGCGGCCCCGATATCACCGGCTTCGATGAAATCAATGGGATTCTGTTTGTTAGCAAACATCTTCATGATACGGCTGATGCGCTCGTTTTTACCGCTGCGCACGTTCAACACGTAGCTACCGGCATCCAGGTGCCCGGAATAACACCGGAAGAAGGCCAGACGACCCACGAAAGGATCGGTCATGATCTTGAAAGCCAGGGCTGCAAAGGGTTCCTTTGCATTGGGTTGGCGGATTTCAACGGCTCCCGTATCAGGATTCACTCCTTCCACCGCATCCACATCCACCGGCGCAGGCAGGTAACGGCAAACCGCATCCAATGCTGTCTGCACCCCTTTGTTTTTGAAAGAGGAACCGCACATCATCGGAACGATGCTCAGGTCGATGGTTGCCTTACGAACAGCTTCATGCACTTCCGCTTCGCTGATGGAATTAGGATCTTCAAAGAATTTCTCCAGCAACGTATCATCGTACTCGGCTACCGCTTCAATCAACTGGGCTCTCCATTCCTGTGCTTCTTCCAGCAGGTCGGCCGGTACTTCGATTTCCTGAAAAGTCATCCCTTCCGTTTCCACGTCCCAAATGATCCCTTTCATACGGATCAGATCCACAACACCTCTGAAATCATCTTCCGCACCGATCGGCAATTGCAGGGGAACCGCTTTGGCGCCCAGCATTTCCTTTACCTGCTTGACCACCATCAGAAAGTCAGCACCGGCACGGTCCATCTTGTTGACGAATCCTATGCGGGGAACCTTGTACCGGTTGGCTTGGCGCCAAACGGTTTCAGATTGGGGCTCCACCCCGTCCACTGCCGAAAACAATGCAATCAGGCCGTCCAGTACACGCATAGAACGTTCAACCTCAATGGTGAAGTCCACGTGGCCCGGCGTATCAATGATATTGAAATAGTAACTTTTTGTATTAGCGTCTTCCTTCCCCTTGTTGGTCGGGAATTTCCATTGGCAGCTTACAGCAGCAGAAGTGATGGTAATCCCCCTCTCCTTTTCCTGTTCCATCCAGTCGGTAGTAGCAGCACCATCATGCACTTCTCCAATTTTGTGGATCATACCTGTGTACCGCAGGATACGCTCGGTGGTAGTGGTTTTACCGGCGTCAATATGCGCCGCAATACCAAAGTTTCTCTGAAATTTTAAGTCTGCCATGACAGATTTGTTATTATTTATTTGGATGATTATACTACTACAGGAGCTCGCCCAAGGCAAACTCCAAATTGGTGCGCAAAGGTAAGCATTTCGCTCGATCTATAATACCCGGCCGCGCAAATTGCGTTAAAAAATCGTAAAGACGCGGAGGGAACGGGATCCGCCGCCGGGAATCGCAGCCCCCCGTCCCAAGGGAAGGAAAGCTTTGAAACCTCAAGGTCCCATTCCTAATAAGGAACGGGACCTTGGGTCAGTTATTTAAGAAAATATAATTCGGATGGAGCTAGATCCTAAAGTGAGAGAACGCCTTATTGGCATCCGCCATACGATGGGTATCTTCCTTCTTCTTGTAAGCGGCGCCTTCCCCTTTGCTGGCTGCAATGATTTCGCTGGCCAACTTTTCCGCCATGCTCTTCCCGTTCCTATCCCGGGCGAAGCGGATCAACCACTTCATACTCAAGGATATCTTACGGTCAGGACGTACTTCGGCTGGAATCTGGAAAGTAGCACCCCCGATACGACGGCTACGTACTTCAACGGCGGGGGTAACATTGGTCAAAGCCCTGCGCCAGATTTCGTATCCGTCTTCGTTGGTTTGCTTACTAATGCGATCAATTGCATCGTAGAAGATCGTCAAAGCGACGCTCTTTTTACCCTGCCACATAAGATTGTTGACAAAGCGGGTAACCAGCTTGTCATTGAACTTCGGATCCGGTGCGAGTGGCAGCTTTTTAGCTTGTGCTTTCCTCATCTATATGAAGTTATAAAAATTTGAGATTTATTTCTTTTTAGCGCCGCCCTTAGCAGGAGCTGCCGGAGCTGCACCCTTCTTGAGGCGTTTAGTACCGTATTTGGAACGACTTTGTTTCCTATCCTTCACACCGGCTGTATCCAGGGCGCCACGGACAATGTGATAACGCACACCCGGCAAATCCTTCACACGACCGCCGCGCACCAGCACGATGGAGTGTTCCTGCAGGTTGTGGCCTTCACCGGGGATATAGGCAATCACTTCTATCTTATTAGTCAATCGCACTTTTGCTACTTTACGGAGCGCAGAGTTTGGCTTCTTGGGTGTGGTCGTATACACACGGGTACAAACTCCCCTACGCTGAGGACAGTTACTCAAGGCCCTTGATTTACTCTTGGCCCTGATTATTTCTCTACCTTTTCTTACTAACTGTTGTATTGTAGGCATTTTATCCTTGTAAATTTAGGACGGCAAAGGTAAGAGTATAAATTTGGAATATCAAAAATGCACTCATTAATTTTTCCTTTGCCTGTAAAAAAGTTGGTTTGTCGGTCAAATCGGGTGCAAAGATAGGCCTTCTAAAGTCTCCAAACCTCCCTAAATCCGTCTTTAAGCCGATTATACTTTATAATAAATATTAATATTTACGCATTGCGCTGCTAAAAACTTCGGGGATGCCTCCTTTTCCGGCAGTACAACACGTTATAAGTCATAAAGATCCACCTTCTAATTTTCTTTTCACATCTGCAGGTATTGCCTCCTTATGAACCATCACAGAAACCGTCTTTAAGAGCAAGTATTCTCTTGACATGTACACATATCCGCCGCAATCTGCGCCAGTAGCAGAGTTCTTGACAATATAAAACCTCTTTCCCTGATTATCCTCTGCTATCCCAATGATGTGCATATTGTGTTCATCTTGTGTAGTATAATTATCAAAGGCGGCTTGCCTGCGCACCTGAGTCACTTCCTCATTTTTTGCCAGTGTACAAAAGCCATTATCGTATCCTTCGTCAATATCACCATCCCAACAAACCGAATAGTTATTTAGTAAGGCCTGGTCTATTATCGTGATAAAATCATTGATCGGAACATTGAGATAAGCGTTGTTATTCCAGTTTGACGGTATTTCCAACACAAATTTCGAATAGAAGGGGTGGTGGGTGTAGGATGTGATTTCAACATAATTTTCGGGGTTTATGCCTATTTGCTCTTCGGCAAATGACTTTGGCGTGTAAACTTTCCCGTTATAAGTAAAAGTCTGGGGAGCTTTCGCCATTGTTTTATAGATTATATCTGCTACGGATCGTCTGTATTCGTCGGATGTCATATTAGCGCGGCCGGAATCAACATAGGCCTTTAGTTTTTCCCGCAGGGTGTTTTCCATTTTTAGGTGTTCGTGCATTAAGGAGTTATCCATTTTACCCGAATAAATAACTTCAGGTATGGCGCCAAATTCTTTATAGGCCTTTAGGACGCTAAACGTTAGGTAGCCTTCGATGAAGGATAGATTACCCTGCAGCCTTATATATCTCTCGGCTTTATCGATCAGCGTCGGGACAACAAAGAACATAGGGGAAAGCACCACAGGGTTCTTTCCAAGGCGTATAGCCTCCGTTTCTATAAAAGAAGTTGTTGCGTGACTCCAGCATGTGCCCGTGTTCTGCTGGTCTTTAGTAGGTGTACTTTCAATGCGCCTGAATTAGTAAGTCAAGTAAAATACCATCTAAATGGCGAATGGGCGGACTATAAAATAGCGCCTATGATCCTTATCCCTTTTATTGAAAATGTATTCAAGCATGGAATTATATTGAGTAAAAGATCAGACGTATCTATCGAAATAAATTTAAGTGATAACTTGTTGATACTTGAAACTAAAAACAACGTTACCAGGGCGGCAGATAAACCCAGCGCAGGAATTGGCTTAAAAAATGCAGGTGAACGATTGCAGCTTCTTTATCCCAACCGACACACACTATCAATTAATGATATCAATAATATTTTTTACGTAAAATTGGAGATACTGCTTTAACCGGTATTTATATGAAGTGTATAGCTATTGATGATGAGCCGTTTGCCCTGGATCTTATCACGGGATATATTGAAAAAACGCCCTTCTTAGAATTTATTGAAGGGTTTACCAACCCGTTTAAGGCCATGGCATTTCTGTTTGAAATCCCGGTGGACCTGGTATTTCTGGACATCAGCATGCCCGAGCTGTCAGGAATTGAATTATTAAAGTCATTAGTGGTTGTCCCAAGGATAATATTCACCACCGCCTACGCTGAGTATGGTGCAGAAAGCTATGAGTTTAATGCGGTAGATTATCTTTTAAAACCCGTAAAATACGACAGGTTCCTGAAGGCTGTCAATAAGGCAAAAAATTATCCGATGTCAAAAAAAGAGGATACAATTAAACATGACCGGGTAGCGCAGGATAATACATTCGTTCTTATTAAAAGCGGTTCACAATTATTCCGGGTAGCGCATGACGACATCTTTTATATTGAAGGCTGCGGAAATTACATAACCATTTATACAAAAAGCGGAAAAATAATGCCGCTGCTTCCTTTGAATGATATTGTAAAAATGCTTCCCGTCCAAATGTTTATACGTATTCATAAATCATACATCATTTCGTTTAAACATATCGAATTAATAGATAAAACGAAGGTTGTTATTAATAAAACGCCGTTACCTATCGGGATCACTTACCGTGAACATTTTTCCCGCATTATAAAGATGAAGTAAATCGGCTAGCTCAGCAAAAGCGGCCCCTGGAAAGGGGCCGCGAACAAGACTGCTGATTAACCAAATTCTACTACATACTAAAAAAGTTCATTCATGTTACGGAGCACCGGGCCGGGCTGCGGTAACTACGCGCCAGCTATTTATGGAGCACCGAAAACTCCGTCCGCCTGTTTGTTTGTCTGCCGGCAGGGTTGTCTTTTCCGTTGATCTTTTCAGGGGCGATCGGACAACACTTACCGTATCCTTTGCTGGTCAACCTGGCAGGATCGATCCCCTTGCTGATCAGGTATTCCACACATGATCTGGCTCTCCGATCTGATAATTTCAGGTTATACGGCACCCCTCCTATCCCATCTGTATGGGAGCCCAGCTCTATCGTCATGGTGGGATTCTCGTCCAGGATGGAGACCAGTGTATCCAGCACGATATCCGATTCCGGACGCAGCTTGGCGCTGTTAAAGTCGTAAAGGATGTTCTGGAGGACGATCGGATGATCCCGTCCAAGGTCATAATGCTTCAGGCATAACTCCGCGTTGTAAAGCGTATCCGCTGCTTCCATGGACCCGGCATGGATATAAAAGCTGCGGGTAAAATAATTGTCTTTTTCTGCAAGAACCTTAAAATTGCCCGGATCGTCCAGGTCAAATCCATAGGTCCCGGAAGCGTCCAGGATTTCCTGGGCAACTACTTTGCCCTGAACGGTATCCAGCAAAGATATCCTGGCTCCGTCGAGGGGCTGATGGGTATCACAATCTACGATGCTTCCGCTGATATGCTTTCCCCTGCGGGTAATCTTAAACAACTGGAGGCAACAGGAGGAAGAACGGTCAGAGCTAAAATAAGCTTCCTTGAACAATTTAGATCCGGCTCCCGCACTCGTAAAGTAAATATCGTCTTTAGGGGAGTTCACCGGGTATCCCATATTCACAGGTATACTCAGATTGGAAAGGTCCCCCTGGCTTTCAAATAAGTCGAAATTCCCCATGCCGACACGGGCATTTGTACTGAAGATCAACGTATGGAGGCCCGCATCGTAATACGGCGCTTCTTCATCCCCGGGGGTATTTACCGTAGCTCCCAGGTTGATCGGCGCACCCGGATTACCATTGCTGTCCAGTGGAGCATACCAAAGATCCAATTGACCCGACCCTCCCGGTCTGTCTGAAGAGAACAACAGGTTGCGTCCGTCGCTGCTTACGGCAGGCTGCATGGTCGTATACCCAGCCATATCCACGCTATTCAGCTTTACTGGCTGGGACCAGGCAGTGCCGCTCCTGACGCATTTAAAAAGATCTGCCTGCTTCTTTCCGTTATTCACCGTCCATTGGGTCAGGTACATGGTCAGGCCATCGGGTGTCAGGGCGGACACGCCCTGCTCCATATCCTGTCCCGGCACGTCTACCCGCTGGAAAGTAGAGAAATGACCGCTATCGGAGCCACTGCTGATATATAAGTGGTTAATGTAGGGGTCCTTGCCCCCGGTTTGTTTAACCGTAGCCGTCAATGCCCTGGAAGAAGTGAATGCGAGTTGTTTCATCCACCATACGGGCGCATAGTTAGCCCCTCCCTCGTTAGCGGCTCCCTCCATCTTACGAATGGTAAAGGGGCCCGTTGCTTTTTGCATCTCTGAAACGGCAAACTGGCAATTGGCTATTTCCATATCTGCGCTTACCTGGTATTCGTCATGTGCTGAATACGCGCTCTTGAATTGTTGAAACTGGGTCAGGGCGTCCGCGAATTTTCCATCAGAACGGAGGCAGATGCCATACCAGTACCTGGCCATGGGGTATTCCCCGTTATTAAACTGGACCGCCTGTTCGTACCATTTCTCGGCACTCTGGTAATCGTTGTAATGTCGGTATGATTCCGCCAGCCGATAGACCAATTCTTCATATTGATGCACTTTCGAAGCTTTCGAGAAGCGTTTACTTTCTTCGACATTATAAGGATAAAAGCCAGCCTTCTTTTTGTCCACTTTATCCTCCAGCGCTTTCGAATAGTATTGTGCGGCGGAGTAATAATCCTGCCTGGCAAAATAAACATCCGCTGTGCGCTTGTAATCGATGGCAAACTGCGCCTGCACATTGGTACAGCCTATGATCAGGCCCAGGAGCCCTCCCGGAAGCCATTTGCAAAATTTTATTTTTTGTGTATGCATGATATGGTACGTTCTGGTAGTTAAAGATGGTGAGGGCTATTGATCAGAGCCTTGGGCAAAAGAAGTGTTCCTTCGGATAGGTCCGTTTCTTATGCATCGTATAGGATAGGGATAGTTCAAATGCATTACTGCCCGAGGCTATCCTGTCAAGGCTGGAGGCATTCACATCATAACTAAGCCCCACAGTATAATCTTCGTACCGGAATCCAAGGTAGGGCACCACCGCATCCTTTATTCTGTAGTCTACTCCGAGCAGTAAATCGCTCAGCTCATTGACCACCAGCTGGCCATAGGCTCCTACCATCGTCTCCGTCGCATCACCCTGCCGCATGTACAAAGCATTAGGCGTAATGCTGAAGTCTTCTGAAACGACAAACCTTGCGCCTGCGTGCACGGTATACCGGACCGGCAGGTGATAGTTATTCGTGGACAAGAAAGGATCCGAGGGCTGCGTCAGGTGCGCCGCCGCACCGCCGATATAGGCATTCACCTGGTGGTTCGGATTCCCATCGTATAGGAGGAATCCAAAGTTGGCGTCGAATACGTTGGACGAAGTCCTTGTCAGCGTTTCATTACTGGGCGCATTGGCGTCAAAGCCCGTGAGCGGGTTGTACTGACTGCCCCACTGGAATTTACTGGGGTCGAATTTCCGGCTCAGGATACCGGCTTGGAGACCCAGCGTCAGGTGTGTCATTTGCTGGGCGCCAAACTTGACACCCGTGTAAGCAACCGAGGCATATCCGTTAAAATAGTTATACCCGGCATCCCCCGCAGATTGATTCAGTATGTTCACCCCCCAGTTGAGGTTTTTATCGGTCACCCCTTCAATCGATACGCCTGCCGTAGAGAAAGGGTTGGTGATATTATTCCATTGATTTCGATAATTCACATTCACCCGCATATCTCCGTCAATCACCCCTGTCATCGCGGGGTTTAACCATAACGGATAGGCATAGTATTGGGAGAAATGCGGGTCGACCTGGGCATAGCCACGGACGATTGTCATTAACAGTCCTGTCAGCAGTAATAGTTTGCGCATAAAAATGAGTTTAATTTTCACTTCTGCATTATTTAGGGTCTAACGGATCAGGGTAACAGATCCTTTTTTATTGATAATAGTGCCGTCTTGCATGGTTGCCTGCAGGACATATATGTATACGCCTACCGGTTGTTTCTGTCCACCTGCCGTGCCATCCCATCCTGTATTGATGGACTTGGATTCAAAAATCTCCTGTCCCCACTGATTGTAAATGCGGAATACAAGGGATGAAATGGCGTTACTGTATACATAGAGGATATCATTATTGCCATCCCCGTTCGGACTGAACACGTTAGGCACAAAAATGTTATCTCCCAGCGGATTGTCGCTTACGCCTGCTACTTTACCCGAGGCCGTACTGGTCTGGCAGGGGCTCTCGCCCAACGCTTCCACTTCTATAGAAGCTGCCTGGTTAGGCGACAGCCCATTGATGGTTTCCGTGGTGCCCGTGGGCCCTGAAGTAGGCGTGACAAAAGTAGATCCGCTGTCCAGGCTGACCTGGTACGCAACCGCTCCCGGAACAGGCGTCCACTGAAAAGTGACCGAATTAGCGGTACGGCTCTCCAAACTTACCGTGGGTGACGCCAGGGGTAGCAGTTGTGTAATCGATACAGACGTCCTCGCTGAGCCGGAACAGCCTTGGGCGGATGTGGCAGTCACATAGAAGGTGGTATCGCTGGTCAGGGGTCCGGTCGCAAAGGTGCTTCCTCCTGCTACGGACACACCCGCGGTGGCGGTGGTATACCAACTAAAGGTGGCTCCCGCCGTAGTAGAGGCTGCCGTTAATGTGGCATCACTTCCAGGGCATACTCCCGGGGAGGAGGCAGTCACTGTGGGGTCAGCGGCTGGGGCTGCAATGTCCACGGTCGCTGGTGTCCGTCCACTGCTGCTGCAACCATTCTGGGTGGCTTCCACGAAGTATTCTGTGGAAGCGGTGACGTCGCTCAGGTTATACACCGTCCCGCTGAATACAGCGGTCCCTCCTGATGCGGTGGTATACCAATCGTATACTGCCCCACCCTGGGGATTCATGATCTGCAGTGAGATATTTCCACCGGAACATACCTGGGCGCCGGAAGTTACCAGGGAGGGAGATGCCGGCGTTGGCGTCACAACGACTTCAGCGGTAGTCCGGGAAGCGCTGGTGCAACTACCCCCTGATGCAGCGGCATTAATGTACAACGTATCATTGGCGACAGGGCTGTTAATCGTATAGGCGGATCCCGTAAAGACCAGGTTGCCACCCGTGGGTGCATCATACCAGTTATAGGTAATTCCTCCCAGGGGATTGGATATGGTCAGTGTGGCCGGCTGTCCGCTGCAGGTATTCACGGTTGAAGCGACCAGTTGCGGCGGCGTGAGGTTGTTGGATACGGTCGCCGTCAGCATTGTCCTTCCCGGGCTGCTGCAGCCACCCGCATTCTCATCTGCCACATAATACGTCGCATTTCCCGTTAAAGCGCCCGTGGTAAAGGTGACACCCGTGGCCAGGGGAGCTCCACCCGAGGCGCTGGCATACCAGCTATAGGTGTCTCCGGCCTGTGGATTGCTGATGGAGAATGTACCCGTACTGCCCGTGCATACTGTCAAACCGGGCACTGTCACCACAGGGTCTACCGGTGTGGGATTCACCGTTACATTGGCGCTGGCTTCACCCGGACTATTGCAACCCCCGGTCGTACTCCCCAGCAAGTAATAAACGGCTGATGCAGTCACTCCCGTGATCGCGTACGACGTACCCGAATATAAAGGGGTAGCAGAAGTCGGTGAATTATACCAGGTATATGTGATGCCGGCTTGCGGGCTCTGGACCTGTAAATTAACAGTGCCACCCGCGCACGCCTGGATCGTAGAAGATACCAATACGGGAAGGGCCGGAGGGGTGCTGATGCGCACTGAATCGATCGTCCGCGCAGCACTGCCGCAGCCCAATAAGCCGTTCACCGCGGTTACATAATAAGCCGTGCTGGAAGAAAGTACCGGAGTATTGAAGGTAGATCCCTGGAATAATATGCTGCCGCCCGTTGCATCAGCATACCAATTGTAGACGATCCCTCCCTGGGGGTTTTGTATACTCAATGCGGCAGTACCTCCGGAGCATATCACCACGGGAGACAATGCAACCGCAGGCGCCCCCGGAGTGGCGGACACATTGGCATTTGCCACCGTCCGGGAAGAGGCTGAGCATCCCGAGGCATTTGCCCCACCTACATAGTAAGTAACCGAACTTCCCAAAGCGGGGGTAGTAAACGAACTACCCGTCGTCAGTAAATTACCCGCTGTGGGGGCATCATACCATTGATAGGTTACGCCCGCCTGGGGTGAAGCGATAGTAAAGGTGGCCGTTCCTCCGGCACATATACCTACGTTATCCGCTTGTAATTGTGGAATGGCGGGAACCGAATCCACCTGGATGGACACCGGAGTCCTGCCGGCGCTGCTACAACCGTTTCCGCCGGTAGAAGCCTGGACATATACGGTTGCATTGGCCGCCGGTGAAGACAAGGTATAGGAAGGCCCGGTAAAGAGCAGGGCTCCACCGGTCTGGGCACTGTACCATTGATAGGTCAGCCCCGACTGAGGGGAACTCACGGATGCCGTTGCCGGTTGTCCGCTACAAACGGTGACCGTACCTGCGGTGACTGCTGGCGGTGCAGGTACCGGATTAACGTTGACTGTTATTTGTGTGCGGGCCGAAGGGGCGGTGCATTTGGAAGCCGTATTCACCGCTTCCACATAATAAGTGACACCCGAAGCTAATGCCGGTGTGATAAAGGAATTACCTGTAAATACGGGGGTTCCGCCACTCAATACCGTGTACCAATTATAGGTGACTCCTGTCTGGGGCTGAGCCACACTGAGTGTAACGATCTGTCCCTGGCATATGGTGGTGTCGGAAGGTTGTATCACGGGAACAATGGGTACCTGCCCGACAATGACAGACACACTGTCCCTGCTGCTACTGGTGCAAGTGCCATTGGTACTGGCTGCAAAGTAGGCCGTATTGGCCGTTAACGCAGGCGTTGTGTATATATTCCCTGTGGTCAGCAAATGGCCGCCCGAGGCCGAATCAAACCAAAGTACCTGGTTGCCCGTACCCGCACTTGCCTGCAATACGGCGCTTTGACCGCTGCATATGGTATCCGGATTGGTAGTTACTACGGGGACAGCCGGCGGCGCCAGTACACTAACCGTTACGGGCACCCTGTTCAGGTTCGCGCAACTATCGGGTACACGGAGGGCTTCTGCATAATAGGTGGTTGTCTGGGTGAGGATGGGCGTATGGAAAGTGTCTCCCGCGGCCACGGCAACGCCGCCTGTCGGGCTACTAAACCATTCTACGGCCGCATTGACAGAAGTCGATGCAGACAGGGTGGCGGAAGTGCCGGAGCATATGCTCACGTTACTGTTCCCTACTACCGGCGCATCCACCTGGTCGGTTGCATAATATATGTTCAGGCCGGTCAAGGCAGAAACCAACCCGGCATTTAACTGTATGGTAATCCTGTCATATGGATGGGCAGGCGCGAAACTGATCAGCGCCTTGCTGCCCGAGGAAAGCAGGTTCACTGTGATGGCCGAACTCTGCAAATTAGTAGCGTCATTATTGGCCGTGGCTCCATCGGCGGTTGATACCTGTATGGCGCCTAGCACGGCAGCAGACAATAGGGAGCCCTGTGAGGCCACTTCAAAGTGGACACTGTCTCCCGGCTGACTGACTTCGGGGAAGATGAGGGTTTGCTGAACGGATCCGGCCACACTGACGCCAATATTCAACGAAGAGAAGGTCGTCGTATCGGCATCTACTGCACCGCCGGCATTGGTGACGGAGCATAAGACACAAAGCCCGCTCACGGCATTGGTCTGCTGATTAGCAATACCACAACCCAGGTTGACGCCGGGCACGACGGTGATCGTAACCGCTGTTCGGGTGGTGCTCGGACAACCGGCTCCATTATTGCCTACTGCTTCCGCATAATAGGTGACGGAAGAAGTCAGGACGGGTGTTGTGAAGGGGCTTCCCGTAGATACCGGGCTTCCGCCGGTAGCACTGGTATACCAATTGATGATACTACCCGGCGTAGATGAACTGGCGGTCAGGGTCACGGAGCTTCCTGAATTCACCGAACCGCTGGCAGGTGACACGGTGACCGTAGGCGCCACAGGTCTTGGATTAATCGTCACCGTGACCGAATCGCGTGCCGGGCTGGCACAGCTACCGGCCAGGGAAGAAATATAATAGGTGGTCGTGCTATTTAATACAGGCGTAGTGAAATTAGCCCCTGTGAACAGGATCGCATTTGAAGTATCGGATGCATACCAATTGAATTGCACTCCTGAAGTGGTTGATTGAGCAACCAGTGTGGCAGATCCTCCGGCGCATAGTGTATCCCCCAGCGGAGTAATCACCGGAGTAGCAGGAGAACCGACCACATTCGCCGACACGACCGTGCGGGACGAACTGGTACAACCCGTGCTGTTGGAGGCGCTCACATAATAGGTCTTTGAGCTATCCAGGGGAGGAGTGATCAATGAATCACCCGTAAATACCGGGCTGCCGCCTGTCGAACTGGTATACCAGTTGAAAGTGGCGCCCGACGGCCCTGTAGCAATGAGCGTTGCGGTACTGCCCGCGCATACCGAAACGCTGTTGTGCTGCACGGTAGGTGCAGCCGGAAGGGCAGGGACATTCACCACTACCGGCGTACGGGAAGGATTGACGCACCCGTTCACAGCGGCGGCGCTTTGTGCATAGTACACGGTGGTATCAGTCAGCACAGGTGTTTGGAAGGTCGCCCCTGTAAATACAGCGGTTCCTCCTGTAGGCGTTGTATACCAGGTAAAGGTGGCGTCAGCAGGAGAAGTTATTTTAAGGGTGGCCTGCTGACCGGAGCAAATAGCCACCGTATCACTTTGCAGCACGGGTGAAGGTTTCACACTAGCCGCGTAATCTATATTAAATGTTGTCAGGAGCGAAGCAACCCCGGAGTTCAACTGCACCTGAACCCTGTCATAAGGACTGGAGGGCGCAAACGAAACGATTGCCGAATCGCTGCCGGAAAGCAAGTTGATCTTCACCAGGGCAGAAGTAAGGGCCTGCTGGTCATTATTATAATTATTGCCATTATACGTAGCCACCTGTATGGAACCTAATGCGCTCAGACTTACAAGCGCGGAAGGAAATACAAATTTGATACGGATACTATCGCCCGCGTCTGCCGTGAAGGGGAAAACGAGCGTTTGCTGTGCATTTGCACCCAGCAGTCCTACCGCTACACCAAGCGTTGATCCTGTGTTGGCATCTCCGTCCACTGCCAGCGCCTCATTCTGTATAGAACAGCCGATGCATAGTCCATTTACGCTGCTATTCTCTGTCGTGGCCGCTCCGCAGGGTACTGCCGGGCCATTATCCGTGACTACCGTCACCGTAACAGCGATCCGTGCCGCAGAAGTACATCCCGTTACCGGATTGACACCCGCTACATAATAGGTAGTGGTAGCGGCGGGAGAAACCGTATAAGCAGCACCTGTAAATACAGGGGATCCTCCGCTGGCCTGGGTATACCAATTGAACTGGGTACCTGCCGTGGTAGCGCTCGCCGTAAAGGTGGCCGACTGTCCCGGGCTTATAGAATTAGCCTGGGGTGTCACCGTGATCCCTTGGGGCGCTTTATTAACATTCACCACTACTGTAGTACGTGCCGGGCTGACGCATCCGTTGTTGGCGGCTTCCGCATAGTACGTCGTCGTATCCGTCAACGCCGGAGTAGTAAAGGAAGCGCCGGAATCAACCGAACTTCCCAGGGTAGCCTGTGTATACCATTTAATGGTCGCCCCTGCGGCTGTACTGGCAGATAAGGTGGCAGAATCACCGCTGCAAATGGTCACCGCCGCACTCGTGACAGTGGGAGCAGCCGGTTGGGTATTCACATCAACGGCAATAGGTGTCCTGACCGAATTAGCACATCCGAACTGGGAAGATTCCAGGTAATACGTCGTATTCGCTGTAAGGACAGGTGTTACATAAGTGGTACCCGTTGACAGGGTAGTCCCTCCCACCGGTACACTATACCAATTGAAGGTGGCCCCGGCCGGCCCGGTAGCCGTGAGCGTATCGGAACCTGATCCGCAAATATTGATCGTATTGCTCGCGACGGTTGGCCGGGGGACCAGGGCCGCCGCGTAGTAGACCTGTAAATTAGACAACAGGCTAACCGTTCCGCTAATGGATACCGATACCCCATTAAATGAATTTTGTGCCGGCAAGATGACACGGAATTGGCTGCCCCCTCCGAGCAGTTGCAGCCTGACCAGGGAGTTGCTAAGCCCTATGGCGTCATTATTGGCCGTTCCGTTCATATAGGTTTGGACCGTTATGCCTCCCAGCAGCGTGGCGGAAATAAGTTGACCAGGGATGGACAATTCCAGCACGATACTATCGCCTGCAGGGTAAGTGTTGGGAAATTGGAGCAACTGGCCTACGGAGCCTAAAGCTCCGACGGTAGAAGTAATGGTGGAGGCAGTACTGGGGTCTCCGTCCACGGCCAATCCCCCGTTTGAAACGCTGCATAACAAGCATATCCCACTGATGAGGGGGCTTTGTTGCTGAGTGGCCAGCCCGCAAGTAATATTATTGGAAGTGAGGACATTGACCGTTACCCGTGTCCGGGAAGCACTGGTGCATCCCTGGTTGGATACGGCACTCACGTAATAGCTGGTCGGCGCATAGATGGCAGGCGTTGTGAAACTGTTGCCCGTATATACAAGGTCTCCTCCCGAGGGAGCATCATACCAGTTATAGGTATAGGCAGGGTTGGCGGAACTCACTGAAAAAGTAGCCGTTTGACCCTGATTGACCGTCACGGAGCTTGCCCCGGCAATAGTGGTAGAATCAGGCGTGGGATTGACCGACAAGGTGGCCGTCGTACGGGTGGCGCTCACGCAACCGGAAGATACGGAAGAAGCCTCCAGGTAATAATTTTGGGAAGCAGTAGCGCCCGCAATAGTATAAGAAGTTCCGGACGCAATAGGCGTACCTCCCGATGCTACACTATACCAATTATAGGTCGTACCTGCCTGTGGGCTCTGGACCGAGAAGGTAGCAGGTGTTCCCGAGCAGACAGTGATCTGCGCGTTGGAGAGTCCGGCTGCAGGTGGCAGCGGATTTACAACAACAGTAACTGCCGTCCGGGAGGGACTCGTACAAGAGCCCAGGTCACTTTCCACATAATAGATGGTCGTTGCATTGGGCGATACTGAATAACTGCTGCCGGTAAATACGGCTGAGCCTCCGGTGGCTTGGGTATACCAATTCAGGGTAGCACCCGAGACATTTGCAGAAGCATTTAATACGGCGGTAGAGCCGCTGCACAGTGTCACCGTGTCGCCACCCGATACGGTAGGAGCATTCAGTATTGTTTTATTAGTATACGCATAGTATAACCTGAATGCCGAAAGCGCCCCCACCAGGGACGAACTCAAAGCGATCCTCACCCGGTCAAAGCTCTTTTGGGGAAGGATAAAGATCTCACCCCGGGTAGTATCACTGCTGAGCAGACGCAGGATAGACGTTGACACAACGGTCAGGTCTCCATTAGCGGCAGAACCATTGTATGTCTGTATGGCAATGCCACCCAGGAGCGCAGCCGTGAGTAACGCCCCGTTATTCCCTATTCCAATGACCAGGGAATCACATCCGGGGTCAGGGTCGACGCCGGGAAAAATCAGGTCCTGGTAAACATTCACCCCCAACAATCCCACGGTAATATTAAACGTGGAAAAGTCATTCAGGTTCGCATTATTGATGGGATTATTCGGATTGCTAACGCCACAAAGGAGACAAAGTCCATTGACACCGTTATCTTGAGCGCTTGCGTAAACCTTTTGGGCCCGTGTATGAAGGGATGCTATCAAAAGGGTACCGATGAATAGAGCGATTGGCAAAAGCTTTTTAGCAGCAGTAGAGCTTTTGCCTGGTTCAGAGTCTAAATAACCAAGCATAGGTCAAAGTTTGAGGTACAGTTAATAATGTCTATCAGATATAATTAAGTATTCAGTATTATTATTTATAGTTATTATGTATAGTATTCAGTATTATTACGTCGCATTCGTTAAGGCAAGCCACAAGTCCTGAGTTACTTGTTTATAGTTAGTAATACGACCAATTCAGTTGTAAAGCACCATTCATAAGGACGGATTATGCAACGAATGTAATTACAGTTTGTTATGGCCACGGGAAGCAGTTCATTCAACCCCACTCCCTATATTCATTCCGTTCATTAAAAAAAACATATTCACTTTGTTAAGGTTTTCTAATATTTAACATATATATTTATAGTATTGAATACTGCTGATAACCTTTAAGCCATTTTCTATCCTTTGCCTTGTCCTCTGGGAACCTTATAAATAACCCAATTGTTAACAGTTAATAACTGGTATTTATGAGGCTCGCACCCATGAAAGCCATTCAGCAACTACAGCTGGAGGTTTTGAACCGATTTGGAACAACCCCCTTACAACCAAGTGATTGTAAAGACCTTTCCACATTAATCAGGGATCATACAGGTAAAATCGTCAGTGAAACGACGATCAAACGCTTTTACGGCTTTGCCGCCCAGACGTTTAACTTCTCCGTATATACACTGAATGCCTTGTCAGAATACTCCGGTTGCCACAACTGGGAATTCTTCCTGGAACACTACCGACAGCAACTAACTCCTCAAATAGAATTCCATCCCAAGTGGCAGGAAATCAAATCCAAGACGGGTAAGATCACCTTCTATACCACTGAGGCCATAAAGAACAACTGCCGGATTGATTTTGCAAAAACGGCCCCCCGGGTGGATGCCTGCCCCCTCCATCATTTTCTGAATTCGGATTCGACTACTTCGGTGATGCTGGCCCCTGCGAGCTGCGGAAAATCCATTGCCCTGGCGCAGATGGTCGAAGCCTTCTGGCTCCAGGAATCCTGCCTTTACCCCAATGACGTTTGTTTATTTATAAACATACACCACTTAAATACTCTGATCAATAGGGGATTTTCGATGGAAGACTGGTTAGATAACCAGTTGAATTTCGGGGATGGCGAGAATATCATCGAGTATTTTGAACAACATACCACGGAGAAAAACGGCAAATTCATCCTGATCGTAGACGGGTTTGACGACAAGGTGCTCGGCAATGATAAATTGAGAGTCATTTATTCTAAGCTTATGGACCTGGTATTTTCCAGGACCCATACCAAATGGTTGAAGGTGATCATAGCTGCGCGTCCGGATGTGTGGAGCATATTGTTTAATCCCCTCCATTCGGCTATCCGGCCTCATTGGCAGGGAGGGCTCTCTGTAGAAGCAGAACAGGAGCCCGGCGTGATATTTAATCTTCCTTTGTTATCAGCTTCCGAGATAAAAACAGTCCTGTGCAATCATTCCGTCCCGGAAGGCGCCCTCCATGGCCTGGGAGATTCATTCATTCAACTCCTTGAGTTCCCGCCCTTCCTTCAGATGGCCTGCCAGATCATCGACACCCAATCGGCCACTCCCATACACGAGGATTACCTGACATATAATATTATCGGACAATATGCCCGTTGCAGGGTAATGACCAGTGCAGATTATGGAATTAAGACCGCCATACTCCGCAAAGTGCTGGAGGAAACCTATGGACAAACGGTCCCTGCCCTCTCCGGCCAGGTAAAATTATTCAGCGGAGACATCCGGGTGCAGGAAGTCTATAGGAAATTGCTGGCGGACAATATACTCATTGAAGAGAGCCAGGAAGGGATAAGGTCATTGCCTATAAAAAGGGTTCGTTTCATCAATGCCCCTATGGCCGAATTCTTCATGGCCACCTTTTGTGTTTTCACACACAACGGACAGATCACTGACGCCCTGATTACAGAATGCATCGCGCAATACGATTCCGGCCGGAGCCATTTAAGCTTTCTTCGCTGGATACTGCTGTACGCGATTGATCAACAGGACTACCAGGGCGTAATGACCCTTTTCAACAGGGTTAGTTCATTAAAGGACAAAGCCCTGCTGTTTGAGTTCCTTCTCATACAGCAGTCGGCGCCCGACTCCCTTTCCCAAATGATGCGGGATATTCTCAGACAAGATCTCCCCTTCAAACAATATTTCCTGCGCTCCTTCCTGCTTTACGATGCACAGGGCTACCGGCAGAATTATTTCCGCGAAAACCTACAGGCATTATTGGAAACGGAGGACGATCAGGTGAACGTGGCTTCTATTTATTTCCTGGCCGGGATATACCAATTGGACGGCAGGATAATGTCCTCCCAGATCCCCCTGTTAAATAAGTCAGTCATGAAATTGAACAGGATGGGTAGTACCTTGCATCCCGGTGAACTCGCCCTGTTTATTTATAATTCCTTGAATGAAAGAAAGACCGATGATATCACCAGGGATAAGATCCTCCAGTTTGAAGACTACCTGCTCCTTTCAGACCATACGATTCTATCTTTAAAGGATGAGATGACCGTCTACCTGCTGATGTATTGTGCACAAGTACTGAAAGAATATAAGCTCCTGGACAGGATCACCGATTATGTATTCAATGAGATCCCTTCTTTGAAAATGCGCTCTCACGATCCATTCAGGATTGTCTCCTTGCTGATTAAAAGCCGTTATTACCTTTACGAACATGATCATGCACATTACAACAAATGCCTGAAGCACGTGGATAATGTGCTGGCTACAGGATCATCCATTACAGGCCTACCGTTGATCATTGTCTATCAGGAACAGGTAAAGGCTATCCGCCAATATATAGACGGGGAATATGACAAAGTGCTCGACTCGGTGCAACGTGCGCTGGTCATTGCAAAAAGCATCCGGTTCGTGTTGTTTGAACACTGGTGCTACCAGATGCAGGCCTCCGCCTTCCACGCCTTGCGTAAACAAAAATTGGCCATGCTGGCCGAGCAGGAAGCCGATCGGATCAGGGAAAGATCTTTACTCAGCATATTAATTCCGTTTGATTTCAACGGATTCGTATCAGAATTCACCTGCAAACAGGCCATTAACCACTAAACCTTACCAAGGCGCCCTGTTCCGTAAATTGATATGGAACAGGGCGCCTTCCTTTGCCCGGAAATGTCATGTGGATTATTTGCCATAAAAATACTCCGATATTTATCTTACCTTTACATGACCTCACGGATTTCCGGATCACGCACATTCCGCTGGTCATATATACCTTATTATTGATGCATTTACGCTAGACCTTCTCCTGGAAGATCAGCGATTATTTTTATACAAACGCCCGCACCGGCCCCTTAAAGGCGCCGGATGCAAAACAGACATTATGGCAAAATATATCTTCGTTACCGGAGGGGTGACTTCATCACTAGGAAAAGGAATTGTGGCCGCTTCACTGGCTAAATTATTACAGGCCAGGGGTATGACCGTGACCATTCAAAAGCTCGATCCCTATATTAATGTAGATCCGGGAACATTGAATCCCTATGAACATGGCGAGTGTTATGTCACCGAAGACGGTGCGGAAACGGATCTCGACCTGGGCCACTACGAACGATTTCTTAATATATATACTTCACAGGCTAATAACGTAACCACCGGCCGGATTTACCAAACCGTCATTAACAAGGAAAGAGAAGGTTCTTATCTCGGAAAGACCGTCCAGGTCATCCCTCATATTACCGATGAGATCAAACGTAGAATGCTTTTGTTGGGTGCGGACGGCAAGTATGATATTGTCATTACGGAGATCGGCGGAACGGTGGGCGACATCGAATCCCTCCCCTTTGTAGAAGCAGTACGCCAGCTTCAATGGGAACTCCCGGAGGACGATTGCCTGGTGATCCACCTGACCCTCATCCCTTACCTGAAGGCGGCCAAAGAACTAAAGACCAAGCCTACTCAGCACAGTGTGAAAATGTTGAGCGAGAATGGCGTACATCCTGATATACTGGTTTGCCGTACCGAGGAACCGCTCAGTATGGAGATCCGTCGCAAGATCGCCCAGTTTTGCAATGTGAAGACCGAAGCTGTTATTGAATCGGCTGATGCTCAGACCATTTACGAAGTCCCCCTCATGATGATGCGGGAAAAACTAGACCTTATTTCACTTAAAAAGCTTAATATAACAGGATACGGAGAGCCCGATCTTTCCAAATGGAAAGAGTTCCTGGACAAACTCAAGTATCCTAAATCCAAGGTGACCATAGGCCTGATTGGGAAATACATCGAATTGCAGGATGCCTATAAGTCCATCCTCGAAGCGTTTATTCACGGAGGGGCGATGAATGAATGCAAGGTGCAGATCATGAATGTGCATAGTGAATTCATCACCGACGATAATGCAGCCGAGAAGTTATCCAACCTGGATGGGCTGCTGGTCGCTCCCGGCTTCGGCCATCGCGGTACGGAAGGCAAGATCAGCGCCATCCGGTATGCAAGAGAGAACGGACTCCCCTTCTTTGGCATCTGCCTGGGGATGCAAATGGCCTCCGTTGAATTCGCCAGGGATGTGCTGAACCTGAAGGATGCTCATTCCACCGAGATGTTACCCGATACTACCCATCCGGTCATTGACATGATGGAAGCGCAAAAGAAGATCACTGCCAAAGGCGGCACCATGCGCCTGGGGTCTTATCCATGTGAATTGAAAGAAGGCACATTGGCCTACCGCATATACGGCGAAAAAAACATCCAGGAGCGCCACCGCCACCGCTATGAATTCAATAACGATTATCTGGAAATGTTCCAGGACGCCGGTATTGTCGCTTCCGGTAAAAACCCCGACACGGGTCTGGTGGAAATCATCGAACTTCCCAACCATCCTTTCTTCATAGGGGTGCAGTTTCACCCTGAATTGAAAAGCACGGTGGAGAGACCTCACCCCATCTTTGTACACTTTGTCAAGGCCGCAAAGGAGTTTAACGAACGCATCAGCGCGGTTAAAAACCCCCTTTTGCAGAGCGAATTGATCTAATGGCAGCGGTGAGTAGAGCCTGAATGCGGAAATCCCGTACCTTCGCGGCTCAATTTGACATAATTTATGGGAACTGGTTTTGACAGAAATACCATTATTGGTTTTGTATTGTTGATGGTCCTGCTCTTCGGATATATATACATGGGGCAAAAGGGGCAGGACGCGGTACAAAAGCAAAAACAACATATGCTTGATTCTCTCGCCCGGATCAAGGCTTTAAACATAGATTCAGCCACTGCGCATCAGGATTCTCTTCATAACGACACGATTTCGAGGTTAAACTCCGCAGGACAGTTTTCAGCGAAAGTGCTGGGAGCAGAACAACTGACTGTGGTAGAAAACGACCTGGTTAAAATCACTTTCACCAACAGGGGCGCTGAACCCAAGCAGGTAGAGCTGAAGAATTTCAAGCGTTTTGACGGAAAGCCCCTGCTGCTGGTCAGTCCCGGAGACCAGGACTTCAATTATCTCATCCTGACGGGCGGGGGTAAAACGGCCAGGACTTCCGATCTCTATTTTAGCGGGGGAACCGTGGAAAAACAGGGAGACAACCAGGTACTGAAATACGAATTGAAGGACTCCCTGGGTCATTCGATCATACATGAATACATCCTGGCTCCCCACCAGTACATGACCCAATTCAATATTCATGTGGACGGGGCTCTTCAATTGCTGCCCGAAAGCACGTTGAATATCGCCTGGAGCTTTACGGCCCTTCCCCAGGAAAAGGACCTTGTCTACGAGAAAAGCAACACCACTGTTTCCTACCTGGACAACAATGGGTACGATTATAAAACCCTGACTACTTCCGGTGATAAAAGCCTGGAGAACCTGACCTGGTTCGGGACCAAACAGCGTTTTTTCAACAATACCATTATCTCTAAAGAGAATAAAATGGGGGCCAGCCTCCATTGGACCGTGTTGCCCGATAGCCTGCGCCAACTGGCCACTGTAGACGTAGCGCTCACGATCAAGTTGACCCCTTCAGGAAGCGTCAATGTGCCCCTGGAATGGTATGCGGGTCCCAACGACTATCATATCCTGAAAGCATACGGGCTGCACCTGGAAGAAGACGTGCACATGGGTAACGGGATCTACGCCTTTGTGAAATATGTGAACCGCTGGATCGTTATCCCGGTATTTGACTTTTTCCATTCTTATGTAGCCAGTTTCGGATTGGTAATCCTGCTGCTGACATTTGTGATAAGGATCGTTATTTCCCCCCTGACCTATTCAAGCTACCTGAGCGGAGCCAAGATGAGGGTGCTGCGTCCTGAAATCGATGAACTCAAGAAGAAATATAAGGACGATCAACAGACGTTCGGCATGGAGCAAATGAAGCTATTCAGGACGGCCGGCGTCAATCCACTAGGCGGGTGTATTCCTGCGGTATTGCAAATCCCGATCTTCTTTGCCCTCTATAGTTTCTTTGCCAGTAATATTGCGCTGAGGGGACAACCTTTCCTATGGTCCCACGACCTTTCCACGTATGATTCCATTTACAACCTGCCTTTCACCATCCCCCTGTATGGGGACCATGTGAGCCTGTTTACACTGACAGCCATCATCAGCAGCTTCCTGATCCAGATCTCGAATATGAACATGACGCCGGATCAGAATAACCCGATGATGAAGTACATGCCTTACATCTTCCCTGTCATCCTGTTGGGCGTATTCAATAAGCTCCCTTCCGGTCTGACCTGGTATTATACGGTGTCCAACGTCATCACACTTCTCATTCAGCTCGTGATCCAGAAGTTCATCATTGATGAAAAGAAGATTCACGCGCAGTTGCAGGAGAATAAAAAGAAACCGAAAAGTAAATCCAAATGGCAGGAACGATTGGAAGCCATACAGGAAACCCAGAAGAAGGTAGATACATCTAAGTTGAAGACTCCTCCTCCAAAGAAAAAATAGTGGTTGCTATGGGGACATGCCTACGCCGATTGATATTGGGTCTGCTGGTGTACTTGGCATCAGGACCTGGGCAAGCCCAGGTCAGAATGATGACGGAAGGCACGATCACCTACAAGCTAAAGTCAGCGGATGCCCCCAGGGAAGAATCGGTTATTCTGGCAGGGTCCTCCTATATCCTCTCTATGAAGGGGTCTCGTGTCCGTACGGACTTTTCAAACGTATTAGGCAATACCATCAGCATTTACAGCAGCCTAACCCATGCTGGGGCCCTGGTCGAGGAATACGGCCAGGAAAAGGTCCTCGTCAGGATGACGAGGGATGATTTTGAAGACATGGGCAAGCAATATAAAAACCTGACCTATACATTTACGGGAGATACCGCTACCATTGCGGGATATGCCTGCAAAAAGGCCATTGGCCGAACCGGGAGCGGAGATACTTTGCTGGTTTGGTATTCGCCGGACTTGTTACCCCAGAATAAAGAATACAGTTATCGTTTCAGGGAGCTTCCGGGGTTGCCCCTGGAATATGAGAGCAGAATGGGAAATAACAAGGTGGTTTACCTGGCGGTTAAAGTGTCCCTGGACCCATTGCCCAGCGCAAAGTTTGATATCCCCAAAGCGGGATACAGGGAGATGACCTATGCGGAAGGTAAAGACTTACATTAAAAATCCGACCGGGTGTTACCGGAGCGTCCTTTCCGGTGTCTTAAACTTAGTCAGGAATAAATGCTGCTTGTAAGGAACGATGTAAATGGTATTGCCCTTTTGGTAGGTCATCAGGGAATGAACACCGGAAAAAGAATGATCCATCTGGGGAGAGATATTAAAATCTCCTGTGAACTGCAATCCCGGTTGTAGGCCGACCTTCAAAGACAGGGGAAGGGTGTTTTTCAGATTGGAAAAAGGAAAATTTGCGGGGGCGTCTACCTTGTGTGCGTCCTTCCTTTTATCTCCGCCGGAACCACTGTAGAAAGAGGAAGCCGAAGCCAGCATGGTACAACCTGCTATCAGTGTTACTCCAGTCAGGCGCTTACCCCATTTTCCAGTTAGTGATATAAAATTAAAACGACACATGTTACTGCAAATTTACAATCTTTTCACAAAATATGTACTTTTTTTTGGCGAGTTCGATTACCCCTTTACATGTAAATAACGCTTCATGTATAAAATTTGTTGGGTAGCCAGTCATTTTTATTATTAAAATGTTTTAACTTACGTCAACCCCCTATTTCATGAGAGACCACTCTTTTAGACAGGACCGAGAAGAATTGAAGGAGTTGCTTAGGCAATATGATAATATGAAGGCTGGTCGCCGCCACTCCTTTCTGGAGGAAGAATCCTTTGAGCGCATCATTGACTATTTTGACGATCGGAACGAACTCATCCAGGCCATGCAAGCGGCAGAACTGGCCATGGAGCAGTATCCCTATTCATCCGTATTGATGGTCAAAAAGGCAGATCTGATGATCGCTTCCAGGCGTTACCGGGAAGCCCTGGACCTGCTCGACCAGGCAGAGTTAATGGATAGCGGGGATATCAACATCTATATTTTGAAAACGGACGCTTACCTCGCCCTGGACCTGCAGTCAAAGGCTGTGGAAGTATTGGAGGCGGCTATCATCCAATTCGAAGACGACGAGCGTATAGAGCTTCTGTTTGAGTTAGCGGACGTATATGATGATTACGAAGAGTTCGATAAGGTTTTTGATTGCCTCAAATTAATCGTGGAAAGTGACCCTAATAATGAAGAGGCCTTATATAAGATTTGTTTCTGGACGGACTTTACCGGCCGTAATGAAGAAAGCATCCGGGTTCACCAGCACATATTGGATGAATTTCCTTACAATGAACTCGCCTGGTTCAACCTGGCTGCCGCCTATCAGGGGGTAAAGTTGTTCGAAAAAGCCATCGACGCTTATCAATATGCCATCACCATTGATGAAAAATTTGATTTTGCGTACCGGAATATGGCAGACGCCTATATACGCCTCCATCGTTATAAGGAAGCCATTGAACCCTTGGAGAAGGTCATAGAATTATCCAGGCCGGAGGACGTCATTTATGAAGCCCTGGGGCATTGCTTCGATAAATTGCATAATTATGCGCAGGCCCGCTTTTATTATAAGAAGGCCTCTCATCTGAATCCGGAAGACAGCAAACTTTATTACAAGATTGCCTGCACTTACATCAATGAAGGCCAGGTCGAAAGTGCCGTAAAACAGTTACAGAACGCATTGCGCCTTCAACCGCTTCAATCGGAATTCAACCTGGCGATGGGGGAATGCATGGTAGACCTGGCCAAATATCATGAAGCGATCGAATACTTTGGAAACGTCATCCGTACAAAAGCCAA
>Ga0302312_10000308_pt1 | contig 41830 bp, 37 predicted proteins | sample III_Palsa_N2_1_FD_200529 | JGI IMG/M metagenome (GOLD analysis project Ga0302312, IMG submission 200529) | Peat permafrost microbial communities from Stordalen Mire near Abisko, Sweden - III_Palsa_N2_1 | ecosystem: Environmental > Terrestrial > Soil > Palsa > Peat permafrost | place: Sweden... | reverse complement strand
GGACGGGCATAGAGGCCCAGGCACAATATGAAGGCTATATTCATTCCGGCGAGATAGGTATCACTGCCGGGGCGGCCAGCTATTTCGGGGACCTGAATACGACCGGGGACGTCACCCATTCCAAGCTTGCGCTGGGGGCGTTTTACAGGAAGCAATTCGGGGACTACGTGGCCCTTCGCCTGGCAGGCCAGTATGCAGACGTCGGATACAGCGATGTTTACAGTAAGAATGCGTACCAGCATACCCGGAACCTTAGCTTTAATAGTAATATCTGGGAAATGACCCTTCAGGGGGATTTTAATTTTTTCCGGTTTAACCCGGTGGACCCCAATTACCGTTTTACACCTTACCTCACGTTTGGCGCCGGCGCTTTTAATTACAATCCCTATACCTACCTGAACGGGGTAAAGTATTATCTCAGGCCCTTGCATACGGAAGGGGAAGGCATTGTGCCCGGCCGCAAGGAGTATAGCACCATAGCTCTCTGTTTCCCGATGGGCATGGGGGTTAAGTATGCGCTGAACGAAAATATAAATATTGGAGTTGAAGTTTTATACCGCTTCACGACCACCGATTATCTGGACGACGTCAGCACTACCTATGCGGGTGCGGCCGCTTTTCCCAATCAGGCAAATGGTCAGCCCTCCGTCGCCTATTTGCTGCAGGACCGGTCCTATGTGTATGGAACGCCCATTGGGATTGCCGGCCGCCAAAGGGGTTATAGCGGGCAAAAGGATTCTTATGCCACCGGACAGGTCATTCTCTCCTTTAACCTCAGCACTTACAAGTGCCCGCCGGTTGCCAGGTAATTTTATAGTCAAAATCTTAATTGAAAATCAATATGTTATAAAGGGTCGCTAAAAATAGCGGCCCTTTATGTTGCTTTTTCCAAAGTGATAATGCTACCTTTGCGCTCCATTTTAGACAATAACCTGCCCGGGATGGCGGCAGATTATTACAAAACAAAAAAAGAAAATAATGAGCAAACAACATTTTACTACCAAGCACGCCAACGCGGCTACCGTTCAGCATAACTGGTATGTGGTGGATGGTACCAATCAAACCGTGGGCAGGATGTGCGCCAAGATTGCGGCCGTTCTTCGAGGCAAGAACAAGGCCTATTACACCCCTCACGTGGATTGCGGAGACTTTATCGTGGTTGTCAATGCCGATAAGGTCATCTTTACCGGCAACAAGCTGGAGGACAAGGAATACCTGCACTACACGGGATATCCGGGTGGTCAGAAGTCTGAAATGGCCAAGGACCTGTTGAAACGCCGCCCCGAAGCGGTCATCGAACTGGCTGTAAAAGGCATGTTGCCGAAAAACCGTTTGGGCAGGAAGATGTACAAAAAGTTGTTCGTATACGCCGGACCTGCGCATCCTCACGGAGCACAGCAACCCAAAGCCTTTCAATATTAATTTCCTTCATTAACACTTCAAATTCCACATAAATGGAAAAACAAAAAGTTGCAGTGGGTCGTCGTAAAGAAGCCGTTACCCGTATCTTCCTGACCAAGGGAGAGGGTAAGATCACGGTGAACGACAAAGACTATAAAGTATATTTTCCGCTGGTTTATCTGCAAAACCAGGTAGAAATGCCGCTGCGTACGATTGACGCGCTCGATAAATTCGACGTGAAGATCAATGCAACCGGCGGTGGTATCAAAGGCCAGGCCGAAGCTGCAAAGCTTGGAATTGCCCGCGCCCTTTGCGAAGTCAATGCGGAATACCGTCCTTTACTCAAGGCGGCAGGACACATGACGCGTAACCCCGCAGGTGTTGAACGTAAGAAACCGGGACGTAAGAAGGCCCGTCGTAGCTTCCAGTTCTCTAAACGTTAATTTGTATGGCCCCCTGAAGGCCATCATTCCAATCACTTTTTATTTTATCAGAAAATGGAAAATAATACGTCTTTGCAGCAACAGCTCCTGGAAGCGGGTGTACACTTCGGTCACTTAAAGAAGAAGTGGAATCCCAAGATGTTACCTTACATCTTTGCAGAAAAAAAAGGCATCCACATCATCGATCTGAATAAGACCGTGGACGGTCTGCAGGAAGCTGCGGCAGCCATGAAACAGATTGCCAAGAGTGGAAAGAAGATCATGTTTGTCGCTACTAAGAAGCAGGCAAAGGAGATCGTAACGGACAGCGCCAAACGCGTGAACATGCCTTATGTCACCGAACGCTGGCTGGGTGGGATGCTCACCAACTTCGCCACCATCCGCAAGAGCGTTAAAAAGATGCAGAGCATCGAAAAAATGCTCAGCGACGGCACTTTTGACAGCATTACAAAGAAAGAACGCCTGACTTTAAGCCGGGATAAGGATAAGATGGAAAAGGTGCTGGGGGGAATTGCCCAACTGAGCCGTGTTCCTGCTGCCCTTTTCCTGGTGGATATCGGACATGAGCATATTGGTCTCGCGGAGGCAAAACGCCTTGGCATTACCACTTTTGGCATGGTTGATACCAACTGTGATCCGAATAAAGTGGATTTTTCCATCCCCTCCAATGACGATGCGACTAAGTCCATTGCCATTATCACCGAATACATCACTGCAGCCATTGCAGAAGGTCTTGCTGAAAGGCAGGCGGAAAAATCGGATGAAGTTGAGGAAGTAGAAGAAACCGATAATCAGCCTAAGTTCGAAATGGGTTCTGAAGAAGAACGCGAACGCAAACGCCGCAATAGCAGCGGTGGCGGAAACAGCGGTACTGGTCCTAGTCGCGGGCGCGGCAATAGCGGCGGTCCGGGCGGTCCCGGTGGCCCACAAAGGCGCCGGACTGGTGGTCCTGCTGGCGGTGGTGCCGGCGGACCTCGTCGTCCAGGTGGCGGAGGTGGCCGCTAGTCTGACGCGGACAACCTTTTATTTAATCATTAGGAAAAACAATTATGAGCGTAACTATTACAGCCTCGGATATAAATAAACTGCGACAGGCTACGGGCGCAGGTATGATGGATTGTCGCAAGGCCCTGACAGAGTCGGGCGGAGACTTCGATGCCGCCATTGATTGGTTGCGCAAGCAAGGACAGAAAGTGGCCGCCAAACGCCAGGATAGGGAAGCGAAAGAAGGTGCAGTGATTGCAAAGACGACCACCGGTCAAACGTCTGGTTTCGTATTATGCCTGGCCTGTGAAACCGACTTTGTGGCTAAGAATGCCGAATTTGTCGCCTTTGCACAGAGCCTGATTGACTTAGCCATTGCCAAGGATGTAAAATCCCTGGATGAGTTGAATGCAGCTCCTTATGAAAACCTGACCGTTGCCGAAAAGATCAACGAACAGGTAGCTAAGATCGGAGAAAAGGTAAGCATCACCCGTTTCGAAAGAATTGATGCTCCCGCAGTCGCCGCCTATATCCATGGTTCAAACCGGATGGGTGTGTTGGTTGGGTTGAGCAAATATTCTCCTGCCGCGCTCGAAGCCGGAAGGGATATCGCCATGCAGATCGCCGCCATGAACCCGGTAGCCGTTGACCAGGAGTCTGTTCCTGCAGAGGCGATCGAAAGGGAAAAGGCGATCATTCTGGACCTCATTAAGCAGGACCCGAAAATGGCCGGCAAGCCGGACGAAATGCTGGAAAAGATTGCCGCCGGTAAGTTGAATTCCTTCTTTAAGGAAAGCACATTGCTGGCCCAGGCTTTTGTGAAAGACAGCAACCACAGCGTGGCTGACTATCTGAAGAGCGTGGACGCAGGCCTGAAGGTGACCGCCTTCCAGCGCGTTGCCCTTGGATAGGTCTATTCAATAAAGTATTATACATTGATAGCGGGCATCCTGAATTGGATGCCCGCTTTTTTGTGCCCTCCACGGATCAACTCATTTCTCTATCTTCGCAGCTCATTCTGCACTTAATAATTAGAGATACATGCTCCCCAAGTACAAACGAATTTTGCTGAAGTTGTCCGGAGAATCGCTGATGGGCAATCATAGTTTTGGATTGGATTCAACCGTGATCGCTCATTATGCGCAAGACATCAAGACCATTACAAACCTGGGCGTACAGGTGGCGATCGTCATTGGCGGAGGTAATATTTACCGGGGAATGAATGAGCAGGAAACAGGGATAGAAAGGGCCCAGGGAGATTACATGGGGATGCTGGCTACGGTGATCAATGGGATGGCATTGCAGAGCGGCCTGGAGAAGGTAGGAGTGTATACCCGTTTGCAAAGCGCCATTAAAATGGAACAGATCGCAGAGCCTTATATCCGGCGCCGTGCCATCAGACACCTGGAGAAGGGAAGGGTAGTGATCTTTGGGGCGGGTACCGGCAATCCTTATTTTACAACTGATACAGCAGGCTCGCTGCGGGCCATCGAGATAAAGGCAGATGTGATCCTGAAGGGAACCCGGGTGGACGGCATTTATACGGCTGATCCTGAAAAAGATCCCGAAGCGAAGAAGTTCGAGCAGATCTCTTTCGCGGAAGTGATTTCCCGAAGCTTGAAAGTCATGGATATGACTGCGTTTACCCTTTGCCAGGAAAATAACTTGCCCATCATCGTTTTCGATATGAACAAAGCGGGTAACCTGCTCAGGGTCGTCACCGGTGACAATGTAGGAACTTTGGTAAAGTAAATGAACAGGCCATGTCTTCTCTGCAACCTATATCCGACATCCGAAAGGAGTATAAATTAAAGGAATTATCCGACGTAGTTGCGCTGCCGGACCCTATCCGGCAGTTTGATCTCTGGTGGAACGAGGCCCTTTCTTCCCATATTGATGAAGCAAACGCCATGACACTGGCAACCGTTTCACCGGAGGGGCTTCCGGATGGACGGATTGTCCTCTTAAAGGGCTACGATGCAAAAGGATTCGTCTTCTTCAGCAATTATGAAAGCGCCAAGGGAAAGGACCTCGCAGCTCATCCGCAGGCCTGCCTGGTGTTTTTCTGGAAGGAGTTGGAAAGACAGGTGCGCATCAGCGGCCATGTCGAGCGGGTAAGTCCGGAAGAAAGTGATGCCTATTATCACTCCCGCCCCGCCGGTAGCCAGATAGGGGCCTGGGCTTCCCCGCAAAGTCAGGTGATATGGAGCAGACAAGTACTGGAAGAAAACGTTCGCGAATACACTGAACGCTTCGGCGAGGGGGTGATACCCCGACCCCCGCATTGGGGAGGCTACCGGGTAGTTCCCGGCGCCCTGGAATTTTGGCAAGGTCGCCCGAGTCGGCTACATGACAGGCTACTGTACACCTATCAGGAAGGCCCGTCCGGGCCTCACTGGGCCATCCAAAGGCTTGCGCCCTGATATAATCCCAGTGGGGTTGGACACGGTCCTTTTTAAGCAGTGGGGGCTTCAGCGGCCTTTTCAGTCACTTCCCTTTTGGAGTGCTTGTTCAGCTTAGACAACCTGCTCTTACCGAAAGAACCCTTGAAGATCTTTCCTTTCTTTGTTTTTTTATCTCCTCTACCCATGATAATGATATTTTATTTAGGGGTTAAAAGTAGGCAATTCTCCCGCATGGCGCGTACAAATCTCCTACGCGGCATATAAAATCCTAGCATACAAGCGCATAAAAAAAGCAGGTACGCTGATAATTCGGAGTACCTGCTTTGAAAACGAAGGTTTTGCTTGTTACAATTTCGCTGCCAGTTCTTTACCGGCTTTGAATTTGGCCACTTTCTTAGCTTTGATTTTGATCACAGCACCTGTTTGGGGGTTGCGACCATTACGAGCAGCACGCTTAGTAACGGAAAAAGTTCCGAAACCTACAAGTGTTACTTTACCGCCACCCTTCAGGGTCTTGGTAACAGCTTCCACGAAAGAGTCCAATGAAGCATTGGCCTGAGTTTTTGTGACGCCGGCATCTTCGGCGATTTTAGCAACTAATTCAGCTTTGTTCATAGTAGGGTAAATTTTAGCAGAAACAAATATAGCCGGTTTTTAATTCCAACAAAATATTTTTAAAAAATACCGCCCCGGATTAATTCGGCTATAACCCTTATTGTATAAGGGTTTGGTTAAAGAAGTTTAGCAAAAGGAAGGAACTTGCTAAACACATTGTCGGCTGAAACCCGTTACAGTGGCTCATTTCCGGTATTACACCGGAACCCCTTTGCTGTAGCGGGTTTTAAGAGAATATACTACTTTTTTTGATTGAAAAAAGGGAATATATTTATTATCCACAATTATTTCACAACCTCCATTAATGTCCCAAAAGAGAGGCTTTTTTCACCCCAAAGCCTGGCAGTCTCCCTTTGCAGGGGGCCGGCAAACTCCCTTAAGTAGGTGTCATATGCGGCCCTGTCGGGGGCATAGAGCTGTAAGGCAAAGGTGAGGCCATGGGTTTCTTCAGTATCCAGGACGCGTACAAACTGGTAACGCAGGAAGCACCCGCTATCCATGATATGGGGGATATGATCATCCTGCATCCAGGACAACCATCGGTCAATGACGGCAGTATCCACCATCATAGTAATATTGTAGACTAACATATATTTTTCTTTCAGCTTAATCCAATAATTCCAGGTATACCGGGCAATGATCGCTGTGCGCAATGTCAGGCAAGATGCGCGCACCCGCCAGTTGGTCCCGGAGTGCGAGGGAGGTGTTGATATAATCAATGCGCCAGCCCTTATTATTGCCCCGGGCGCCCGCCCGGAAAGTCCACCAGGTATAGTGATGCGGGTCTTTATTGAAATGGCGGAAAGTATCTATAAACCTGTCTTTGAGCAGTCGGTCCATCCAGTCCCTTTCTTCGGGAAGAAACCCGGATGAGTTTTTATTCCCTTTGGGATCGTGGATGTCAATTTCTCTATGTGCAATATTGTAGTCTCCGCACACAATGAGTTTAGGGCGTTCTTTCCGCAGGGCTTCCACATAGTCGTCGAATTCCTTCAGCCATTGATATTTATATTGCTGGCGCAATTCCCCGGTTGTCCCCGAAGGGAAGTAGGCGTTGATCAGGGTCAATTCCCCGAAATCCATTCGAATGACCCGCCCTTCCGCGTCGCTTTGCGTATGTCCAGTCCCATAATAAACCTGATCCGGGTGTCGTTTGGTAAAGATAGCCACCCCGCTGTACCCTTTCTTTTGCGCTGAAAACCAGTAGGTTTCATAGCCCAGGGCCTCAATGGGGGCAAGGTCGACATTTTCCTTCATGGCCTTGATTTCCTGGAAACAGACGATGTCGGCAGGGTCTGTTTCCAGCCATTGCAGCAGTCCCTTTTGCAGGGCGGAACGAATGCCGTTCACATTGTAGGTGATGATGCGCATAAAAAATAATTAGTTAATAGCGGGCCACTGGCCCGCTGGCCGAAGGCCCATCATTAGCGGTGCTCCGGCGATGGGCTAATTTAATGACCCATCGCCGGAGCACTAAACGTCGTACTCCAGGTTCGGCCGCAACCACCTTTCCATTTCTTCCAGCGTCTCTCCCTTGCGCGCGGTATAATCCAGCACCTGGTCCTTTTCTATTTTGCCTACTCCAAAATACTTGCTTTCCGGGTGAGCGAAATACCAGCCGCTTACGGACGACGCAGGATACATGGCCAGGGACTCCGTCAGGATGATGCCTGTATGCGCGGTGGCATCGAGCATCTGGAAGAGCTTGCGCTTTTCGGTATGATCCGGGCAGGCAGGATAACCGGGAGCGGGCCGGATGCCCATGTATTCTTCTTTGATCAGTTGTTCGTTGCTCAGGTGCTCCTCCGTTACATACCCCCAGTACTCTTTGCGGACTTTCTCGTGCAACAATTCGGTAAATGCCTCCGCCAGGCGATCGGCCAGCGCCTGTAGTATGATCTTGTTATAATCGTCATAGGCTTCGTCAAATCGTTTGATATGGGGTTCGATGCCTTCGATAGTCACGGCAAACGCTCCTATATGATCCTGCTTGCCTGCCGAGGCCGGCGCGATAAAATCGCAGAGGGAGAGATTTGCCTGACCGGGCGCCTTCTTGATCTGCTGGCGCAGAAATTCGAGACGAACTTCGTCGCCCGCGTTCACAATGACCGTATCTTTTCCGTCTGATACCGCCGGCCAGAGCCCGATCACCCCTCTTGCTCTTAACCATTTCTCGTGGACGATCCGGGTAAGGAGGGCCCGGGCGTCATTGTATAATTTGGTGGCTTCTTTACCTACCACTTCATCGTCAAGGATCTGCGGGAATTTTCCGTGTAATTCCCACGCGATGAAAAAGGGACCCCAGTCGATATAGGGCACGATCTCCGCCAGGTCATATCCGTTGAACGCTTTGGTGCCGGTGAACGTTGGCCGGACGGGCTTAAACTGATCCCAGTCGATCTTGAATCCGTTCTCTTGCGCCTTGGGAAAAGACAGGTATTGCTTGGCCGTCTTCTTGTTGGCAAAGTCCTCTTTCAGCTTAGTATATTCCAGCCGGATCGCGCGAAGAAAGTCGGGCTTTTGTTCTTTGCTGAGCAGGGAGCCGGCGACTGTTACACTCCGGGAGGCGTCCAGCACATGAACGACGCCGTGATCAAATTCTGGGGCGATCTTCACGGCGGTATGCATGCGGGAAGTAGTCGCACCGCCGATCATCAGAGGCAGGTGGATATCGAGCCTTTTCATTTCCCTGGCTACGTGTACCATCTCGTCCAGGGAAGGTGTAATGAGTCCGCTAAGTCCTATAATATCCACTTTTTCCCTCCTGGCAGTTTCGAGTATCTTGTCTGCCGGGACCATCACCCCAAGGTCTATGATATCGTAACCGTTACATCCCAACACAACGCCGACAATATTTTTGCCGATATCATGCACGTCCCCTTTCACGGTGGCCAATAATATTTTGGCGGCTCCCGCGCCTTCCTCATTCTTCGTGCCTGCTGCTTCGTGTGCCAGCCTGCGTAATTCCTTTTCCGCTTCAATAAAAGGGGTGAGTACAGCCACTGATTTTTTCATTACACGGGCGCTCTTTACCACCTGGGGTAAGAACATCTTACCGCTGCCGAAAAGATCTCCTACGACGTTCATGCCCGCCATCAGCGGACCTTCGATTACTTCCAGGGGCCTGGGATATTTCAGCCGCGCTTCCTCCGTATCGGCATCGATATAATCCGTAATCCCGTTCACCAGAGCGTGCTTGAGGCGTTCTTCCACAGTCCCGTTCCGCCAGGCCTCGTCCTTTATTTCAACTTTGCCTTTGGCTTTTACGGTTTCGGCAAAAGCGAGCAATTTATCTGTTCCTTCCGGATCGAGATTCAGGATGACGGCCTCACAGAGGTTCTTCAACTGCGGTTCAATCTCATCGTATACGACAAGCTGTCCTGCGTTAACGATACCCATGTCCATGCCGGCGCGGATGGCATAATAAAGGAATACGCTGTGCATCGCCTCCCTTACCGTTTCGTTTCCCCGGAAGGAGAAGGACATATTGCTGACGCCCCCGCTGATACGGGTCAGGGGCATTTTTTGTTTAATCTCCTTAACGGACTCTATAAAGTCCACCGCATAGTTGTTATGCTCTTCAATGCCGGTCGCGATGGCAAAGATATTCGGGTCGAAGATGATATCCTGTGCATCAAAGCCCACCCGCTCCGTCAGTATTTTATAAGCCCGCTCGCTGATGTCCACTTTTTTCCGGAGGGTATCCGCCTGCCCGTTCTCGTCGAAGGCCATGACGATCACTGCCGCTCCGTAACTTTTACAGATGATGGCCTGCTCAATGAATTTCTCTTCTCCTTCTTTCAAAGAGATAGAGTTGACGATGCACTTACCTTGTACGCATTTTAAACCGGCCTCTATGATGCTGAACTTCGAAGAGTCGATCATGATGGGGATCTTCGCAATATCCGGTTCCGCTTGCAGGAGGTTTAAGAAGGTGGTCATAGCCTTGTCCCCTTCCAGCAGGGCGTCATCCATATTCACGTCCAGGATCTGGGCGCCGCTTTCCACCTGTTGGCGGGCGACACTCAGGGCTTCTTCGTATTTATTTTCCCGGATGAGGCGGGCGAATTTTTTGGACCCGGTCACATTCGTCCGTTCCCCGATATTCACAAAATTCGTCAGGGGCCGGATAACCAGGGGCTCGAGTCCGGCTAACCGGAGAAAGGGTTTTATCGTAATGGTTTCTGACATGCTTATGCGATCTCCTTTTCAAGTATGGGTAAAGGCCTCGGTTTTAGGGCGGCCACGTGCCCGGCAATATGCCGGATATGATCGGGGGTTGTGCCGCAACACCCTCCTACAATATTGACAAATCCCTTCTGAGCCCATTCTTCAATAAAATGAGCCGTCTCTTCGGGTTGTTCGTCATATTCTCCCATCGTATTCGGCAGCCCGGCATTGGGATAGGCGGAAGTATAACAAGCGGCAATCTGGCTCAATTCCTCAATATGGGAACGCATTTCCTGGGCTCCAAGGGCGCAGTTCAGGCCGATGCTCAAGGGTCGGGCGTGCATGACGGAAACATAAAAGGCTTCCAGGGTCTGCCCGCTCAGCGTGCGGCCACTGGCATCGGTGATCGTGCCGCTGATCAGGATGGGGAGTTCTTCCTGCCGCGTATCCCGGAAATATTTTTTTATAGCGTAGATGGCTGCTTTGGCATTCAGGGTATCAAAGATCGTTTCGATCAGCAGCAGATCAGCGCCCCCTTCCACAAGGCCCTTGACCTGTTCGTAATAAGCCGAAGAGACTTCGTCAAAATTGACCGCCCGGAAACCCGGGTTATTCACGTCGGGGGAGAGGGATAGGGTTTTGCTCATAGGCCCGATGGCACCCGCCACAAAACGGGGCTTGTCCGGATTCCGGGCCGTATAATCTGCCGTGGCTTTCTTGGCGATCCTGGCCGCGGCTACGTTGATCTCGAATGCCAGGGACTCCATATGGTAATCGGCCATGCTGATCGCCTGGGAATTGAAGGTGTTGGTTTCAATGATGTCCGCACCCGCTTCAAGATACTCCCGGTGAATCCCTTCGATAATTTGTGGCTGTGTAAGACAGAGCAGGTCATTATTGCCCTTTAAGTCGGAGGCCCAGCCTTTGAACCGTTCCCCCCGATAGTCTGCCTCTGTTAGTTTGTGTTGCTGGATCATGGTGCCCATCGCACCGTCGATGATGAGAATGCGTTCCTGTAAACAATCACTTATGGATTTCATAACTTTCCCTCCGGTTTTTAACCGATGACCGGAAGGAGCTAAATTAAAACGTCGGAAGTCAAGCCCCCTGAGAAGAGAGCGGGTACCAGCGTTTATTAGTTCTGTCTTCCAGGCAATGGCTCAGACACAGGTCGAACAATAAACAAATCCACCTGTATACTATGTGTAAAGTTACAATAAAAACACCAAAAACACCATTAACACCCCTTAGAGGCTCCTGCCTACGTACTGATTGACAGGTAACCGTCCTGCCAGGGACCTTGCCAGGGTCATTTCGTCAGCATATTCCAGTTCCCCGCCGAAGGAGATGCCCCTGGCGATGGTGGTGATAATAACAGGGTAAGGCTCCAACTGCTTTTGAATATAAAAGATGGTGGTATCCCCCTGAATAGTTGGGCTTAAGGCAAAAATGACTTCCGTGACATTGCCTTCCTGCACCCGCCCGACCAGGCCCGGAATGGGTAGTTGATCAGGGCCTATGCCGTCCAAAGGGGAAACAACCCCGCCGAGTACGTGGTACGCCCCGTTAAACTGGCCGGTGCTTTCAATAGCAATCACGTCTCGTATGTTTTCTACTACACAAATTATATTTTGCCTGCGGCTGCGGTCATTGCAAATATTGCAGAGGTTCCCATCAGCAATATTGTGGCATTTTGTACAGAACCGTATGTCGGTCCGCATTTTTGCGATGGTATCGCTAAAATGTTGCACTGCCTCCTGGTCCTGTTTTATAAGATGTAATACCAGTCTCAAGGCAGTTTTTTTGCCGATCCCGGGCAGCCGGGCAAATTCATTCACTGCATTTTCCAGAAGGGAAGAAGGGAAGATCATAGTGCAAAGATAGCAGATAGCCATATTTTGATGTAGGTTTGCACCCTAACTTATAACCAGATGGTACATAATTTCAACGCTGGGCCTTCCATTTTGCCGGAACAGGTATTGAAAAAAGCCGCACAGGCCATTCTTAACTTTAATGATACGGGTCTGTCTATCCTGGAAGTAGGTCACCGTACACCCTTATTTGAATCGGTATTGGACGAAGCCAGATCCCTGGTCAGGGAACTGATGGAAATAGGACCGGAGTATGAAGTTCTTTTCCTGCATGGGGGCGCCACTACGCAATTTATGCAGGTGCCTATGAACCTGCTGGATGATGCAGGAACAGCGGCCTATATTGATACGGGGGTTTGGTCGTCCAAAGCCATCCAATATGCCCGCCAGTTTGGAAATGTAAAGGTCCTGGCCTCCTCCAAGGATGCCAATTATACCTATATCCCTACCGATTTCAGCGTAGACCCGCCGGTCACCTACCTGCACATCACCACTAATAATACCATATACGGGACTGAATGGCACAAATTCCCTTTTAGTCATGGGGTACCCGTGGTCGCAGATATGAGCAGTGACATCCTTAGCCGCGTGATCGACCATTCCCGTTTTGACCTGATCTATGCCGGCGCTCAAAAGAATATGGGAGCGGCGGGAACCACCCTGGTAGTGATAAAACGCTCCCTGCTGGGGAAGGTGCAGCGAAAGATTCCCGGCATACTGGATTATCAGAAACATATTGAAGCGGGGTCCATGCTGAATACCCCACCCGTTTTTGCCATTTATGTCAGTTTATTAACGTTACAATGGCTCAAAGAACAGGGGGGCGTTGCGGCCATTGACAAACTAAATACGGAGAAAGCCTCCCTCTTGTACGCTACGCTGGACAGCCTGCCCATTTTCAGGCCTACCGTGGCTACACAAGACAGGAGCCGTATGAACGTATGCTTTGTGATGAAAGACGGAAAACAGGAACTGGAACAACTCTTCCTGGATCGTTGCAAAAAAGAAGGCATGGTAGGAGTGAAGGGACACAGGAGCGTGGGTGGATTTCGGGTAAGCTTGTACAATGCGCTGCCTTTAAGCAGCGTTAAAGACATTGTGGCGGTTATGGAGGATTTTGCAAAAACACACGGTTAGAAGTGCGCCACAGGCGCACTGGCCGAAGGCCCATTATTAACGATATTTGCGCCATGGCGCTAAATTATCAAAAAGCGCAATGGCGCAAATACATATGGCAATTATAACACCTTTTAAAGCCTTGCGCCCGCAAGCACAATTTGCTAAACAAGTGGCTTCGAAACCTTATGATGTACTGAATTCAAAGGAAGCCAAAATTGAGGCGCAAGGAAATCCCAACTCATTCCTGCACGTAACAAAGTCGGAGATCGATCTTCCGGAAGGGACAGATATCCATTCTCCCAGGGTATATGAAAAGGCCAAAGAAAATTTGCAAGCCTTTTTACAGAGGGACCTTTTATTCCTTGAAGGCAAACCTTGCTATTATATATATCAATTGGTGATGAACGGCCGGAGGCAGACCGGACTGGTCTGTGCAAGCAGCGTGGAGGATTATATGACAGGGGTGATCAAAAAACATGAGTTGACACGTCCTGAGAAGGAACTCGATAGGATCAACCATATTAAAGTGACGGGGGCCCAGACCGGAAACGTTTTTCTGGCGTATAAGGATATTCCTGCTGTCAATGAACTGGTTGAAAAATGGATTACCGATAAATCCCCGGTGTACGATTTTTTAGCGGACGACCAGGTCCGCCATGCTGTATGGGTAGTGAACGATGAAACGGCAACCAATCAGATCACCCGGCTTTTCGGAGATCCGGCTGTTTGCACATACATAGCGGATGGGCACCACCGGGCGGCTTCTGCGGCTAAGGTGCGTTCCGCACTGGGCGCCCATGCCTCCAGGGAATCTGGCTACTTCCTCACCACCCTTTTCCCGGCAAGTGAGTTACATATCATGGATTATAACAGGATGGTGAAGGACCTGAATCACCTTGAGCCTGCCGCCTTCCTGGATAGGGTTGGGAGAGACTTTACGATCACTGCCGCCCATTCGGCAGTCTTACCCGCCGTATTACATGAGTTTGGAATGTACCTGTCGGGTCAGTGGTACCGGTTGACAGCCAACCCCGGTTCTTTTAGCGAAGACCCGATCGGAGTGCTCGATGTGACCATTCTTCAGGAGCGAATCCTTGCCCCCATCCTCGGGATAGAAGATCCCCGTACCGATAACCGTATTGATTTTGTGGGTGGGATCCGTGGGCTGGGAGAACTGGAAGCCAGGGTAAAAAGCGGGGAGATGGCCGTTGCGTTCAGCCTTCACCCGGTCACCATCGGCCAGTTGTTTGATATCGCTGACAGCGGTCAGGTGATGCCTCCCAAGAGTACGTGGTTCGAACCAAAGCTGAGGGACGGATTGCTGACACATATGATCAATTAATTTGATGATTTAAACAAACTAAAGAGATGAGCACACTCCGGTATTATTTTTTATTTTTTGCCATCCTGGGCCTGGCATCTGCAAAGGCGCAAAGTGTGAAGGAACTGCTGGAAACAGGAAATTCGTTTATGCAGGGCGGGGACTTTCCCAACGCTATAGCTGTTTTGAATAAAGCTTATTTGCAGGATGGCAATAATGTAGAAGTCGTTAAAAGCCTGTCTTTCTGCTACTACCTCAATAAGGACTATGCAAAGGCGCTCTCTGTCATTAAGCCCATGATCGACGCGGATAACGGGGATGATGCCTGTTACCAGATCGCGGGGAATATTTATACAGCCCTCGCCCAGGATAAAGAGGCGGAAAAACTGTATAAAAAAGGGATCAAAAGGTTTTCGGATAGCGGCCCCCTCTATAGCGATTTTGGTATTTTCCTGGGAAGCCTCGCCCGGCAGGATGAGGCCATTAAGATATGGGAAAAGGGCATTGAAGCCGACCCAAGCTATCCGGGGAATTATTACTATGCCAGTAAATTCTATTATTCTATTGACCTGACCTGGGCCCTGATTTACGGGGAAGTCTTCGTAGACATGGAAAGCCTGACGCGGCGTACACCGGAGATCAAGGCCATGCTGATGGACGGGTATAAAAAATTATTCACGGGCGACGAAAACCTCAAGCCCCTGACGTCTAAAAAGGGCAGGCCCATCAACGAATTTGAAAATGCGGTCCGGGCTACCTGGAGAGCCAATGCCTCTGCCGTAGCCGGGGGGGTGAATAACGAATCCTTGACGATGATGAGGAGTCGCTTCATTTTGGATTGGTTCAATGTGAATGGGACCAAATTCCCGTACCACCTGTTCGATTACCAGCGCCAATTATTACAACAAGGAATGTTTACGGCATACAACCAATGGATATTCGGATTTGCACAGGACGAAAATGCCTTTAATGCCTGGGTAAAGGCGCACAACGATGAGTTTAACACGTTTAATACTTTCCAAAGGGGGAGGGTCTTTAAGATTGCCAGAGGGCAATATTATCAGACGCCCCAGCCATAGCAAAAAGCGGGCCTTCGGCCTTGGGTCGGGCAAACGCGTGATCCCGGTCCACTGCTGCTGGTCCGGCAAAAGCGGGCCTCCGGCCCACTGGCTGCTGGTCCGGCAAATTCCCGTAACTTTCTGTCCTCAATGATTATTGCCGTATGGTCACACTGAACAGATTATTTGACGGACTGGACTACCAGTTGGAGCGCTTCCATAAACCGAACATGCTGGCGGCAAAGGAGAACGGCCAGTGGAGAGAATATTCCACTAGTGAATGTAAGGACCTGGTCCAGCGCCTGAGCGCGGGCCTGCTTAAGTTGGGGGTAAGTGGACATGATATGACCCCTGAAGGGCAGGACAAGATATCCATCATCAGCAATAACAGACCGGAATGGCTGATTACGGACCTTGCCGTGCAACAGATCGGAGGTGTGCTGACACCGATCTATCCTACTACGAATCCTGCGGAATTGGAATTCATCCTCAATGACGCTCAGGTCAAGTTTATGTTTGTGAGCAACGGAGAGATGTACGATAAGGTAAAGGCGATCTGGCCGAAGGTCCCTTCCCTTGTGAACATCTATACATTTGATCCCGTAGAGGGGGCCGATCATTGGAGCGGTCTTCTGGACTTGGGAGGGACCTTGGAGCTGCAGCAGGTCGACCAGATCAAAGCGGCCATACGCCCTGAACACCTGGCCACCATTATCTATACGTCAGGGACCACCGGAACACCCAAAGGGGTAATGCTCAGCCACCGGAATATTGTAAGCAATGTACAAATGTCCAAAGAGAGCTTCCCCTTCCCCGACGCACCGCAGATGAAGGTCCTAAGCTTTCTTCCGTTAAACCATATTTTTGAACGGATGGTTACCTACATCTACCTGTTCAGCGGGATCAGCATTTATTATGCGGAGAGTCTGGATACGATAGGGGACAACCTGAAAGAAGTATGTCCGGATGGTTTTACCACGGTGCCCAGGTTACTCGAAAAGGTATATGAGAAGATCATGGCAGCCGGTCATGAGTTGACCGGCATTAAGCATGCACTCTTTTACTGGTCGGTGGGCCTGGCCGAAAAATATGACAACCTGGATAAAGGATCGATATGGTATAGGGCAAAACTGGGATTGGCCCGTAAGCTTGTCTTTTCCAAATGGAGGGCGGCCCTTGGAGGGAACCTCAGCTTTATTGTGACGGGTGGGGCGGCTTGCCAGGAAAGATTACTCCGGATCTTTAACGGAGGTGGCATACCGGTCTTCGAAGGGTACGGGCCCACGGAGCACAGCCCTGTGATTAGCGTCAATCGCCAATTTCCGGAAGGGCTTACAAAATTCGGAAGTGTGGGGCCCGTCATCAACGGCACGGAGCTGCGCCTCGCGGAAGACGGGGAAATCTGTGTGAAATCACCCAGCATCATGATGGGATATTATAAGCGGCCCGATCTGACAGCGGAAACTGTGATTGACGGGTGGCTGCATACGGGGGATATAGGCATTCTCGAAGACGGAAAGTTTCTGAAGATCACTGACCGCAAAAAGGAATTATTCAAGACCAGCGGCGGTAAATACGTTGCCCCTCAGAGTGTGGAAGGGAAAATGAAGGACAGTGCCTATATAGAGCAGGTCATGGTCGTGGGACCCGAGAGGAAATTTGTGGGAGCACTGATCGTTCCCTCTTTTAGCGCGTTGAAAAAGTGGTGCGCTCAGAATAATATCCCCTTTACTTCAAATGAAGAAATTATAAAAGACCCAAAGGTCCTTGCTTTACTGCAAGCGGAAGTAGAACAGCACAACCAGGCGCTCAACCATATCGAACAGGTCAAGAAGTTCGAGCTGCTCCCTCATGAATGGACGGTAGATAGAGGAGAGATGACCCCCAAGCTAAGTATGAAGAGGAAAGTGATTATGGAGCGGTATCACGACGAGATTGAGCGTATCTATGCTTAGAAAACTTCACCAAGGTTGAGGAACAGCCCGTTGGAGCCTCCGGCGCCGAAGGCGTAGTCAATGGCTATGTTTGTTTTGGAGAGCTTGTTGAATTTGATCCGGAGACCCGCCCCGACCGCCGGTGAGATGACCCCAAACTGACCGGTGTTGATGTCAGAGAATGATTCGGCATTGGCAAAAACAACCCCACCCAGCAAGCCGTTATTGGTAACAGCAAATCGGTATTCTGCTTCCAGGTCCAGCATGTTTTTACTCCTGAACCGGCTTTGGATATAACCCCTGCCTGTATTGTCATATGTATCCCACCCGGTACTGGGAAGATCCAGATAAGGGGGATTGCCTTTGAGGGTAAACCAATCGTAGGTCCAGAATGCAAGGATGTTCCTGGAGTCGCCGGGCAGGCTGAAATATTTGCGTACGTCCAGGAGCAAAGAACTCCAATTCTGGTCGCTACCCAAAAGGGTCAGATTCTGGCGCAGGATCAGGTTGCCGTAAGACGAACCTCCTTCAGGATTGATGGAGTTCTTCCGGGTATCATATAAGAAATTCAGGGATACGCCTGATGAAACGGATTGAGGGCTAAATCCATAGGTGTCAAAATCGGTGACTTTTCCGGGGGCTACTCCCAATTGCTGGATATCGTAGTGTATATCCAATTGGTACCCGGGGCCCACGTAGAAGTCCTTCGCCACCTTTTTAAGACCGTACTGGTAGAGCCTTACATAGTTGTAATCCAGATCATACCCATCGCTTAGCTGGGTATATCCGCCGAGCCCATAAGTTTTTTCGGGGAATTGGAGGAAACGCCAGTCACTTAAAAAATTATATTGATTGTCCTTCGTCCATATCGATGATTGGAGGGGTAGGATGAGCTGTTTGTTTTGTGTATAGGTAGGGTAGGTAAGAAGAGTAGATAAGTTTTCATTCCCGTTTGTCGTGGTGTAAAAGGCCATATTGCCCGTGATGTTTACACCCAATCCGGTTTCCAGGGAATACTGGACGGCGGGGGCTGCGGCAATGTGGACCCTGTGCGTCTTGTGACTATTAGTATCCAGCCGTTGGTCAGGGTTCTTGTGTAAGGCGAGAAGGAAAAGGTCAATCAGGTCCCTTTGATGGAGGTAGCTGGTATCTACCTGAGCAAACGCCTTGTGTCCGGAAAGACATGCTCCTGAAAGGATGCAGAATAGGGCCAATTTTTTACGGATAAACGTGCACATAACTTTTATCGACATAATCATTAAAATACTTCTCCGAGGTTTACAAAAATTCCGCTGTTCCCGTTCAACCCAAAAGCATAGTCAAACGCAACGTTGGTTTTGGAGAATTTATTGAACTTAACCCGGACCCCTGCGCCTACTGCCGGCCAGATCTTTTCAAACTGGTTATTGTTCATTTCTGAAAATGACTCGGCATTGGCAAAAACAACTCCACCCACCAAGCCGTTATTGCTCACAGCAAATCGGTATTCTGCTTCCAGGTCCAGCATATTTCTGCTCCTGAACCTGCTTTGAATATATCCCCTGCCAGTGTTATCGTAGGTGTCCCAGCCGGTACTGGGTAAATCCAGGTATGGAGGTGTTCCCTTTAAGGTGAACCAGTCATAGCTCCACAATGCCAGAATATTTTGAGAGTGACCGGAGAGGTTGAAATATTTCCGGGTATCCAATAAAAGGGAACTCCAGTTTTGGTTGCTGCCAAGCCAGGTAACGTTCTGTCGTAAGATCAGATTGGCATACGTGGAGCCGCCCTCTGGATTAATAGAATTTTTTCTCGTATCATACAAAATATCCAGGGCAATGCCGGAAGATACAGACTGGGGACTAAACCCGTATTTATCATAGTCGGTGACCACTCCGGAGACGCCCAATTGCTCAATATTGTAGTGATAATCCAGTTGGTACCCCAAACCGGCAAAAAAGTCCTTTGTCCATTGCCTCAATAGATATTGGTAAAAGCGGACATAGTTATAGTTCAGCTTATATCCATCGGCCAGGGTCGTATAGCCGCCCAGTCCATAGGTGTCTTCCGGGAACAGGAGAAAACGCCAGTCTCCCACGAAGTTGTACTTATTCCCTTTTGTCCAGACAGAGGACTGAAGTGGGAGGATGAGTTGCTTGTTTGCAGTACCGGTGACGGATGTCTGGAGGGAAGAGATATTGGTACCGTTTTTCTCACTGGTGTAGAAGGCAGCCTCTCCGGCAAGGATCACTCCAAATCCCGTTACTTCGGAAATGGCAATGGAAGGGGCTCCTGAAAAGTAGATGGTCCTTGGTCTCTTTCCTGTAGTATCCAAACGTTTAGCGGGGTCTTTTTTTAAAATGACCATAAACAGATCGATCAGGTCTCTTTGGTGTTTGTAATCCGAAGAGTCTTCAGCGGAAGGAGCCACGGAAGATTGGGCAAAGACTTTTGCCTGCACCTGGCCAACTAAACTTATGATGAACAAAATAACACATCTTCTCATTTGGATTCGCTGAAGTAAACTGTGGAAACTGAGACCTTTATTTCTGCAAAGAGTTTATTCCCGCCTAAAACAAGGCCTCCTTCCAGCCACTTTTTAGCGGTTGCAAGGAGACCTTGTTCAGGGTTGCGTATAGGTGGTTTTGCCTAGCTTTCTTTTTTATCCTTAATCTGCCACGATTTCAAATAGACTTTATGGCCTTTATTGTCCACATAGTACTTATGGTCATTTTTGTTTATAAAGACCTTTTCTCCATGAGGACCTTCCTTGCCTTTGTATACCTTATCCGCCACCGTGGATGCACCTTTTACGGCTACCGAGGCGGTCTTGTCTCCTACCTTTTTGGCAGTACTGTCAATCTGAGCACTGCTACTAAGGGCAATCATTGAGAGTGAACCTCCCAAAAAAAACGTGAGCAGGCGAATGGGCCATTTCTTGGTATTGGTCATAATGTTAGCATTTTAATACCTAACACATCCAACAATGGTGCCATCGCAGTCTGTGGCTATACAAGACCTCGATAGTGTTATTTATTTCTTCCAGACGGCTCCTGTAAGGTCTTTCCGTTGAGATATGTCATCATCTGGTATCGCGACCAACACCCAAGGAGTATCTTTGGACTGGATTATCCCGGTCCATTCTACAGTAACCGTCTGTCCTGGTTGCAAAATTAGTTCTTTTCCGGAGCCGGACACCGTGAGATTGTCGGTACGTACGCTTAGGTGATGGACGCCTGTTCCTCTGACGTTCACCTTAAAGGTCAATTCTCCTTTGGCCGTAGTAAAGGCTGAAATATCAAAATTGAAAGCCTTTCCGGGTCGAAGATCCATGTTGTATGCGGCACCAGGCAAGAAAGTCCTCTCCAATTCCTGGCCATTGCATAGCACAATGTATTTTCCTTCTGGTAAGGGAATCCGGAACCGAAATGTTTCCCGGTCGGGCTCGGCCGAAATCTCCTGGCCAGTGGTCAATTCTTTAAATATAACGGTAGAAGCGGCCTGGCCTTCCACCAGGGCAGGCCCTGAGAGGTCTTTCATCAGCCATACCCACCTGCCTGCGGGGTGCATCCATACTTCTTTATAGGTCCAGGTACTCTGCACCGGCCAATAGGGGACATCATTGTCTCCCCGCGTCTGAATGCCTACGGGCAACGCACCCACGATGTCGCCGGACGACGGTGAGTAGAGCGGACAAAAATCATATCCTTCACCGTACATGGCGCTTTCGGAAAAGGGATTCCGGCCGATCACCCATTCCAATTGGTGATCCGCCAGCTCAGTGGAGGCCAGATCGCCCCGTAAGTGAGCCGAGGCGGAAAGGGCGAGGGCCTCCGACAGGATCGGCCCAAAGTGCCCCCGGTAATCCATCCATACGGGGAACAAGCGCAGGTAATTGCCTTTCCCTAGCGGAATGCCATTGAGTACCTGGCTCCTGAACGAGGCCCTCCGGCTTTCGGGAACTTTCAGATATTCGCTGTCATTATAAATAGAAGCCGGCATGACATTATAGGGGGCTGTATACTCCGCAACCGTCTTTAGGTATTCATCATACAGGGTCACTGCCGAATACCATTTCATCCAATCGGGATGATCGGGGAAAGCCTGGCAAAGCTCGGTCAGCGCCAGGATATGCGCTTGCTCGCGGCCCCTGTGCACGAAGTGTAGTATCCTGTCTTTTGCAGGGCTGGTATAAAAGAAGCCGGACAAAGGAATATCCCAATCGGTCTTTTTGCGCTGTTGGGAGCGCAGGATCACCTGTGACCATCCGACCGCCTTTTCCTCAAATGAAGTGTTCCCGGTAGCTTTCCATAGATTTACCGCTGCCAGGATGCCTTCGGAAGGCAACTCAAAGGTGATGCTATCCGAGTCAAAAGTTCCTGTCCATAATTGTGTAGAGACGCCTAAGCCGGCCTCCATCCCCTGTACCGCAAACGTCCAGTCGGCTTCGGCCATTTTTAATGACTGGGCCGCCAGCCGGGGGTCACTATCCTTCAAAACACGGTAAGCAATCGCCTCTGCGGCGGCGGCCACAAAATTGGTCTGGGGGTCATTGCGAGCCGTAGATGTCACGTCGTCAAAATCTCCCAGAATATCGTTGGTCCTGCGACTGCTGATGGAGAACAGGTTTCGATAGCCATCCCCGAAACTGGTTTTCAGGATCCAGTCCAGCCCCCAGCGTGCTTCTTCCAGCACACGGGCGTAGAGTTCGGGGTTCCCGTCCCGGGTGTGCAACTGTTCTGCCAGGCTGAACAGACCATACACGATTTCTCCGGTGTTACCCATTCCCTGGCTCAGGTCTCCGGCATCATGCCAACCCCCATTGATGATGATTCGCTTATCGTTGTGCAGACAGGTCCAGTCCCGGTGGCAAATGCCGTGTATACCCGGGATCTCCGCTCCGCACCGTTCCCCATATAAAAAATTAAGGTCTTTCCATATCGATTCCTCCCAAATATCCGGGCCTATGCTAAAGGGATGTGTAGCCGCATTCCCAGCCTCGAGTACGTATGTTCCTGGCTTGCGGACTTCTGAAAAATCCATCACCTGGAACTGACCGAGATGGGTCTCAGACTGCATTATGGATTTTGACAAAACGGTTTCTCCTGTCTGTTGGTCAATCAATTTGAATGTAGTTGCACCAAGACCGCTGGCAATGGCGGTTTTAACTGCGCCGTCAGCGTAACCCGCGTGACAGTAGGAGATCCGGCCCGGCCATACATCCCAACCTTCTATTTTGTCCGGAACCACCCGCTCCAGGTCCAGGCGGTCAAAGTAGAACTTAATGGAATCAGCCTCTCCAGGCGCGCTGCCCGATAATCCATACGTCATCTCCAACGCCGTCACCTTGTCCCTTGCCACATTCCCGATTTCCCATACTACGTGGTTCCATTCATGATTTCTTAGTACCAGGGAAGTCTCGCCTTCCTGCCCGAAAAGTGCAGGTAGTTTATTTATACCGTCATTAAACAGCTGAAGGTCCAATGCCGTAGTGTAAAAGCCCGGCAGGTCGGGATATATCCACAATGAGATACGGTTGAATGCAGTCCAGTCTTCGCCTTTGAAGAGCCGCCTTATGCCTGATCGGCCCCATCCGCGCCCGTTTACCGGTCCGGGGCCTTCCAGTTTTGTAGGGGTAACCAATAGGAGGGATTGGTTACCGCTATGCACTTCTGCTGTGCTGAGAGAGATGGCTGCCACATTCGTTGTTTCGGATATCGTAGAAACGGCCCGTGCGTCCACAATGGCCCCGGCGCCCACCGTAAAACTCTTCCAGCCGGCCAGACTTTCCATGTCGTCCAGTGTGCGGCTTTCAAGTACGGGCTTGTTGAGCCAGCGATAAGCGGCCGAGTTTTCAACATTGACCTTCATGGGCTCACGAACGGGTCCGGCTCCGGACAGGCAAGATACAGAGACCAGGAGAAGAAGGGGTAATTTCATGCAGGCCAGGGCTTTAGTCGTTAAAGCTAACGAAAAGAGGGCTTCGCCGTAGGGCTAAATTGTCAGAAAAGCCCTACGGCGAAATAAAAGGCGGCCACAGGCCGTCTGCCCGAAGGGCCGATATAAGCGGTATTTCGCCGTAGGGCTAAATTGTCAGAAAAGCCCTACGGCGAAATACAAAAGCCCCGCAACGTGCGGGGCTTTGTGGATCCTACTGGATTCGAACCAGCGACCTCTTCCATGTCAAGGAAGCGCTCTAACCAACTGAGCTAAAGATCCGTCTGGTGGTCCTGACAAGAATCGAACTTGTATCTAAAGTTTAGGAAACTTCTATTCTATCCATTGAACTACAGGACCATTGGAAAGCAACTATTTTCCAAATAGCCGGGCGCAAAAATACAGAAATTGAGGTATTCATGAACAGTGCCGGGCAGGAATTATTGTATTTATCTTTATTCTCCCATTATCTTTGCAGCGCTCGTAAATAATTTATATGAAGTGGCTTAATTTATTTGTAAAATACCGGTTGCCTTTGGGGATCGTGTTGTTGGTGGGAGCCGTAGCGGTGAATTTGCTAAGTGGATTCTGGCCATCCTTCGTACTCTACCTGTTTGCACTGGTGTGTATTGTAGGACATTTTATCATAGGACCTATGCGCCTGGTGCAGGGCTATATGGAATCGGGGGACATGGAAGGCGCTGCTAATGTCTTGAAAACCATTAAGTACCCCGGTTTGTTGATCAAGCCAATCCGGTCAGTATATTTTACCTTGAAGGGCAACCTGGCGATGATGAATCAGGACTATGAAGGGGCGGAAAGGATGATGAAGAAAGGCCTTGACTTAGGCATGCCGATGAAAGAGGCGGAAGGCGCCAGTTTACTGCAAATGGGAATGTTATCCATGCAGAAAAATGACTTGAAGCAGGGCGAGAGCTATATCCGTCAGGCGCTGAGAAAAGGATTGCCGGACAAGGAAAATGAATCTGCGGCTTATCTGCAGCTCTGTTCCATCATGATGACCAAGAGGGAATTCAGGGCTGCTAAAGAATATTTCCGCAAAGCAAAAGCCTTGAAGCCGACCACTCCTCAGATCAAAGACCAGATCAAGCAAATCGAAAAATACATAAGCCGGATTCCCGGGTAAAGCCTTCCAGGGGTACTAACGGACGGTTATTAGAAGGGTCTGTAGGTAGTAGGTTCGCAACGGCCAAGGGTGCCAAATTCAGGCAGCATGCCTGATGATGGTAGTACGCGATCAAGTGACCGACTTCACTAACGTTAAATAAGCTTAAAAACAAACACTGATAGGGCACTGATTCAAAATGAGTACTACTCGTATATGATTAGGAAGATTACCCTAATGAAGGGCACGGATCAAATACTGGCTGGGGTGCTTTCATGTAGTTTTTCATCAACTTTTAAAGACAGGGCTGTCGTTACCGGAATGTGATGGTTTTTATCCGCACTGGAATCTTTCACATTCTTGGCAAAATCAATTCAAAGGTAGACTACCTTTTCCTTACGACAATACCACAAAGTGGTATTTTTTAAAAAACCCCGAATAAATCCGGGGTCGTGTAAAAGGATTTTAAAAACGGGCAAAATCACATTGACTGTTAAACTAACAAAAATTGTGCTGATTTCATTCTGAAGCGCCCTGATTTTTCCAAACTCCAAAATGTTCGGATGTTTTAAGCGCCCTGTAGGAAAAGATCTCGTTCAATTTTTTCTTGACGAGCGGAAGCATGGGCGATCCCAGCCATCCCAAAGGCAAGCTATAATGTACGATGTCTGTCATTTCCGTTCCGCCGGGAATGGGTTTGAAATGATGTTGATGATGCCACATCCTGTAGGGTCCTATCCTTTGTTCGTCGACAAAATATTCCAGGCTCCTGACATGGGTGATCTCTGTCATCCAGTAAATGGGAATCCTCGCCAGCGGCCTTACGGTATATTCAATGATTTGTCCTTCGTAGGCGCTGTCCCCCTGGAAGGGCTCAGAGAGAACGGTAAACCTCAGTTCCGCGGGCGTGATAGCCGCCAGGTTTGCGGGGCTGGAAAAAAAATCCCATACCTGCGGCAGATCGGCCGGTATCCTTTGAGTGATGAACAGGTTTTTGGCTTGCATATGCATAAGACAAACATAAGCCCTTAATTGTTTCAATTATCTTTATACCTATGTCCCGTTTACGAGAACAGTTCCTGGAGGAGTACCAGAAAATATACCGGCAGTTGAACCCCGAACAACAGGCTGCCGTAAACGCCATTGAAGGCCCTGTCATGGTTATTGCCGGGCCGGGAACCGGTAAAACCCAGATTTTGGGCGCAAGGATCGGAAAAATATTATTGGATACGGATGCAGAACCCAGAAATATTCTTTGCCTGACCTATACCGATGCCGGGGTGGTGGCTATGCGGAGACGACTGCTTTCCTTTATCGGGTCCGACGCCTACAAAGTGAACATATTTACTTTCCACGCGTTTTGTAACGAAGTCATCCAGGAGCACCTTTCCCTTTTTGAGAAACAGTCCATGGATCCGATCAGCGACCTGGAAAGAATAGAGCTATTAAGGAATCTTATTGACGAGTTGCCAAAGGGGAATCCCCTGAAACGGTACCGGGGGGATGTCTATTTTGAGATGAATAACCTCCAGGGTTTATTCTCTACTATGAAACGGGAAGGGTGGACTCCAGCGTTTCTGGAAGAGAGGATTGACGTCTATATCAAGGACCTGGATGACAGGGATGAGTTTGTCTATAAGACGTCCCGTGCGGGAAAGTGGACGAAAGGAGACCAGAAGCCGGCTTATTTTACGGAGAAGGAGAGAATGGAAAAGCTTCGGGCGGCCGTTAGGGAATTCGATCATTATCAGTCCGTCATGCGCAGGGAAAACCGGTATGATTTTGATGACATGATCAACTGGGTGCTGAGGGCCTTTGAGGAACACCCCTCGCTGCTTTCGGATTACCAGGAGCGCTATCTGTACATATTGGTGGATGAATACCAGGACACCAGCAGCAATCAGAATTATCTGATCGAGTTGCTGATCAGTTATTGGGAAAACCCCAACATATTTGTTGTGGGGGACGACGACCAGTCCGTCTTTCGCTTCCAGGGCGCCAACCTGGAGAATATGGAGACCTTCGCGAAAAGCCGGATGAAGGACGACCTGAAACAAATCGTACTCACCCGTAATTACCGGTCCACCCAGCCCATCCTGGATATGGCGGAAGCATTGATCAACCGCAACCAGGAAAGGCTGGTCAGGAAAATGGACGGCCTCAATAAAGAGTTGCTCAGCAGCCACCCGGCCCGTGCCGGCCTTACATACCTTCCCCGCCTGCAGCAATTCCTGAGCATGCGCCATGAGATGGCAGGGATTGCCATGGAGATCGGTCGTCTCATTGAAAGCGGAGCGGCGCCCAGGCGGATCGCCATTATATATAAAGAGAACAGGTATGGGGAAGAATTGGCAAAAGTGCTCCAGCTAAAGCAGATCCCATTTTACTCCAAGCGTAAATTGAACCTGCTGCAAATACCTTTCGCCAGGAATATTGTTACCCTGTTGAGATACCTGGATGCTGAAGTGCAAATGCCCTTCAGCGGGGATGCTTTATTATTTGAGGTGCTTCATTATCCTTTTTACCGGATTACCCCTATGGAGATCGCGCGGATGAGCGTGGCCGTCAACGAAAAGAAATACAATGCCCATTATTCCCTTAGACAGCATCTGTATGAAAAAGCCAGGCAGGTGCCCGCAGACCTCTTTGACCCTCCGGTGAACCCGGACATACAGAAGGTGTCAGGCTTTATTGAAAAATGGATAGGGGATATGCACGTCCTGACCTTACAGCAGTTATTTGAACGGATCATACGGGAAGGCGGCATTCTGTCGTATATCATACAATCTCCGGAAAAAATATGGCTGATGCAGGTGCTGACCGCTCTTTTCGATTTTATAAAGGAAGAGAATCAACGCAACCAGGACCTGACCCTGCGCGGCCTGGTGCAGGTATTTGACCTCATGGAAAACAACAACCTTCCTATCTCCATTACCCAACTGGAAGGGAACGACCAAGGAGTGAGTCTGTTGACGGCGCACGGAAGCAAAGGACTGGAATTTGAATATGTCTTTCTGGCGGGCTGCAATAAAGAATTCTGGGAAGGTAAAAGGAAGCCATCCAGGGGATATGCCCTGCCGGATACTGTTTTTGAAACGGCGGAGAAAGGGAGTGAAGAAGAGGAGTTGAGAAGATTGTTTTATGTGGCCATTACGCGGGCTGAAGTCTATCTGTCGCTTTCCTGGTCCAGGTTCCGCTCAGACGGAAAGGAACTTGAGCGGAGCGCATTCATCGCTGAGATCCAGGAAGAAGACCCCCTTGTCCAGGAGGACGTCAATATCCCGGAAGTACAATTGATGGACCTCGAAGCGCTCAGGTTCTCCGAAGGGCTTGCCCCGGAAATTGCGGGAGTGGAGGAAGCCTTCCTTAAGCCTCTGCTGGAAAAATTTGTGATGAATGTGACGGCGTTGAACAATTATTTGTATTGCCCGTTGCAATTTTATTATCAAAGCCTGATCCGTATCCCTTCGGGAAAGTCCGAAGCGGCCGAATTCGGGGTGGCAGTACACTTTGCACTCAGGCGATTGTTTGAGAAAATGCAGGTGTCCGATGACAAGAAAACATTTCCCGCCAGGGACGTCTTTCTGAGGGATTTTGACTGGTGGCTTGTTCGTCACCGGGAAAGCTTCACTAAAGAGGGCTTTGCCAGGAGGGCTGAGTATGGACATGAGGTATTGGGTAGGTTTTATGATAAATACGTGGACTCCTGGCCCACTGTGACGCTCGTAGAGCTGACAGTAAAAGCCGTAATGAATGATATTCCCCTCAAGGGACAATTGGATAAACTGGAGTTTACGGGATCGCAGGTGAACGTAGTAGATTACAAGACAGGGGATCCGGATAAGGCGGCTCAAAAACTGAGGGCCCCTACCGAAAAGCATCCGGAGGGGGGTGACTATTGGAGGCAGGCCGTATTCTATAAGATCCTGGTGGATCATTACCCTTCCAAAAACTGGGAAGTGGTGAGTACTGAATTTGAATTTGTAGAACCGGATACCAAAAAGCAGTATGTCCGCAGAAAGATCCCTATTACGCCTTCCGACATGGCCATCGTAAAACAGCAGATCCGTCATGTATGGGAAAGGATTCAAGCCAGGGATTTTTATACCGGATGCGGCAAGCCGGATTGCCACTGGTGCAATTTTGTAAAAGAAAACCGCCTGGCCGTCGCCTTGCATGATATCAAAGACGAAGAAGGGGCGGGTGACCTGGAATAGCAGGGGCACATAAATTTTAACGATTCGCCACGGCCCCGCCATCTTTTGATGTGCCATTTTAGTGTAGGTTTGCCATTATGAAGCGTTCCGCAGCGATTCTCCGTCATCTTGTAACGACCTTACTCTTCCTCGGGGTAGGCAGCCTTCTTTATATGCAAAACGGATGCGCCCGGATCGTGCCTCCCTCCGGGGGGCCGAAGGATACCCTGCCTCCGGTCCTGGTAAGGGCCCTTCCGAAGGATTCCATGCTCCGAATGCCTCTGACGGGCGCCAGGATCCTCATTACTTTCGACGAATACATCCAGCAGTTGGATAATGCAACCCAGAATGTGGTCATGAATCCCATTCCTAAGATACTCCCCATTTACGAGAGCAAGCTCAAGACCATCAGTGTCAAGATCAAGGATACGCTGGAGCCCAATACCACCTATTCGATTAATTTCGGGAACACGGTAAAGGATGTGGATGAAGGCAATGTGCTGAAGAACTTTACCTATATCTTTTCCACCGGATCTGTACTTGACAGCGGTTTTCTGTATGGAAAAGTCAGGCTGGCCAAGAACAATAAGGTAGACTCGTCCATGATCGTCGTATTGCACCGGCACAGTGACGACTCCGCAGTGGCCAAAGAAACGCCACGCTATATGGCCAGGCTTGATTCAATGGGCAGGTTCCGCTTTAGGCATATCGCGACGGGCACTTATTCCATTTATGCGCTCAAAGACGAAGGGGATAAGAAATACCGGGATAAATCGGCGCTGTTTGCCTTTTACGATAATAGTATAACAGTGCAGAGCAATCCGTCCCCGGCTGATTCTATCTTATTGTACGCCTATGCGGAGGAAGGGCCCAAGCCAAAGACGACGTCGAATAATAACAAGGTCAATAACAATGCTAAAAAGGGTAAGAAGGAGGAAAAGAAATTGCACCTGGCCACCAGCCTTCAAGGTGGCAAACAAGACCTGCTCTCCAATCTGGTGCTTTCCTACGATCAGCCCATCGATTCCGTCGACAGCACCCTCTTGCACCTCACTGATACATTGTACAATCCATTGCCGTATACCTTCTCAAGGGGTACGGATACGACTAGGGAAAAGTTTACCATTCAATATCAGATGCCCTGGCCGGAGGATACGTACTTTAAGTTGATCATAGGCAGAAAATTCGCCGTTGATACTTCCGGGGTCAGTCTTTTAAAGTCGGATACCATTGCGTTCAAGACCCAGAAGGAGTCTGAATACGGAAGCCTTTTGCTCAGGCTTAGGAATTTTGACCTCAAGCGTCATCCGGTCCTTCAATTGGTGCAGAATGACAAGGTCGTAGACAGCATTCGCGTTACCGGCCCTGAGATCAGCCGCCCGCTATACCACCCGGGAGACTATGAGATCAGGGTGCTCTATGATGCGAATCAGAATGGCACCTGGGACCCAGGGTCCTTTTTCGGCATCCACAGACAGCCTGAGATTGTCACCCAGCCTCAAAAGCCGAAGATCAGGGTACGCGGTAACGGCTGGGAGAACGAATACGATGTGATTTTGTAACTTGAACCCTATATCCATATACAATGAAAAGAACTGCGTTATTGCTTGCGCTGCTTTTGATCCTTTTCCGTGGGTATGCCGACGAAGGCATGTGGCTGCCTATGCTACTCGGCCAGAAGGTATACAATGACATGGTCAGGAAGGGCCTGAAGCTTACAAAGGAACAATTATACAGTATCAATAAACCCTCCATAAAGGACGCGGTGGTTTTATTCGGGGAAGGATATACCGGCGCAGTCGTCAGTGATCAGGGCCTGATTTTTACCAGCTACCTCCCGGGATATCAAGTGATCGCTGCTGTCAGCCATGACCGTTTGCGCGATGGTTTTTTTGCTCATAGCGGGCAAGAGGAAATCCCTGCCCCCGGTCTTTCGGTACAGTTCCTGGACAGCATCATAGATGTTACAAAGTTGGTAGAAGACCATCTGCAAGGGCTATCGGTTTCCGACAGGGCCAGGAAGCAACAGCAGGTATTGGACAGCATCAATACGGCTTATTCAAACCCTGCCGCAAAAGTAGAGGCCAGGACCAGTGCGCTTTTTAACGGTAACCAGTTTATTGTATTTGTGTACCAGTCGTATTCAGATATCCGGCTGGTCGGCATTCCCCCTCAGAGTGTGGGCACTTTCGGGGAGGAGGTGGATGATTTTGCGTGGCCCAGGCATACGGGTGATTTCTCCGTTTTCAGGGTCTATGCAGATAAGACGGGCAAAGGCGCCGGCTATGCGCCCGCCAATGTCCCCCTGAAACCGAGGTATGTCTTACCCATTTCCCTGAAGGGAATCAAAGAGGGGGACTATGCGATGATATTTGGATATCCGCTTAATACCGACCGTTATGGAACGAGCTATGGCGTAAAGCTCAAAACGGACATCGAAGATCCCTCTATTGCGGCGTTGAGAGAAGTACAATTAAAGCTGATGTTGGAAAGGATGAAGGCGGATCCCGTTGCCCTTGGGAAATGGGGAGCCGATTACCGCTCCATCGATCATTCCCGTAAATTGTATGAAGGGGAACGCTTACAACTACTAAAACATAATATCCTTGCTCAAAAGCAGTCGCAGGAATCCGCATTTAACGCCTGGGCGGCGGGTAAACCCGATTATGGCGATCTATTGTCCCGGTATGGTAAGAGTTATGCCGTCTGGACGCCCTATGCCAAGAGCAGGGTCTATTTGCAGGAAGGGATTTTAGGATCTCCGCTGATGCGGTTTTGCAGTAGCCTGGCCGGGGTTGAAAACGACATGGTGAACGGAAGGGAAGCCGCGGCAAAAGTCGGCATCGCCGCTGCCAGCAAAGCAAGGCTTGACTTCCTGAAACAGGAAGACGTACCCGGCGACATGCACATACTGGCGGCCATGGTGCAAATGTTTTATACGGATATCTCCAAAGACCAGCATCCGATCGGGTTTTATGAAGGGATCAAGAGTCAGTACGGAGATTTGAAGGAGGCGGCTACCTACCAGACCTTTGCGTCTGCGGTCTTTAGCAATAGCTTTGTGTTCAGCGATGCCAAATGGAAGGCCTTTGTGGCCAATCCCGATGGGAATGTACTTCAGGAAGATCCCGGCTACGCCGCGGCCAGTGCCTTTCTTCGCAGCTATATATCGAAGTTTGCGTTTCTATATACACAATTCAACGTTGCGGGAGACGATCTGGGTCGGCTTTATCTTAAAGGGATGCTGCTGCAAAACCCCGCAAAGGCAATGTACCCCGACGCCTCTCAGACAATGCGGGTCACCTATGGGAACGTCAAATCCTATAATCCGAAGGTAGACGTCCACTATGATTTTGAAGCTACCATGAAGGGGCTCTTAGAAAAATACGTTCCGGGGGATGAGTCCTTCGACCTGCCCGCTAAACTGGTGGAATTGACCACAGCCAAAGACTATGGCGCATACAAAGACGTCCTGAAAAATGATTTGGTCGTCACATTTATCACGACCAATGACATAACAAGGGGCAACGCAGGGTCTCCGGTCCTCAATGGAAAGGGAGAATTGACGGGCCTGTCCTTTGACATGAACTATGAAAGCCTGGACCATGATATTGCTTTTGATCTGGCATATGACAGGGCTATCTGCGTGGATATCCGGTATGTGCTCTGGTGTATAGACAAGGTAGGAGGAGCACCTGAAATTGTGAAGGAATTGACGATTGCGAAATCGGTCCCGGAGCAGCATAAATAACTTGCCGGAATATATTGAGTGCTATCTACAGGCGCTTAAAAAAGGGGACCGAAACCGGCCCCCTTTTTCAATTGTAATGAATATATATATTCTTTAACTTTTAGTTATTGTACCTTCCATCCTTCACGGTAAGTCCTCCTAACGAACTGGTTGGCGGCATCAAAATTGGTGACCCTCATATTATCCCCATCCCATAATAGGGTGATATAGCGTCCCGGATAGTCGAATTTCTCGTCGTCATCGGTCGACCCGGCTCTTGGTTTGCGGATATCAAAACTGCGGATGGCCAGGTTGCCCATCAATACGGTTTCCGTCAGAGGTCCCGCAATACTGAAAGGAGAACTCAGGTTGGCCGCTTCTGAACTGGCCGGTCCGGCCTTGGCTGCTTCTACCCATTGGGCATAGTGTCCGTCTTCCGCCCCCTTGACACGAGGAAGTGTCTGGGGAACCTGTACGCTTTGCATACGGGATGTCGGCAATAATTTTGGATTTCTTCCGTAGGTAGAACACATCATTTTTCCCTTGGTGCCGATCAGGAGGGCTCCGTTGCCTCCGTCTCCCATCATTTCATTGGGCCCCAGTTCATCGGGCCTTTCCGGTTGAATACCCCCGTCCATCCAATGGAATTTTATGTCGGGCTTGCCTTCCTTTCCTTTGAATTTAAGCACGACATGAGAGGATGGCGGAGGACCATCCGGGAAATATCCGCGCTGGAATTCGCCGACGTATATGGACCCTACGCTGCACTCGGCCTCTGTGGGGTATCCCAGGTCAAGCACGCGGAAGGGCGCTTCTATTAAATGGCATCCCATGTCTCCCAGAGCTCCCGTACCATAGTCCCACCAACCCCTCCAGTTGAAGGGGACCAGGCCGTCCACGTAGTCTTTGTGCGGGGCGGTTCCTAACCAAAGGTTCCAGTCCAGCTCCGGGGGAATGTTTCTGGTTTCTTTGGGCCACGCGACGCCCTGGGGCCATACCGGTCTGTCCGTCCAGCAATAGACCGTGTGTACGTCGCCTATGATGCCGGCATTGAACCATTCCCTCATCTGGCGTACGCCGTCACCGGAAGAACCTTGGTTGCCCATCTGCGTAACAACATTGTATTGTTTTGCCGCCCGGGTAAGTTCCCTGGCCTCGTAGATATCGTGCGTGAGGGGTTTCTGAACGTAGACGTGCTTCCCAAGCTGCATTGCGGAAAGCGCCACGATGGCGTGATTGTGATCTGGGGTGGACACGGATACGGCGTCAAAGTTTTTATGTTCCTTATCCAAAAGCTCCCTCCAGTCCTTATAGTATTTGGCATTTGGGAAGCTTTTGCGGCTGGTCACGCTTCTGCGGTCATCCACGTCGCACAAATAAGCAATTTCGGCCTTTCCGCTGGCAAAGAAATTGGCAATGTCACTTTCTCCTTTACCGCCTGCACCGACACTGGCAATCACCAGCTTGTCACTGGGGGCCACAAATCCCCGCCCCAGTACATGCCGGGGAACAATAAAGAATCCGGCAGCCGCCAGGGAGGTATCCCTGAGAAAATTCCTGCGGGATGTTTTCTTAAATGCTGACTGTTGGTCGTCTGACTGTTGGTCGTTCATGAATAGAAAAAATTTTCAGTGAGCAATCGAAGTATAAATACGCCTTTAAGTTAGGGATTTTAAGGCAACGGCGACCGTCAAAAAATAATGCTAAATCGTTTTTTTTCGGAAAAAAGCTGGGGCTGCAAAGAACCAGTGCCCTTTTCAACCGGGAAAAGCGCCAAATAAGTGTCTAAAGAACAATTTGTTTTATTAAAAAACTTCCGTACATTCATCTTATTAAATCCTATCCCTATGACCACGATTCATGCCCTTACATTGGCCTTTGGCATTGTCGGCTTTCCAGTATTCCTGCTCAGCAAGCGCAAGAGCCACGCTTCTAACAACAACAATTGGCTGGAACAGCTTAAGTTAGATCGAAACCCCTATCAATCCCTTCGTTTTCTCGCCATTACCACGCCTCCTTATAAATACAATGGTATTAAGGTGGACTCCGTATACGGCATTGTAATGGACTACCCCGTGAAAAATGGCGTGGGTACCCTTTCTGCCTATATAACAGGCGAATCAAGCCTTTATATGAGCAACGGGAGTGGTATCATCAATGGGGAAAGGCACGAATCCGTCCGCAAGGCGGCCATGGGATTGGTCGAACTGGCGGCCTGTAATATGGCTTCTTCCGTTCCTACCACACGGTTTCCGCTGGCTGCCAACGGATACGTGCGGTTTTACATCCTGACCACCGAAGGCGTTCGTACTACCTGGATACGCCTCGCTGATAAGAACGGAGAAAATGAAGAAGGCGAAGTGCTGTTCGATGAAGCCAATAAACTGATCCGCTCTTTACAACTGACCACCGTTCTAAACTAAGTTATAAGTCACATTTATCCGTTAATTCGTACCCTGTGGGGCCGGTGTGCTTAAATAGCACCCGGCTTTTTTTTCGGCCATGCCGATACACTGGCCCTGGCGACAACAAACTCTTAAATTTTATATGCGGAGAAAGATAATTGGGAGAGGATTCCTACTTTCGCGGATATGCGAATGAACAATTATTTGTCCGGATTTTTTGGGGCCCTGGTATGTCTTGGATGTGTGTGGCTGATGCCTTCTTGTAATAATTCGGCGTCGGACCAGGGAACGGCGGCAGGAACACAGAAACTGGAAGATAGATCGAAGGTGGATACGCAGGCCGTAGCCACCTATAAGGAAAAGATAAAGGACGTCCTGAATGATTGGTATTTTTCAGTCCAGGTCTATGAAACGAAGAAGCCCCTGGATTATGTGGTGAATATGGGGTATGAAGAAGTAGAAGACGCGGATACCATCCATTTTCCCGACCTTGGTTATGCAATCAAGCCGGTCATTCAGAAGGCCGCTGATCCCCTGTCGTGCTATATTGGCTTTACTGATCCCAAAGGGCATTTTATGTACTTCAAAGGCGTGTGGGTGGACAAGAACGGCCTCAATATCCGTACCGTCCGCTCCTATGCCAAGGGAGGCGCCGACACCCAGGGAGCAGGCGCACAATAGTCCCACCGGCGGAGCCGGTGCTCAGGGAGCGGGCGCACAATAAGCGTTCAATCCTCGTGGCCACCACAGCAGCCGGCGCCCAGGTAGCGGATCCAATAGCCTAGTGCGCGGGGACGACTTGCTTTTGCTTTCTTTCCTCCAGGTAATGTCGAATAAGGTCGTGACCCTTGGGCGTGGAAATGCCAAAAAGGAAATGGATGAATAATTCGTGGTGAAGTTCTCCCAGCCCAAAGGAGGTTCCCTCCAGGAAATCATAGCTGAAAGTGAGGTAGATGGATTCTATGCGGAATTTGGTAAGAATGTCAATCCGCATGTCGGGGCGGAAGAGGCCTTCCTTGATGCCCCGTTTCATATTATCTTCCACCATTTCCCTGATAAAGGTGTTCTTGTGATCGATGAACCTTTGGTAAACGACCGGATGAAATTTCTGCAGATCATACAGAATGGCGGGATTCAGGTCTTTCAGGTCCTCCAGGAGGCCGTCCAGGAGGAGGATGTTTTCATGAACGGCATTTTCCGCCCGGGCCGCAATTAGTTCGCAATCCTCCCTGGTACACCGAAGGTCTTCGTCAATGACCGCGTCCACCAACTGCTCTTTGTCGGCAAAATATTGATAGATCGTCTTTTTTGAAATACCCAATTGGGTGGCAATCTCATCCATGGTGATGGATTTGATCCCATACCTCCTGAAAAGTTCAGCCGACTTTTCCTGTATTCTATCCTTCACTTCCATAGTCAGAAATAGGGGACAAAACTACGGAAACTTTTTTTGGAACTGAAGTTTCCGGGTGGGTTATTTTGAATGGTCCTGTTTGACGTCGTTTTTTCCACCCTACCTTTAGGTACAAAATGCCTCCTGCATATGCCACTGAAAATAAGGCCCCTTGGCCAGTTCATCTACAAAGTGATCCTGAACTACTTCCTGCAGGGGTTGATCATCCTGGCGCCGTTTGCCGTTACGGCGGCAGCCATCTATTGGATCTTTGATAAGGTAGATAGTATCCTTCGTCCTACGATTAATATTCCAGGTCTGGGTTTCCTGATCATTATTGCCGGCGTTATTCTCGTAGGGTGGGTCAGTTCTTTTTTTGTCATGGGCAGGATGCTGAGCTTTTTCGATCATTGGCTGGAAAGGACGCCGGGGGTTAAGTTTATTTATTCCTCCCTCCGGGACTTTTTTGAGGCTTTTGCCGGAAATAAACGAAAATTTGACAAACCCATACTGGTCAATATAAAAGGAGAGGATGTATGGCAGATAGGCTTTGTGACCAGGGAGGATATGTCCCAGTTTGACATGCAGGACTATGTAGCCGTTTACGTTCCCCAATCCTACGCAGTAGCGGGCCAATTGTATGTAGTGCCCAGGGCCAAAATACGCTTGTTACCCAAAGTGAGTGCGGCAGAGGCGATGCGGTTCGCCATCAGCGGAGGCGTCACTGAAGTAGAATCCGATCCGGTGGAAGAGCCAGCCGGTTAAGGCGGACGCGGCTGGACTGTTTTACCCGTAGCCCGCTTTACACGGGCGTATTCAGCGTCTCCCAAAGCATGTCCTTCAGTGCCGTCAATCCCTGTCCGGTTACCGAAGAGAAAAATAGATGCGGAACATCCGCAGGTAATTCCGCTTCGATTCCCGCCTTTAACTCTTCATCCAGCATATCGCTTTTACTGATACCGATAATGAACTGCTTTTGCAGCATTTCCGGATTATATTTTTCCAGTTCTGAACGTAGGACTTCGAATTCCTTGCCATGATCCCCGCTATCGGCAGGGATCAGGAACAGGAGTACGGGGTTCCTTTCAATATGCCTTAAAAAACGATGCCCCAGCCCCTTTCCCTCTGCTGCACCTTCAATGATTCCCGGAAGGTCAGCCATACAAAAAGACTTTCCATCCCTGTATGGAACCATCCCCAATTGGGGGATCAGCGTCGTAAAGGCGTAGTCTGCAATTTTGGGCCTGGCGGCGCTGATCGAAGACAGCAAGGTGGATTTGCCCGCATTGGGGAAGCCTACCAGTCCCACGTCCGCCAGTACTTTCAGTTCGAGGATTTTCCATCCTTCCAGTCCCTCTTCGCCCGGCTGGGCGTATTCCGGCACCTGGTTGGTGGGGGTGGCAAAATTGGAATTGCCCAGTCCACCGCGCCCTCCTTTCAGTAAAATGATCTCCTGGCCGTCTTCCAGGATCTCTCCTTCTTCCACACCCGTTTCATCATCCCTGGCGATGGTGCCCAGGGGCACGTCGATATAGGTATCTTTCCCAAAACGCCCCGTACAGTTGTTGCGGCTCCCGTTTTCTCCGTCCTCTGCCAGCACATTCTTGAAATACCGCAAGTGGAGCAAGGTCCATAATTGCGCGTTCCCTCTGAGGATGACGTGCCCTCCCCTTCCTCCGTCCCCCCCGTCGGGTCCGGCTTGTGCGTTATACTTGGTGCGCATGAAATGCTTACTACCTGCACCTCCGTGCCCTGACCGGGCGAATACCCGTATGTAGTCTATGAAGTTTGTTTTTTCCATTGTAGCCCGCAAAAATACGCAAGTGTTCTATTCTTTAGGGGACCCACTTTTCCAGGTGGCGTAAAAAGCCTCCTGGGAAGGCCTCGAAGGAGGTAGATCCCGGAGTGGCTCACAGGGACGGGCGTGGGTATGCATATCCCGGGGTAATTGCTTATAAAGCGCGGTGCCATGGGTTTTCCAGCGGATCATATCTTCGCTGACCTGGCGGATGACCTTCCCCGGGTTGCCCACTACAAGGCTCCGGGGAGGAATCAAAGTTCCTTCTGTAATCAGGGTAAGGGCTCCGATGATCGATTCATCTCCCACTTCCACCCTGTCCATCACCACGCTGTTCATGCCAACCAGGCAGTTCCTACCAATCGTAGCTCCGTGGATAATAGCCCCGTGACCGATATGGGCCCCTTCATGGAGGCGTACCGTGGTCCCAGGGAACATATGGATCACGCAATTCTCCTGGACATTGCAGCCGTCAGCGATCTCAATCCCGCCCCAATCTCCCCTCAGCATGGCGCCGGGTCCGATGTAAACATCTTTTCCAATCACGACATTTCCCGTGACAACAGCCTGGGGATGTACGTAGGCGCTTTCGTGAACGACGGGGATGAATGCTCCGAATGCATAAAACATAGCTGGTGTTTATTTTTCATTCCCCCCTGAATGTGGGGGACCTTTTATCCAGAAAAGCCTGCACACCTTCTTTATAATCCCAGGTGCCGGCGGCCTGCTGTTGCAGGATATCTTCCGTTTCCAGTTGCTTCTCCAGGCTTTGAGCAAAAGATTGCTGAAGCGCTTCTTTTGTCAGGGCAAGCCCCCGGGTAGGCATTTCGGCCAGGCGAAGGGCTAGTTGCCAGGACCGCTCTGCAAAGACTTCATCTGGAAAAACCTGGTAGATCATGCCCATTCTTTCTGCCTCAGCGGCGGGTATTTTGTCACCTAGCATCATCAGGGCGGAAGCCTTCTGCCAGCCGATCAGGCGGGGCAGAAAGTAAGTACCCCCGCAGTCCGGGATCAGCCCGATGCGGGAAAATGCCTGTACAAAAGCAGCCGAAGCAGCGGCCACTGTCACATCGCAGCACAGCGCGATATTAGCCCCTGCTCCTGCCGCCACCCCGTTCACAGCGGCAATGACCGGTTTGGGCAAGGCCCGGATGCGGCGGACTATGGGGTTATAGTGTTCCTTTAAAATGATGTTCATCCCCGGCCCCTCCGGATCTGTGACTTCAGCCAGGTCCTGTCCGGCGCTGAAACCTTTTCCGGCCCCGGTCAGATAAACTGCACGGATGGCTGGATCGGCTGCGCACTCGTCCAGGACGGCTTGTAACGCAAACGCCATATCCCGGGTAAAGGAATTGAGTTTTTCAGGGCGTTGCAATATGATCCGGGCGACCCGGCTGTCAATGCTAAAGGAGATCAGGGACATAAGGATACCATTTATAGGCTCAGTGACATTTAAAATAATCAAAAGATTCTTTACAATCGTTGCAGCGGTAAAGGGCCTTGCAGGCAGTGGACCCAAACCGGCTGATCAATCCGGTATGATAGGAATGGCAGCGAGGACATCGAACGGCCTCTTCGGCCTGGAAAAGGTCCAGGTGGCAGACCGATTGGGCGGAATTGGGAGGAGCGATGCCAAATGCTTCTAATTTTTGTTTAGCAGCCTCACTCATCCATTCGGTGGTCCAGGGAGGGGAAAGGGTCGTCCGGATGTCCACAGGGGCATAGCCGTTGGATCCCAACGTCATCCGGATATTCATGCTGATCACGTCCATGGCGGGGCAGCCTGTATAGGTGGGGGTAATAACGACAATAACTCCGGCGGGGGGGATCAACTCAATTTCCCGCACGATGCCCAGATCGATGATATTCAGCACAGGAACCTCCGGATCCGGAACGCCCTCCAGCAGTTGCATCACCCGCTGGGTGGCTGCGCCGGTGCTGTCGGGGTCGCTAGATGAATCTATATGGGGGCGCTGTTTTATCATGTTACCAGGTACTTCCGGGGTAGGCCCTTTGCAAAAACTGTAATTCTGCCAGGATATAACCCAGATATTCAGAATGGGCGCCCGTTTTACCCCCGGATTGAAAAGCCGGTGCAGGGGGTATTTCCAGGTCTGCCTCTTCGAAAATCTTTTGCAAACGGCCCTCCCATTCACCTTTCAGCGGCTCTGCAGGAACACTGATCCCATTGGCCAAAAGCGTTTTTTCATAAGGGGCCGGTTTAAAAAGTTCGCCGGTGAACATCCATAGGTCGTTGATGGCGGCACGCATGCGATCCTTGCTTTCCCCGGTTCCGTCTCCCAGGCGGACCACCCATTCTCCGCTCCACCGGAGATGGTAAGTTACTTCTTTCAGGGCCTTTGCGGCAATAGAACCGATCTGGGTGTCGGCGCTGTGCTGCAGGGCGGTATATAAGTCGTATTGATAAGAACTGAAAAAGAACTGCCTGAGAACAGTATGCGCCCAGTCGCCATTAGGCTGTTCCACCAGCAGGCAATTCCGGAAATCATACACGTCCCTGAAATAAGCCAGGGAATCTTCTGTGACCGGGCCCCCCTTTAATGCAGCGGCATATTGATAAAATAACCGGGCCTGTCCAATGAGGTCCAGGGCGATATTCGTCAGGGCAATATCCTGTTCCAGCACTGGTCCGTGCCCACACCATTCGCTGTTGCGGTGACCCAATATCAGGGCATTATCTCCCAGATGGAGCAAGTAATTGAATAAGGACGTTTCCAATTTAGATATTCTTTACTTCGGGAGGTAAATGATAGAAGGTAGGATGTCTATATATTTTGTCGGCGGAAGGATCGAACAAACTATCCGCTTCAGCCGGATCGGAGGCATGGATATTTCTGCTTTCAATGACCCAAATGCTCAATCCCTCCTGGCGACGGGTATACACGTCCCTGGCATTCTCGATCGCCATGGCCGCGTCGGCCGCGTGGAGGCTTCCCACGTGTTTATGGTCCAGCCCTTGTTTACTGCGAATAAATACTTCCCATAAAGGCCATTCAGTAGACATACCTTAATGATTTTATGAATCCTGTTGCCATACAAGGCCGCGTGTTACATTCATTGGGCCAGGCCGGCTGCGACTTCTTTTTTCTTTTTTATTTTGGCCGCATGGGCGCTGGCCGCTTCCCTCACCCATTCGCCTTCTTCCCATGCTTTTTTTCGGGCCTCCAACCGCTGGCGGTTGCAGGGGCCGTTCCCGCTCAGGACTTCCCTGAACTCATTCCAATCGATCTCCCCATATTCATAGTGCTGCGTATCCGGATTTAATTTTAATGCATCGTCCGGGATCCGGAGCCCCAGGAATTCCGCCTGTTCTGCCGTAATGTCCACAAACTTCTGTCTTAATTCGTCGTTGGAGAAACGCTTTATTTTCCAGCGCATGCTCTGCGCGCTATGAGGAGAGTCGTCATCTTTAGGGCCGAACATCATCAAGGAGGGCCACCACCAACGGTTAAGCGCGTCCTGCGCCATCCTTTTCTGAGTGTCGGTGCCCCTGCACAGGGTTAGCATGATCTCGAAACCCTGGCGCTGGTGAAAGCTCTCTTCCTTGCAGACGCGCACCATCGCCCTGGCATAAGGGCCATAGGACGCCCGGCAGAGAGGGACCTGGTTCATAATGGCTGCCCCATCCACCAACCAGCCGATGGCTCCCATATCCGCCCACGAAGGAGTAGGGTAGTTGAAAATGGATGAATATTTCGCTTTCCCGCTGTGCAATTGGTCATATAGTTCGTCCCTGGTAACGCCCAGGGTCTCAGTGGCAGAATACAGATAAAGGCCGTGCCCTGCCTCGTCCTGGACTTTGGCCAGGAGGGCTGCTTTGCGGCGTAATGTGGGAGCGCGGGTGATCCAGTTGGCCTCTGGAAGCATACCCACGATTTCACTGTGTGCGTGCTGGCTGATCTGACGGATCAGGGCTTTGCGATA
>Ga0302312_10000306_pt1 | contig 42089 bp, 30 predicted proteins | sample III_Palsa_N2_1_FD_200529 | JGI IMG/M metagenome (GOLD analysis project Ga0302312, IMG submission 200529) | Peat permafrost microbial communities from Stordalen Mire near Abisko, Sweden - III_Palsa_N2_1 | ecosystem: Environmental > Terrestrial > Soil > Palsa > Peat permafrost | place: Sweden... | reverse complement strand
ACTGGTCATCGATTCCGCTACAGGAACCGTAGCCCATCCGATCGTGGTAAGCTCCTACGGAAAGGGAACGGCGACCATTCTTTCAGGGGACTCGTCGGCCGTGATCCTTTATCTGACGCGCCACCTTATCATCACTCATCTCCAATTGACAGGGGCAGGCCGGAAAACCGGAAACGTAAAAGAAGGATTCTCCCTGATCAATTGCGATCAGGTAGCCGCTGACGGATTGGATATTACGGGTTTCCAAAAAGCGGGCCTGATGGTATACTCTTCCACGAACATCACTATCGAGCGCGTGTATGCCCACGAGAACGGGGCTGCCGGGATCGCCGTAGAAGGACCCAACGATAATAAGAGACAGTCAAGAAATATCCGCATTATCCACTGCAGGGCAGATGATAATCCGGGCGATCCGACCAATTTGACCAATCACAGCGGAAATGGCATTGTCGTCGGCCATTGTACCAACCTACTCATCGATTATTGCAGCGCGACTAACAATGGATGGGATATGCCCCGCATTGGAAACGGCCCGGTAGGCATATGGTGCTACGAGGCGGATAGTGTTGTTATTCAACATTGTCTTTCTTATGCCAACAAGACTTCCGTAGGCGGGGCGGACGGGGGCGGATTCGATCTTGACGGAGGCGTCACCAACTCGCTCATTCAGTATTGCTTGTCCTATGGCAATCAGGGTAGCGGGTATTGCATCTTTCAATACTGGGGAGCCAGTCCGTGGTATCACAATATCATCCGGTACAATATCAGTGAAAACGACGGCACCGTTTCCGACTCCAGGGCCGGTGTGTATGTATGGAACAGTTCGGACGATGCAAAACAGTTCTATGATTGCAGGGTGTATAACAATACCATTTATAGTGGAAAAGAAGCAGCCGTCAGTTTCTCAGAGAAGAGCGAAAGAAAGGACTTTGCCTTTTACAATAATATTTTCGTCGGGGGCGACAGCCTCATCAGGGGTATGAAGGGACAGGATATCTTCCTCGGAAACAGTTGGTGGTGTCTGACTGGACAGGGCGCGGGGAAAGACATGGGATTTAATATGGATCCGCATTTTAAAGACCCGGGGCATGCCGCACTGACTACCTGCCAGGGGCTGGCCTCTTTTAATCACTACGATATTCCCGCGGCTTCCTCTCTTCGTACAAAGGGACTTAACCTCCTCCGACGTTTCGGGATGAACACAGGTAATAAGGATTTTCATGGACGCGCCACCCCACCGGCGGGTATCGGCGCCTGTTTTTAATATCATTCAACGGATCCACATGCAAAGACGTTCGTTCATCAGAAATACCCTGGGTACCACACTGGCAGCGCTTCCCGTCATAAAGAGCCTGAGGGCTGCGCCCAAAGCAGGCGCCCAAACACCCGCGCCCCCCGGAGGGTCCATACCGGGTTTACCGGCCACACACGCCCCGGTGGCTTCTGAGGCGAAAGCCTTTGTGACTTCCGGTCCCCCGGCGCCCGTGACTTTCTATAATGACTGGTCTTCCTACGACGAGCTCTCCGATAATACACCCCTGACCGAGACACTGGCCATGCGGGAGTTACAGGAAGTCGTCCGGCTGCAACAAAGCGGTGTCCATTTTGATTACTATATGATGGATGCCTTCTGGTTTGATAAGATGGGAGGGTATCGTACCTGGCACAAGGAACACTGGCCTAACGGGCCGGACGCCTGGCTAAATGCCTGTAAGGCTGCCGGTATCAAGCCCGGTATGTGGTTTTCCACCAATCTGATCGCCACCCACAGCGGGCGATTCCTGGAAGTGATCCCCGAATGGCAGGATTCATTGGCCACGGATGGGGGAACCCTTTGTCTGTTCACGGGGGGATACTTAAGGCACCTGGGTGAAACCTTGCAGATATGGTATGACAAAGGAGTGAGGGCGTTCAAATTTGATTTTGCTTATTTCAGCGCGGCCACCAGGGCGGTGCAGGAAGTACACCTCCCCGGATCCATTGAAGAAATGAACAAATTGGCCCTGATGGATATGCTTCAGCAATTCAGGAATAGGAATCCTGACGTATTGATTACGGGGTACAATGGTTTCGGAGGAGACATGGAAAATTCGTTTACGCCTTTCCGAAAGACCGTCGATCCACGCTGGCTGGACGTGTTTGATACTATTTATTGCGGAGATCCCCGGTTCAGTGACGTCCCCACCATGAATATCTGGCGCTCCCAGGACATCTATACTGACCATATGGTGAGGCAATTCGAGTTCAATGGAATGCCACTGCGCCGCATTGACAACTGTGGATTCATGACAGGTAAAACCGGCACCTGTTATTACAGGGGAGACCACGCCTGGAAGGGCATGCTCATTATGGAACTGGCGAGGAGCGGTTGGATGAATGTCTACCACGGAAATATGGAATTGATCACGGGTGAAGGTGCTCCCTGGTTTGCCAAGGTCCAGGGAATGTATCATAACCTGCAACAGTACGGGCTCTGCAGCACTTTTGGGGCCATCCCCGGAACCGCGCAGCCTTATGGCTTCAAGGCGGAAGGGATCAACGGTACCGTACTGACCCTGGTCAACCCATCCCAGGCGATTGTTCACATGGATCTTCCGGCAAGGGAGTCTTCCGGGGGCAAGGTGCTCTATGCAGACGGGGGATTTTCACCTGTGTTGCAGGACCGCGATCTTCAATTAGGGCCTGAGCAAATGGTGATCGTTGGATTCGGAGAATACGCAAACGAGAAATATGACCTGGGGGTAGACGACACTATCCATATTCCGAAAGAAATTAATCCCGTGGACGCCAGCTTTTCGGAAGCCGGCCTCAATAGCATCCGTGCGACGGTCAATGCGCCCGGCGGCAAGCATATCCGCATTCTATTCCAACAGTTTGGCCCGGACGGGTTTCCCAGGCGGTCCTGGGGCGGCTCGCCTCCGGATGGGAAAAAGATGGATGCCTTTCTTCAGATATCTGTTACACAGGGAAAAAAGACGGTCCCGCTGCATATCGAATATGACAAGATGATATGGAGCGGTCTTTCCTGGGGCGCGGCAGAGATTGTTCCGGGTGACTGGGACGCCGCAAGGCCCCTGGAGGTCCAATGTCATTCTACCGAAGCGGAAAAATTGCAATTAAAGGCTCATATATATGCCGTAACTTATTAGGCTATGCATATCAAATCGGTCCTCCTTTTATCGACCCTTTTATGGGTATTCCAAACTGAGCGGGCAGCCGCGGAAAACACGGCCGCCCGTGTAGTGGATAGCCTACCCGCCACTCCGCTTCAAAGCCTGCAAAAGGCATTTTCCGACCCGGGAAAAGCCTATGGAAGCGTACCCCTATGGGTATGGAATACTAAGGTCACTAAAAAGATGATTGATTCGGCGCTGCAGGCCTTCAAGCACAATGCCTTCGGTGGCGTTTTTGTTCACCCGAGGGCGGGTCTCATCACGGAGTACCTTTCCCCCGAGTGGTTTGATCTCTGGAAATACACGACGCAAAGAGGCAAAGAATTGGGATTGGATATATGGATCTACGACGAAGATTCCTATCCCAGCGGCTTTGCAGGAGGTCACGTCCCCGATGCAATGCCCTCTTCCTTCAACCAGGGAGAAATGCTGGAGTTACACAAATTCAACAGCCTTCCACCTGATTCCACCCAGTATTATATCCGACTGAAAACGGACAGCGGTTATTATCTATTCAAAAAAACAAGTTATTATACCTCTCCCTGGTATGGCGGGTTCAGCTATGTAGACCTGATGGCCAAAGGGGTCACCCGGGAATTCATCCACCAGACGATGAGCGGGTATGAAAGATCAGTGGGCAGCGAATTTGGGAAAACGGTTAAAGGAATTTTTTCTGACGAACCCAATATTGAAGTCCAATACCCTAACAGTCTCCGGTGGACCCCCGGCCTTTTCGATGCGTTTTATTCAAAATGGAATTATCACCTCGAAAACGAACTGCCCTCTTTACTGGAAGAAACGGGCCGCTGGAAAAAGGTGAGACACGATTATTATGAAACCCTGCTGCAACTATTTATAGACGGCTGGTCAAAGCCCTATTCCGCTTATGCCCAATCCAAACACCTGGAATGGACGGGGCATTACTGGGAACATGAATGGCCCGACCCCAATCACGTTCCGGATAATATGGCCATGTATGCGTGGCCCCAAAGGCCCGGCATAGATCTCTTGTTCAACCAGTTTAACGAGCATTATGTGAATGCGCAGTTCGGTAACATCCGTGCCGTTAAAGAACTGGCCAGCGTCGCTAATCAACTGGGTAAACATCGCACGCTCTGTGAGACCTATGGAGGCGGGGGATGGGAGCTGGGGTTTAAGGACATGAAGCGCTTGGGCGACTGGGAGTTCACCCTGGGCATTAACACACTGGACCAGCACCTTTCCTTTATGTCCATCACAGGGGCAAGGAAATATGATTATCCCCAGAGCTTCTCCTATCACACCCCATGGTGGCCCTATTACAAATACCTCAACCGCTATTTTGCGCGTTTGTCCTGGGCATTGTCCCAGGGACAACAACAAAACAAGATCGTCATAATAGAACCTACTACGACCACATGGATGTATGCCGCCCACGACGCTGCCAACCCTAAAATGATGTCCATCGGTAGCGGGTTTCAATCCTTTGTCACCCGCCTGGAAAAGGCACAAGTGGAATACGACCTTGCGTCTGAAAACATCATCCGGGACCACGGGAAGGTGATTGGCCGGCAATTCATCATAGGCGAAAGGGCCTATACCACTGTGGTCATTCCCCCCGGTATGGAAAACGTGGATTCGGCCACTTACCTGCTTTTGAAACAATACGTGGCTGCGGGCGGAAAGGTGTTACAATACGAAAAGTGGGATAGACTGGACGGGGATAGTGCGGCCATTTCACTTCCAGCGGCTCCGGGCGGAAACCTTGTGGAAATAAATGCCTGGGATACGTCTATCGTTCATCCCTGGCTGGGTACCGACCATTTCGATATCAGCACAGATACGAACAGCGGGGGAGACCTGCATCATATGCGCCGAATCCTGCCGGACGGAATGCAATTGTTATTCTTGTCCAATGCCGATATGCAAGTCGGTGTGGAGGGGCATGTAAGCCTGCCCGGTAAAGACGTGCTTTGCATGGACCTTTTCAATGGAACCGTTACTGCTTATCCGCACGACGCATCAGGGAACGGCGTAACAGCCCGTTTCCATCTGCCACCTGCGGGCAGCCTGCTGTTACTGGTGACCGGCAAAAGATCGCCTGGAATCAGGCCTTATGCAGGGCTGCGAATCGGGGCTGCATCCGGACAGACCAGAAGCTTGTCTGACGACGGCCTCCCCACAACTCTGCGCGTTGTACCCACGGCGCCCACCAAGATAACCCAGCCGGAAAACAGCCTGATGATCGATTTCTGTGATGTTCATATCGGCGATACGCTGCTCAAGGACCGGCACGTGTATGACGCGGCAGACACGGTATTCAAGCACTATGGCTTTTCCGACGGAGACCCATGGAATACATCTGTACAATACAAGGACAACACCGTCCGCAGGGATACATTCCGGGTAGGGACCGGATTTATAGCATCCTATCATTTCAACATAGCGGAGGGGATCAATACCAGTGAGTTCAGGGCGGTCGTGGAGCAACCCGGTCTATGGGAAGTATCCGTGAATGGGCACCTGTTACACGCGGAAAAGGGGAAATGGTGGCTGGATAAAGACTTTGGCGTATATGCGGCGGGGAACTATCTGCACTCAGGGGATAACGTACTCGTGTTGACAACGAACCCCATGAGCGTATTTGCGGAAATAGAACCGGTATATATATTAGGCAATTTCGGGTTGGCTTCCGCTGCCAAAGGATGGCGCATTGTGGCCCCGCAGCCCCTCCATATCGGGAGTTGGAAAGACCAGGGCCTGCCCCTGTACGGGAAATCTGTAAGCTATGAAAAAGAGTGTTTCCTAAAAAAACCGGAAGGGCATTATATTCTTCGCCTGGGCAAATGGAACGGCACTGTGGCAGCGGTAAAGGTCAATGGCCGGGAAGCTGGCATCATTATTTTGGACCCTTATGTGCTGGACATCACACCCTGGATGCAACCTGGCAGGAACCATATAACCGTTGAAGTGGTCGGCAGCCTGAAGAACCTGTTAGGACCCCACCATAGTTCTCCAGCCCCGGGCCTGGTGTCTCCCTGGCACTGGCGATACGTCAAGGGTTATCCCTCCGGATCCGAATATGACACCAGGGATTACGGATTGATGGAAGACTTTGAATTGACACAGGTGCTCGAATTAAAAAGGCCAAATGATTAAAAGGACAGGACTGATATACGTAGCCATTGGGCTCATTATGATGAGCGCTAAGGCCCAAAAGATATATACCCTTGATGCATCCAATATCCGATCTGGTCTGAGGCCCGGGCATTTCCATATGGGAAACCCGGGCCCCTACGGTGCGGCCATCGAATTCAACAACCGCTATATGACCATTGGCGGCAAGCCGGCCCTGCCCGTCATGGGCGAAATGCATTTCTCCAGGGTCCCCAGGGAACGTTGGAAGGATGTACTCCTTAAAATGAAGGCAGGTGGAATACAAATTGTTTCCTGCTATTTATTCTGGAACCACCACGAAGAAATAGAAGGCCGTTTCGATTGGTCCGGAAACAAGGACTTCAGGGGTTTCGTACAACTCTGCGCCTCGCTGGGCCTTTGGGTCTATCCCCGGATAGGGCCCTGGAGCCACGGAGAAGCCAGAAACGGCGGAACGCCTGATTGGATACTGGCGAAACAATTACTGGCCGACCGCTCCAATGACCCCGTATATCAACACTACGTGGATCGCTATTTTAGAGAGATAGGGCTGCAGATGCAGGGATTGTTATACAAGGATGGAGGTCCCATTGTAGGCATTCAACTTGAAAATGAATATACCAGGGGCAAAGCAGGGGAGGCCCATATCCTCTGGCTAAAGCACACGGCCCGGCAATACGGCATGGACGTTCCACTTTACACAGTCACTGGTTGGGGAGACGGCTCGGTTCCACCTGGGGAAGTGATCCCTATGTGGGGTGGATATCCTGATGAGCCCTGGAACGCAGATATAAAGAAAGTGCAGGGCTGCTATAACTTCCAGTTCGATCCATTCAGGGACGATGACAAGATCGGGAACAACCTGTCCCAGCGTAAAGAGCGGTATATGGACTACGCCGCCGACCCCTTCTTTACTTGCGAGTTGGGCGTAGGTGTCCAGAATACGGGACACCGGCGTCTCGTGATAGGCTCCCTGGACGGACTGGGGCTCATTACGGGCCGCATTGGATCAGGAGCCAACCTACTGGGTTACTATCTGTTTGCGGGCGGATCGGATCCCCTGGGGGAACTCCATTCCAACCAGGAAGAAAAACAAGAGACCGGCTACTGGAGCGAAACACCCGCCATTTCTTATGACTTTCAGGCGGCCATCGGCGAAACGGGACAACTGTCGCCAGCCTATTACGAAGTAAAAAAAGTGAATTATTTCCTGGGAGAATTCGGATCTGACCTGGCTCGGATGGAACCTGTATTCGGGCCCAAAACGGACAATGATCTACAATATGCGCTACGGGTGAACGGGGATGCGGGTTTCTTGTTTGGCATCAACTATTGTCGGTATACGCAAAAACCAACCCAGTCAAAAGTACAATTCGATATCGCCTTAAAAGGGGAACGCCTTCGCTTTCCCTCGACCCCGGTGGACATTCCCGATGGCAGTATTTTTATCTGGCCCGTCAATATGCCACTGGGAGGCGTCCGATTGAAATACGCCACCGCACAACCGCTTTGTCATCTGACGGAGCCGGCGGGTGAGGCGCACGCGCTCAGCGACATCTGGGTCTTTGTACAAACCCAAAACATCCACCCGGAATTTTGCCTGTCCGTGGACAGCATCGGTGACCTGCATACCACTAGCGGAACGATCCGCAAGGAGGGAGACCGTTACATCATCAGTGGGATAACTCCATCCTCCCGTTGCGTCATCAGTGGACGACAATCAAACGGCCGCCTGATCCGCTTGCTGGTCTTGTCCCGGGAAGAAGGGCTTCATGCCTGGCTATTGCAGGGGAGTCCGGTAACTGGTTCTTTAGGTACGACTCCCGGGCAAAAGCATCTTTACCTTTCACAGTCTGATATGTACCTGGATGGCGCAACCCTGCACATCTTTGGACCTTCCCCATACCTTTCGTTTGAAACCCTGGACACCGCAGCCCGATTCGTGGCTAGGGATCTCCGGGTGGCGCCCAGAGACATCCCCCTGGAATATCATAGGGAAGGCCTCCTGGATGAAGCCACCTGGCTGAAAACGGGCGTAAAGTCTGTTGGTCCGGACAACCTGTTGTACCATAAATTGTTCCAGAAGGAATTCAGCCTTGACAATCCACCCGCCATCCGGTCTGCCACGCTTTTCCTTCTATCGGATACCGGAAGGAGCGGGGAGGGATCCCCGAACTCCGGGACGGGAGGCGGCTCCCCGGGCGCCGCTGTCGCCTGCCGGATCAAGGTCAATCAAACCTGGGTCAATCAGGCGGTTACCGGTGGCACTCTGAATACGATTGACTTAACCGGGTACGTGCAGAAAGGGGAAAACACCCTGCTCCTCGATTTCCCGTTCAAAGAAGGGAATGCCGGGTTTGCCGCCCGCGTACTGGTAGACTACTCCAATACCGCACAGATCGGCTTTAGTACGGATTCCTCCTGGCTGACTTCAGAACAATACAACTACCCTTCGCCTTTACAGAAGGATAACCAAAGGGGGTTTTCGGCCCCGGAAGCTATTCCTGCTGCCAGATCGTTCTTTCCTGTATATGATACCGGGTTTTCGGAGTGGACCATTTCCATTCCCTGTAATTATCGTTCGGGGCTGAAAACCTTGTACCTGGGACTGGATTACATTGGGAATACCGGACGTCTCCGGCTGGGTAGCCAACTGATTTCAGACAATTTCAATAACGGTACTCCCTGGTATATCAACCTGGGACGTAGTGGGAGTGAGATGGAATGCAGGTCCCTGAAGCTGGAATTATTCCCCCTCGGGCCCGAAGACAAAATATTCTTCGACCGTCCCCCCGCCACCACCGACATAGAGAAAACGCACCTTCGTCGTGTGCGGTTCATCCCTGAATACGAAGCGGAGCTACAGTTAGAATAATTCCCTATTTTAACCGAATGGAACACCTCGAAATCATCCTGATCCTATTGGCAGTCATCGCAGGGCTAGCTCCTTTGGCAGATAAAATCAAATTGCCTTTCCCGGTTGCCCTGGTCATCGTAGGCCTTTTGATCGGTTTTATCCCCGGTTTGCCTGGCATAAAATTGGATCCGGAAGTGGTATTCCTGGTTTTTCTACCTCCGTTATTGTACGAGGCTGCTTTCAATACTTCCTGGAAGGATATTAAAGCTGAACGTAGAACCATCTTGTTCTTATCAGTGCGGATGGTTTTTTTTACGGCGGCTGTCCTGGCAGTGATCATCCATTACCTGGTCCCGGGCTTTACATGGACCCTGGCCATTATCCTAGGCGCTATTATTTCTCCGACCGATGCGGTAGCGGTTACGGCCGCCACCAAGGGTTTGCGTCTCCCCCGCAAGGTGGTTACGGCGATCGAAGGCGAAAGCCTGCTCAACGATGCCTCCGCCCTGATTATTTACCGTTATGCCATTGCCGTGGTGATCAGCGGCACGTTGGTTTCCTGGAAAGGGTGGCTGCCCTTTATGGAAGGTTTTTGGAAGGGGTGGTTGCAATTCATGATCGTTACGACGGGCGGCATATTAATCGGCCTGGTTATCGGGTACGCGTTCTCAAAGGTCCAAAAATGGCTTGCGGGAAACCCGGTAGTAGAGATATCCCTTACCTTGCTGGTCGGGTATGTAGCTTACCTGGTGGGAGACAACTTGCATACCTCTGGGGTTTTAGCTGTTGTGACAACAGGCCTTTTCATCTCCTGGCGATCCTTTGATATATTTTCTTACCGGACCCGGTTACAAATGAATGTCTTCTGGCAGATCCTCATCTTCCTGCTGAATGGATTTATATTCATCTTAATAGGCCTTCAACTGCCTTCTATTATTAAAGGCATCGGGAGTGAACACCTGCTTGCCATGACAGGCTATGGTTTGCTGATCAGTGGAGCGGCCATCTTGTTTCGTCCGCTCGTCCTGATCCCGGCGAGCTATGTCCATCCGCAAGGCATGAAGCTCTCAAAAGCGGAAATGGCTGCCAGAAGACGGGAGTTAATTGTGATATCCTGGTCGGGTATGAGAGGCGTCGTATCCCTGGCGACGGCCCTGGCAGTACCGCTTACCATGGCCGGAGGAAAAGTGTTTCCCCATCGGGACGAGATCTTGTTCCTTACCTTCATGGTCATCCTCGTTACCTTGCTGGTGCAGGGGCTCACCTTTCCTTACATAGTGTGGAAGCTGAACGTCAGGGAAGAGGACGCAAACAGGCTGGAGCAAGAGCAACAATTGCGTACTGAAATGATCCATGTGTCCATTGCCTTTATTGACGATAACCTTTCCAACCAGTTGGATAAACGTGTACTGGATGAACTCAGGGTTGATTTTACAGACCGGCTCAATTATGTCAAAGGCGTCATCAATACCGATGACCCGGCAGCCCAATTCCCATTATCTAAACATGACCTGTTCCAGGAGTACCTGGAAGCGGAATTAAAAATCCTGCACCTCCAGCGGGACTATGTTATTAATATGCATAAGCGCGGCCTTTATGGCGATGAGATCTTACACAAACTGGAACAGGAGCTGGATGTCTGGAATATGAGCCTGAATACCCGCATGCAGTCGGTGCAGGCAAACGTGATTCACATCTAGCAACGCTACATGCTATTGTGCATTCTGAACTACGCGTGGAGGTGTAAACGTAACGGGCTCCAAATGCACATATTTCAGATTGATAGGATTCCATAAACCGTCTGCAGGATGAATCGAAATGACATACGTTCCCGCCTTCGCCAATTGGAAAACACCTGGTTGTTGTTCCGTGTATTGCTGATAACCGCCTGTCCCGTCAATTTGTGCATCAAACATTTCGCTACCTACACGGACTATAAATTTGCTGTTTTTTGCCGGAGTGGCTACCATCAATTTAAACAGATACCCGGCTGGTTTATCCACCTTAATCTTCCAGCTCACCCAAGCCTGCGGGTCTGTCCAGAAACCAATATTGCCGTCCCCCGGATTACCTTCCACCTGGGGGGCGTCACCTGAAGGGGAAGGATGCAAATCGGCCTGCCCGGCCTTTAACAGAAAAGCACCGTCGGGTCCGGCGGTCAAGGCTGGCGTCACGGGCGCCACCACTTTCAATTCTCCCCTTACCTTCAATTTAATGACCGTGGCGATCGTATCAGACGCCTGGGGCGGCAGTTGTATGACCAGTCCCGCAGGAGTCGATTCAGTATGTAAGGCCGCGCCTCCGTCCAGGAGCACAGCGGACAGGGCAGCATTATGAAGTCCGGGAACGACCAATCGTCCGCCTGCCGGCCAGTTGAATACATGGAGATATAAAGTAGCCCCCCCGGGATATGCCTTTTTGGTGCAACGTCCCCAGTCCAGGTGCGCAAAAGGGCTGGCCTGGGTTCCATAGATGGATTCAGCGTTGATATGCATCCAGCGGCCGATAGCCTTTAGCCTTTCCACGATGGGCTCAGGAAAAGTACCTTCGGAAGTGGGACCTACGTTCAGGAGGTAGTTACCCCCTTTGGAAGCGATATCCACCAGGTTCCTGATCAATGTTTCCGAACTCTTCCAGTTTTGGTCATCGGTTTTGAATCCCCAGGTATCGTTCATAGTCATGCAGGTTTCCCAATCCCTGCCTGGAATACCCGTCGCCGGAATATATTGCTCCGGCGTTTCTATATCTCCCTTGAAACCTTCCCCCAGGCGGTTATTGCTGACAATGCCAGGTTGCAGGGCCAGCAAGGGGAGGAACTGATCCGCCCGTGCCTTTGTCATGCCGGTGGGCACGTCCCACCATATTTCAGCTATATCCCCATACTGGGTGAGGATCTCCTTCACCTGCGGCACAGCCACCTTCCGGATATACTCATCCATGCTTCCGTTCTGGGTAGAATCCCAATGCCCTCCTGCCGCCGCACCGCCCGGGTTATTCCAGTCGTTGGCTTGTGAATAATAAAAGCCCAGTTTCATCCCGTATTTCCGGCAAGCGTCTGCCAGCGGTTTCAGCAGATCCTTCCCATAGGGAGTCGCCTTCACTACATTCCAGTCACTGGCTTTGGAATCAAACAATGCGAAACCGTCATGATGTTTGGAAGTAATGACGATATATTTCACACCGGCTTCTTTCGCCAGGCGAACCCAGGCGTCCGGGTCGTATTGGACGGGATTGAACTGCCCGGCAAATTGCTGGTAGGTGGCACGAGGAATTTTTGCATCGTGCATGATCCATTCTCCAAGACCAGGAATTTCCTTCCCTTCATAACGACCGGCGGGCACGGAGTATACGCCCCAGTGGATGAACATGCCAAAGCGTGCGTCCCGCCACCAGGCCATTTTTGCATCGTGTTCGGCGGCCTTTTTCACACTAGCGGGGTCACTTTTCGGAGAAGCGGCGGTTTGTGCAGAGACGGTTGTTCCCGCCAGTAAGGTTGCGGCAAACAGGGATATCATCCCTTTCTTTAATTGATATTTGATCATAGATAACTTAGCCACCATTGACGGTGCGTTTTTTTGTAGGCATCATACCACTTACATGGAAAATATAGTAACCCTACCACCAGGATCCACACACCGTATACGCCTAATAAGGAAAAACCCATTTGCTCAGGCCGGAATAGGAACACTCGACCGGATGTGATGTCTTTGACTCCGTACCCTGACGCAAAGAATAAAACAGCACACAGAAAATGGATCAGGTAGAGGTGCAGGACGTAGTAAAAGAAAGGCACCCTTCCGTACACGGAAACGAACCTGGCAACTGCGCCGCCTGTCCGTTCCGTTAAGGAAAGGAAGACAAGGGCCGGCCCCAGGGTCATGCACAGGTACATCAGGGAGCAGGGATATTTGGTGACATTCAAAAAAGAAAACAATGTATAGAGAGGGCTGCTCTGCGGGATCCAGGGGCTCGGATCCCCATACCCGTTGACCAAGCGCAATACAATGAACAGTGCAATAACTCCACAACCTGTCCAGAACAATACTTTCTTCCGTTTCCCGGCGGGGTAGGAGGCGGTATACCATTTTCCTGCTCCGTAGCCCAGCAGCATCGCCCCTGTCCAGGATATGACGGGGTACAGATCAAAGATGCCTCTGCGATCGGCAAGGGGAATAAATGTTCCCTTGGAATTGACAAATAAGGTCACCACCGTCCCTGAGGCATGCACATAATCCATGAGATTATGTCCGAAAAACAGGATGAACCCTACGCCCACCGTCACGGCAGGAGACAGCCTGACCAGCAACCCCAATATGATCATGCTCCATCCGATGGCCCAGATCACCTGGAAGATCCACACATGGTATAAGGGATCGAAGGTCCAGCCCAGGGTAATGACGGTGACTTCCAGAAAAATCAGCCATGCGCCCCGCTTGAGCAAAAAAACGCTGAGTTCGGCCTTGGTCTTGCGTTGCCCCGATAAGTACGCGGAGATCCCCGAAAGGAATAAAAAAGTGGGCGCGCAAAAATGGGTGATCCACCTGGTAAAGAACAGGATCGGCGTGGTCGTGTGTAAATCAACCGGATTGGGGTCTCCCGCCATAAAGAAGTCCCGCACGTGGTCCAGGGCCATGACAATCATGACGCAGCCGCGGAGGATATCAATGGAGGCAATGCGCGTTTTGATGGTGGCGGCAACATTGGCGAAACGCGTTTCAGTGGCAGCAGCAGTGAGAGGGGCATTCATACTGGCAATATAGGAATAAATCCTGATTCGATTTTGAGGCGTTCGACCACATTATAAATAATGGGGCAGCTCCCATAATGCATCAACGTGCCAAAGAGCCGGTCCCTGAAATGGTCCCGGTGAAGATGGGGAAATTCCCGGCATTCCGTGAAGCGGTTCTCATAAATGCTGCAACGGGTACCGGACAGGAAATGACAGGGGATCTGGTTCAGTACCATATCCCCGCCGAGGCTGGTTTCTACGTATTTTTCTTTCATATCCTCCAGGGGCATTTCCAGGAAAACGGCCAGTTTTTCCGTCTCATCCGGAGTGATATTGATCATGAGCGACCGGCAACAATTCCCGCAAGCGGTACAATCCACCTGTGGAGTGATTTCATCGTTCAGCCGGTGCACCATATCATCAATCTGGTCGCTATCCCGGGAACGTAAAAAGTCCCTGAAATGAAGGTGTTGCTCCTCATTATCAATCACTGCCTGTTTCAACCTTTCAAGGTCTTGTACAATCTCCATAGCTAGTCCTCTTTGCTCCCCTTTTCCCCGACAAACCAGTCTTCCTTATTCCGGAAAAGGACATTGAAGGTAGTGAGCGAACCGTAAATGCGGGTAATGTATTGCTGAAGATTGACCTTGTCACCGTCGGATAAACCCTTGTGGCTGTTGATCTGTTGCTCCAGCACCCGGAGCCGGTCTCTGGTCATGATAATTTTATGGAAAAAGATGTCTATGGGGACTTCCTTAGCCTTCTGGCTCGTGTCCTTTGGTTGCAGCACCATGGTCCCGCCCGTCCATTTTTCGCCGAGGGGAACGATTTCTTCGGGGCTGCTCCATTGGCGCAGGATCTTCAGCAGAGACCTTTCCACGTCGGAATGGGTTTCTATTTCCTCCGTGACATTTTCAGGAATAATTTCTTCAAGATGTGTGTCCCCTTTGTCAATCTCCTTAATACCGTGGTTGATAAAAGAAATGAGGTAGGTGGCGTAGCGGACGCCCACAATGACACCGGGCCCATATTGGGTATGTTGCAGGCGGGTTCCTATCCCTAAGAGCAGTTGGTCCATGGCTGATTCATATTGTAAGAAACAAATATAACACTTATTATTGCGTAGCTAAACCCCAGTCACCTTGAAACAGCTATACACCTCCGTCTTACTTACTTGTTTATTGGCTGCCTGCACCAATGACCACCCTATACCTCCGGCGGCCGTTGCCGGATCCGATACCGCTTCCACACGCGATACGGTGAAAGGAGTGACCACCGAAGAATTCCAGGACTCTATCAGCCCTGCAGAAGTATTGCAAAAATTCAAAGCCGGAAACCAAAGATTCCTGGAAGGCAGGATGCTGCACCGGGATTACCTGTCCCAGGTCAGCCAGGCGTACAAGGGACAACATCCCTACGCCGTCATCGTCAGTTGTATCGATTCACGCAAACCCGCCGAAATGATCTTTGACAAGGGAATAGGAGATATGTTCAACGCCAGGGTTGCCGGGAACTTTGTGAATACCGATATCCTGGGAAGCCTCGAATACTCTTGCAAAGTAGCAGGAGCCAAATTGATCCTGATCATGGGACATACCGATTGTGGCGCGATCAAGAGCGCCTGTGATCATGTCAAAATGGGCAATATCACCGCCATGCTGGCCAATATAACGCCTGCCGTCAGTGCGGTAAATGGTTTTGAAGGGGACCGAACTTCTAAAAACAAGGCCTTCGTGGAAGCCGTGTCCCGGCAAAATGTCCTGATGGCCAAGGCCAAGATCCTCAAAGATAGTCCCATCCTCAAAGAGATGGCGGACAAGGGACAAATACTGATCGAATGTTGCATGTATAACCTGCAAAACGGGTCTGTGGAATTTTATTAAAAGCCCCGTGTAATCCGTAAGCCGGGCGTCACACCCTTGAATAGATTATCAAAATAGATCACCGGCTCTATTGTCAATTTGTCCTGAAAAAGGGACACCTTATCCAATCCTACCCGGAACGTATTTTTTTCGTAAAACCCGCCTGTGTTCCTGATCAGGTACCCCACCGAAATCTCATGACGAAAAGGCGATTTCTTTTGTACACTGGTATCTTTCAGACCATATCCGAAAGTAAGGGTTACAAAATCGTTCCGATAGGTCTGCAATTTCCCCTGGACGGTTTGAAAGAAGAATTGAGGTTCCCAATGGGCGCCTATTTCATATTTATAGCGGGAGTTATGGGTCTTCCAGACGGCATTATTGATCACCACTGTCGCGGAGATATCGAAGGACGGAACGAAATAGTATTTATAATTCTGAATACTCGCGGCGGGGGATATCTCTAACACATCCTGAGGCTGCGGGATATCGCCAAACGGTTGCTTTGCTGAAATCCCATAATCCTTTTTCTCGTGCATCCTTCCGTCATTACCTTTCACCCAATCATCAATATTCCTTTTTTGCTGAAGGATCAGGATCTTCGCATTGATCGAGCCGTTAATAAGGGAGGACAATTCACTTAACTGGTTGATATAAATAGAAAGCCTGTAAGTAGAAGAAAGTATATTGACGGTATCCTGTTCCAACTTGAGGGCGGCTAGGTCCCCTTTATCCAATATATAACTGGCCCCCTTGGGTTTAAATTGCTGGACCCTTATTTCCTTTCTTCCTGAGGAGTCTAACCGGTAATCGATTCGCTTAATGGATAGATCATCTGTTAGCGAGTCTTTGAAGGGCGCCATATCATGAATGAACACACTTAACAGGGAATCGATATCCGGCAAATGCGTAAACGTCCCGGCTTCGTTAAGGTCCACTTGGAGCCGGTTGCCATGTCCCAGCTCAAACATGACTTGTTGATGGATGCTGTTCTTGGGGAACTCAAAGGTCTTATCCGTATTATTGCCTGAATGGTTATTCTGGGCAAAGGCCGCCCCTTTGATGCTCAGGCTGAGCATCAGGAGATAAATGACTCTCTTCATCTTAGGCTGGGTTTACTGGTGAATTTTAATTTCTAGCAGCCCTTTTTCAGTTTGCTGCTTTTCAATGGACACGTTGGAATAAGAATCAGCGCTTCCAAACAGGAGCTGAATCGGATGTTTTCCGGGAGGCACAAGGCCCCTCGGAAGTGGATTCCCGTTTTCCCCCTCAGGAGGGTCACCCAATTCGTTGATATGCACCACCCTCATCTTTTTGCCAAGTGCCGGGTTCGTCACTGCCGCGGTAGCCATTGACTGATTTGATTGAACATTGGGTGACCCTGAAAGGGGGGGGCCAGATAAAGGAGCCGTCACCAGCGAGGGGGTAGCCTCAAGGATCCTGGCCGAATGGTTGATAGCCTTCGGGGTGATGGCGGCCGTTTTTCCTGACCATTGCGATTCAACCGGGTGAGAAGGAGCGCCCGTCGGATGAGAAGGGACTGCCTTCAACGCAGACCGGCCTGTGAATGACAGGGGACGAATTGAACCGGCGTGTACGGCGGAGCCCACGGATGGGGTAGCCAATGCTACCCCGCTCGCAGGGATCGGGTCGGTTTTGGTGAAGCGTTCCCGTTTTTCATGGTCTATTGCCAGGGAAATACACAGGCCAACCAATACGGCTGCCGCTGCCATCCGATAGAATGGTTTCCGCCGGCGGGGCTTATCTTTTATGCGGTCGTACAGTGTTTCCCAAGAGGCCTCTTTACTTGTCCAGGTCTCCCCGGGTAAAGCATCCAATTGGTCCAGCCTGCCCTTCCAATTCCCAGCGTCACTGGGTATTTCGTTTGACATATTCGGTTCCTTTTTGCAGTAGCATTTTCTGAAGCAGGGATTTTGCCTTACTCAACTGAGACTTGGAAGTTCCTTCCGAAATGCCCAGCAAACCGGCAATTTCCCTGTGATTCATTCCTTCTATTACGTATAAGTTAAACACGGTGCGGTACCCTACCGGGAGCTGCACCACCAGGAGAAAAATTTCGTCGGCTGATAGTTTATTCAGTACGTCGTCCTTCCAGGGGATTTCTTCTGCAGCCGATTCCGTAACGATGGTAAAGACGTTTTTTCTGCGCAACGCCATCAGGCATTCATTGACCATTATTTTCTTCAACCATGCGTTCAACGCCGGGTCCCCTTCGTAGGTGAAAGCTGGTAATCCTTTAAAGAACTTATAAAAACCATCCAGTAATATTTCCTCCGCGTGCTCCTTGCTCTTGACATAACGCCTGCAAAGCAGCAGCATCCTACCCGCCAAAAGGTCAAACAGGCATTTTTGCGCAGCCGCGCTTCCCATCTTTGCTTCCTTGACCAACTGAGAGATCTCCATGAATAAAACAGGGACGTTGAAGGTTATATTGATATTAAATGCTGACTACAAACAAATGGTTGCCCGCGGAAATAAATAAAATGGAGTAGAGGAGCGGGATGGCGCCAATGAGACCGCCTTATGGATTCGTAGCCGGAGGAATATTCTTATGATTCTCTTTCCAATCTATCCAAAATGACTTCCCCCAGTCCTTGATATATAGATAGAGTTCCCAATCGGTGGCGCAGGATTGGGTAAATTCATAGCTTGGTCTGTATTCGCGCATGAACACATCGAGGGCAGGGGGCTCCAGGCCGGTTATTTTTTTTACAATGGCTTTATTAAAGCGATGGTCCACATATTTTTGCTTTTCATCTTCGATAAAGTATCGCTGGACGGATTCCCTGCTTTTATTCACTTTAGCTTGCCCGTTGAAAAGCATATCCAGGTCAAGTCCTACACCAAAAGCCCCTGAGTTTGTCCCACCCAGAACGCTGGGTCGGTCGTTGTCAAATATTCTTTCATTTTCCCGGCGGTTTTCCAGTGAATCCAGGTGATAGCTGTTAGGAGCCACCAATATCGGGGCCAACGTCACGGTGACTACCGCATCCAGGCTGATATTATATTCCTGGGGATCAGTAATGCCCTTTACCGGGAATTTCTGGGTTCTTTTGCCCAGATAGGTAAAATAAATAGAGTCGGTGGAAGACAGGGTAATGTGATAGTGTCCTAATGTATCAGTGATGGTTCCCGCACCGGACGTACTCAGTACACTCACCCCCTGAATCTCATTTATCAGTGAACGATCGTATACCGTTCCCCTGATCTCCGTCTGGGCGACGGCTCTATTGCAAGAGAGCGCCAGTAAGCTTTCTATTATTAGGTTCCGAAAAAGCCTTGGTGGGTTCATGCCACCCTAAAAATACAACGATAATTTTAAAAAAGACTACTTAGGCCTGCCTAATACCGCATTGCTATGGATTGGTGTTCGGTGAAACGACCTGATGCACTTCATTCCAGTCCTGCGAAAAAGACTTACCCCAATCCTGGATATATTGGTAGAGCTCCAAATCGGTAGTGCAGGATTGAGTAAACTCATAACTGGGCCTGTATTCATGCATAAATGAATCAAGGGCAGGTGGCTGAAGACCTGTTAATTTTTTCACAATGGCCTTGGTAAAACGATGGTCCACATATCTTTGCCGCTCATCTTCCTCAAAGTATCGTTGAACGGATTCCCTGCTGCGGCCGACCTGGGCATCAAAAAAGGCGTCCATATCCAATCCAATGCCCATTCTTCTGCCGGTGCCCGTTTTCATATTATCCAGTACACCGCCTCCATCATAGTCAAATATCTTTTCATTTTCCAGGCGGTTTTCCAGCGAATCCAGGTGATAGCTGTTAGCGGTCACCAAAACCGGGGCCAAATTCACGGTGACCACTGCATCCAGGCTTATATTATATTCAAGCGGATCAGCAATGTCCTTCACCGGGAACTTTTGAGTTCTCTTGCCCAGGTAAGAAAAATAAATGGAATCACTGGAAGAGAGCGTGATATGATAGCGGCCCAATGTGTCGGTAACGGTCCCCGCTCCGGAGGTGGTCATTACACTTACTCCTTGTATCTCATTCACCAGCGAACGATCGTATACCGTTCCCTTGATCTCGGTCTGAGCAACTACTGTGCCGGCAGAGAGCGCCAGTAAGGCCATAATAACGATTTTCTGAAACAGCTTTGGTGGGTTCATTCCGTTTGAAAATGCAATGATGATTTTGAAAATGGATGACAGCATTCGACTCTTAGGTGATTCCATAGTTTAATGCAAAGGCGCCATTTAACATTTCCTTAATATACTGCAGCAAACCTTCTTGAAATTACTGAAATGGGAGTGGATTAAATTAAAATGAAATGCAGATTAGTAAATCTTAACCTTCCGTTCATCTTGCGGCGCAACGGCTATATTTGTTTTCAACACTCATTACTTAAACATTCTACAATTATGAAAAAACCGGTCTTATTTATTTTTTTATTTTTTGCAGTCTTTGCCAACAGGAGCTTTGCGCAAATAAGTATCTCGATCAACATTGTGCCGCCCGAGCCGTTTATCGAACGCCCGCCGCAACCTTCCGATAACCATGTATGGATAGAAGGAGAATGGGTGTGGGCCAACAACGCTTATGTAAGACAACCAGGTTATTGGACAGTACCCGAAAAGGATCATATTTGGATAAAAGGCGAATGGGTAAAAAACCCGGATGGCTCTTCTTTTTGGCAACCCGGCTATTGGAAACAAATACCACATGTGGGGGTAAGGGCTTGGATACCTGAGCCATTTTACCTCAGACCCCCCAGGCCATCATTTGCGAATCTGTGGGTGAACGGCGAATGGATCTGGAGGAATAATCAATATTTGTATCAGACAGGATATTGGACAGTTCCTGAGCCTAACAAATTCTTTGTGAAAGGGCATTGGGCGATGTGGCCCAATGGTGAATGGTATTGGGTAATGGGATACTGGAAGAGAATACCTGATAATGTTTTTGTCATGGCTGTACCGCCGGACCCAAATATTACCCGTCCCCCTGCACCATCCCCCCAGCACATATGGATAGAAGGGGAATGGACCTGGAGAAACAATGGCTTTGCCTGGCAATCAGGTTATTGGATTGTTCGTGATCCTCATAAAGCTTGGGTGAGAGGGTATTGGCATCAAAGACAGAATGGCGGATGGTATTGGGTGGAAGGATATTGGGATTGGGTATAGCCAGGAAAAACTTGTAACACAGCACTAAACAAGAAGAAGTCGCTCCATGCAAACGGGGCGACTTCTTCTTGTTTATGGAATTGATAACGCATCTATCATTATCGAAACCGCGAACGGGCTTCAATATGGAATAGAATTTTAAGGGAATTATCCGATCTTTAATGAGTAAAATTGAGGAAATATATTATTGGAACAAGAGATTTGGACGCAGATCGGAGGCGGAGATCAGGCTGCTTATGCACAGTTGTATACATTCTACTATAAGAAATTGTATAATTATGGTAGAAAATTTACAAGTGATACCGCTTTGCTGGAAGACGCCCTCCAGGAAGCATTAATAGCTGTCTGGACAGGCAGGGCGCGGCTGGAAATGGTACGTACACCCCATACTTATTTGTTCAATTCCTTTCGTTATATATTATTCAGGAAAATCAAGCAGGCCAGGAAGCTCTGGCAATATACAGAAGCAAACGCCGGAGAACCGGAGTTCGGGGTAGAGCATATGATCATTCGCCAGGATATGGAAACTGCGGTAAAGCAGCGATTGGCACAAGCTATCCGGGGTTTGACCGGCAGGCAGCGGGAGGCCGTTTTTTTACGTTTTTATGAAGGGCTTTCTTACGATGAAGTGGCTGAAGTACTGGGCATTTCGGTCAAAGCAACTTATAAGATCATGTCAAGGGCCCTGCTCCAACTCAAGGAAACCCTATCTCTTCCCCTTTTGACCGTCCTACTGTTACTGAGGAATCTTTCTTAGTGGGCTTATCGGCCAATCGTAAAAAAAAATTCCCTGGGATGGGGTAAAAGTTCTGTTATCGTACACTAACGGATATTGCGCTATGATAAATGCTGAAAATGACAGGAAGTATGCCGACTTCGGCATAGGTGAATTTATCTGTGATGGGTTCTTTCAGAACTGGATTATTCATCCTGATCAGGAAAGTAATGCCTTCTGGGAGGCATGGACGAGAGAGCATCCGGAAAAGGCAGGTGTGATCAGCGAGTCGAGGAAGCTGTTGCAGTCCGTGCACTTCAATGAGGACCTACCGGGAGAAGACCAGGTAGAACAGTCATTGGCAAGGGCGATGACCACGATAGGGCAGGAAAAGTCAGGGGAAAGCATTAGCCGGGTGGGGAAGATTGGAAGAATCATAGGTGCGCAGGGGTTCAGGAAGATGGCGGCCATATTCATTGGGATTGGTTTATGTATTTCCCTGTACTACTATATCCATGAACGCCATCCTATAGAACAGGTCTATGCTACGAATTATGGAACGCTGAAGACACTCTATTTGCCCGATAGTTCAACATTGGTCCTGAACGCCCACTCCACAGTGCATTTTTCAGAGAGTTGGCATAGGAACCGCTCAAGGGAAGTGTGGTTGGATGGAGAAGCCTTCTTCGATGTGCGACATTCGGCGAGTTCCGGCTTCCTGGTGCATACAAAGGAACTGACGGTTGAAGTACTGGGGACGGCATTTGACATACGGCAAAGAAGGGGAAAAACGGAGGTGGTCCTGCAATCGGGAAAGATCAGGGTGCAGTTTATTCACGGGGACTACTCGGATCTGCTAATGAGTCCGGGAGAAAAGATCGTATATGATCCCGAAAAGACATCGGTCACCCGAACAACCATCATGCCGGAACATTATACATCTTGGAAAGATAAGCGGCTGACAGATGTTACTGTGGCGCAGATTGCCGAATACCTGGAAGACAATTATGGCAAGAGGGTGATCCTGGAAGATTCCTCTATGGCCGGGAGAAAGATTGGTGGCGCCGTATTGCTGGACAACCTGGACGATGCATTATTCGCTTTGTCGACGGTATTGGACGTAAAGATTATCCAAAGGAATGATACTTTGATTTTAAGGCCTAGATAGGCAGAGACATGTTTTCTTTTCACCATTAAAACTAACGCTATGGGTTTTTCGCATCTCAGAAAGATGCTGCTACTGCTATTCTTCGCAGCAGTGCTGTCTAACGCATATAATCATTCTTGCGGGCAAGGGACAGGCGCCGGCAACTCAGGCAAACGAACATCCTTGATGGAGGCCCTCAAACAAGTCAATCGCGTTTTCGGAACCAATTTTCTCTATGATCAGGAACTGTTGAAGGGTAAGACAACGACCTATGATATGGGGAACATCAGAAGCAAACCGCTGCAGGAAGTACTGAAGGGCATATTGTATCCCAGCGGGTTGGTTTTTCTCTATGTAAAGCCCGACTACTACACCATCATTCCCAAAGAGAGGGTCAGGGAACAATGGTCCACGGGGGCTCCTGCGGCGGATACGACGGCCATTCCTTTACAAACCCAGGACGACGGTGCTGTGCAGGGCTCGAGGACCATCAGCGGAAAGGTGACTGATCGGGAGGGTAATCCGCTGAGGGAAGTCTATATAACTGTCAGGGGAACCCGTATTGTCAGCGCCAGTGACAAGGATGGGCGCTATACGATCGGGGTCACTCCACACAAAGGGCTGGTGCTGGTTTTTTCCTCCGTCGGCTTTGAAAGCCAGGAAGACCTCGTCAAATCGGACAGTGTGATCAATGTGGTTTTGAAAGAGACCTCTGTAAGCCTTCAGGAAGTCATCGTGGTAGGATACGGATCAGAAAAGAAAGAAGACCTTACAGGAGCCATTTCCACAGTAGATTCCAAGGAACTGAATGAAAATCATTCCAGCACTGCGGTATCGGATATGCTGGCGGGCAGGCTGCCCGGCCTGTACGTGCAGAAGTCAGACGGCACGGTGGGCACGGGCTCTGATCTGAAGATCAGGGGCTTAAGCACATTCAATAATTCTAACCCTTTAATTGTCATAGACGGCATCCCGGACAGAAGCCTCGACGACCTGAACCCGACGGACATCGAGGCCATATCGGTGCTCAAGGATGCCGCAGCCATTGCGGTCTATGGCGCCAGGGCTGCCAACGGCGTTATTTTAGTAACGACTAAAAAGGGCCGTGTCGGCAGACCTGAAATAACGTTCAGCAGTACGCTGATCGATCAGTCCCCGACGTTTATGTATAAGAAAGTGGGTTCCTATCAATATGCCCAGTTGCAAAACGAAGCCTATGAAAATGAAAACTCTTTTAACCCATCCTTTGGACAAGGGTTTAGCCCGGACCAGTTGCAGAAATTCAAGGACGGTAGCGACCCCAATCATTATCCCAATACCGACTGGATAAAAACGTTGGCAAAGACGTCTATTTTGCAGTCAAGTTATAACCTGTCGGCCTCTGGGGGGAATGAGAATACAAAGTATTTCCTATCCGTGGGGTATGTCAAGAACGGAGGCTATGTCCCCGTCGAATATTATAAACGCTGGAATTTACGCAGCAATATCGAAGCCAATATTACCCACGACCTGAAGGTCAATCTGAACCTCGCAGGTGTGTTCAGCACGACCAACGGAGAAGGCGTATATGGTATGGACTACGTCATAGGGCAGGCATATTCAACAGCGCCAACCCAGGTAAACCAGTTTACAAATGGCTACTACGCCTATGTACCGCAACAGCGGGGAAATGCGTACGTCCAGTCACGGGGACTAACCGGTTTTAATACGACCAATAACAATACCCTGAATTCCACCCTTTCGCTGCAGTATGACCTACCCTGGCTCAAGGGGGTAAGCTTGCTGGGGACGGCGGCCTATGATAAGGGCTATTCTTTTAACAAGGACTTTGCCAAACCGTATAATCAATATTCTATTGACAGTTCGGGAAATTACACCCAGATCCCGTCGTATCCTACGGCGCCCTACCTGAGTGAAACGTTTACGCAATCAGAATCGCTGACGATGGAGGGCTCCGTTAATTACGCCGGCGCCTTTGGTAAACACCACGTTACCGGGTTATTATTGTACACCCAGACGGAGGCCTCAGGGGATAATTTTACCGCTCAGCGCGCGAACTTTGTCTCGGGGTCACTGCCCCAACTGAGCCTGGGAGACCCCTCCCAGTCCACTAACGGTGGGAGCGGCACGACGTCGGCCCGGCAGGGTGTTGTAGGCAGGTTTACCTATGACTATGATGCCAGGTATCTGATGGCATTTGACTTCCGGGACGACGGATCGGATATATTCCCCCCGGGACACCGGTTTGGCTTTTTCCCGGCGGTTTCCGGCGGATGGATCTTGTCAAAGGAAAAATTCTACAACATCAAAGGACTGGACTTTTTGAAGATCAGGGGGTCCTGGGGCCAATTGGGGAACGACCAGGTGAGTCCCTATCAATTCCTGACGACTTACTCGCTTGTGGGAGGACCCAGCACCGGGGGCGGCTATAGCTTTGGGGGGCCCAACCCTGTTTTTTACCAGTCTTTACAACCTGGTGTACTGGCTAATCCTTCGTTTACCTGGGAGCGTGCAGTGATGTCCAACGTCGGTATTGAAGCCCACTACAAGGGCGACCTGCTGACCCTAAGCGCGGATTATTTTCACAAACGGACAAAAGACATCCTTGCGCCGCCGGCATTGCAGGTGCCTTCAGTCATCGGAACCTCGTTGCCTGATTATAACAACGGCGTGGTGGACAACAGCGGCTTTGAAATCGAATTGGGACACAGCAACCATATAAGAAAGGTCTTCTATTTTATTGACGCCAATGTCAGCTTTAACCATGACAAAATTGTCACGTATCCTGAATCCCAAAGTACCCCCTCCTGGCAACGAATCACGGGGACTTCGGTGGGCAGTTTTGAAAACTATCCACAATACGGCATCATGCAAGTCCAACTGGGATACCATGCCCAGGGCCTGTACCAGACAGCACAGCAGGTGACCAGCGGCCCAACCCCGCTGTTTTCGACGGTGGCGCCGGGCGACATCCGTTACCAGGATGTGGACAAGGACGGGGCCATCACTGCCAACGACGAAGTCGTTTTGGGTAAGCATTTTTTTCCAGGCATTCAGTATGGCATCCGATGGGGCGTTCATTTCAAGGGATTGGAATGCAATGTCCTTTTCCAGGGTACGGCCGAGGTACAGGGCTATAATTCCGTGGGCCAGTATAACCTGGTCCCCGGCAGTACAGAGCTGCTGAATCACTGGACACCGCAAAACCCGAATGCACCCTATCCCAGGTTATGGATCAATTACCAAAATAACCAACAGGGATCTGATTATTGGATTGTCAATAATGCCTATATGCGGGTAAAAAATATAGAATTGGCCTACAGCCTGCCCAAGAAACTGTTGCAAAGGGCGGGGGTAAAAGGCATCCGGGTTTCTTTTTCGGGCAACAACCTGATCACCCTGACAAAGTTCAAATTGTACGATCCTGAGTCAGCTGTAAATACCAATTCTACCGGCGGCCTGGGTAATCCCATTTTGAAATCGTTTACGGCGGGTATAGGCCTGCAATTCTAACCGACCAAAATTTTGACCACATGCAAAGAAATCATGTCACCATAGGCCTGATGGCCATTCTGATACTGGCGGGAAGCGCCTGCCAGAAGAATTTCCTGAACAAGGCCCCACTGTCCCAGTACAGCGATGACAACGTCTGGGGGGACAGCGCGCTGATCAGCCGGTTTGTAGACGGCATTTACGGAAATATCATCAGCACCTACGATTATGCGGGTGATTACGGGCTGCCCTCGTCGTTTACAGACGAAACCCAGATAGATCCCACATTTTTCGTTGCCAACCAGGTGAACCTGGGACAGTACACCGCCGCATCAAATGTGTTTGACGCCTTCTGGTCAAGTACCGGTACGCCATCAGGTGTATATAACAATGTCCGGAATTGCAATCTGTTTTTCGCCCACCTGGCGACCATGCCTCTGAGCCTGTCGACCAGGCAGCAACTCGCGGCGGAAGTCCACTTTCTGAGGGGCTATAACTACCAGTACCTCTATTCCATTTTTGGCCGGTTCCCTATCATAGATACCGTGCTGAGCCTGGGGAATAACGGGCTGTATACACCAAGGGCCACAGACGACTCCTGCGTGGCGTATATTCTCCGGGATTATGATTCTGCCGCGGCGGTGTTGCCCGTGCAATACAGTAACCCATCCGACGTGGGCAGGGCCACCGTGGGGGCAGCGCTGGGGATGGAATGCCGCCTCTTGCTGAATCAAAAACAATACACCCAGGCAGCAGCGGCCGCCCAGGCGGTCATGGCGCTTGGCGTCTATCAATTGTTTAATGACTATGCGGGAATGTTTTATCCCCAGAACGACGACAATCCGGAAGTGATCTTTGACAAGGAATACGCGGGCGATGAAACGGGCCAGGTTAATAACGTGGACCTTTATGAGAATTCTTCGTTTTTTACGGGTTTTGGCGCCACGCCCGAAGACGCCCCCACCCAAAATATCGTGGATCAATACCTGATGACGGATGGATTGCCCTGGAATCAATCCCCGTTATACGACTCCACGCAGCCTTATGCCAACCGGGACCCCCGCTTTGCGGCCAGTATCCTTTACGATGGATGTACCTGGATGGGAACGGTGATGGACATGCAATCGGGGTCTTTTTATAACCCGGTCAACGCGCCCACAAGGACCGGGTATATGTTGCGCAAGTTCCTCAACCCCGCCTATATTTTCTATGGTAACAACGTCAATTATGGGAACTGTATCATCCTTAGGCTGGCCGAAATCTACCTGGATTATGCGGAATGCGAGTTGCAACTCGGGAACGCCGAAGAGGCCCGCAAATATGTCAATATGCTGAGGGAACGCCCCAGTGTAAATATGCCGGATATCCCCACAGGACAAATGACCTGGGATGCCTATGTCCGCGAGCGGACGGTGGAATTGGCGTTTGAAGGCGAGCGCTGGGAGGATGTACGCCGCTGGGGTATCGGGCCACAAACGATCGGGGCGGCCATTTACGGAATGTCCATTCAAACGGTTGGGGCTACGCGCCAGTATCAAAGGACGCTGGTCCAACAACGCTATTTTGACCCCAAAATGTACTTGTTTCCCATTCCGCTGGCGGAGCTGACCAAGTATCCGGCGGGACAAGTATTGGAACAAAACCCGGGCTGGTAAAATATAAAATGAATCAATATGAAACCAATTATCGTAAGCATGCTCGCATCGTTGTTATTGCTTTCCTTGCTGTCCGCGAAGGGACAAGGCGACGGGCCCTCTCTGGCCACGCTTAAGGCCGCTGTGGAAGCACAGCCGGATAGCTTTTCGGTTCATGAACGGTATATTAAGGCGTTTGAGAAAAGCATTCCGGGCATGAGTTATAAAAACGCAGACTCCGTGGTCGGCTTGCTGGAACCTCAGTATACCGCCTGGATGCAGCAATTCCCGAAATCGGCCACCGTCCCTTTTGCGATGGGAAACGCATATGCCAACATGGAAAGCCCCAAGGCAAAACCTTTTTTACTAAAGGCTGTCGCTCTGGATCCTTCTATGGTCAAAGCCTATGAGGACCTGGAAATTGACGCGGAGCGCTGGGGGGATTTTGACACGGCAAAGATGTATTTAAAAAAGGCCATGGATGTACAGCCCCAGAACCCGGATTATGTTTTCGGATATGCGTATTCTTTTAAGGAGACCGACCCGGCGAAATACCGTCAGTTAAGCCTGGAGATGCCGGATAAGTTTCCTAACAGCGAGCGGAGCGCGCAGGCACTTTACTGGCTGGCCTTCAACACCACCGATCTGAACGATAAAGTGGCCATCTATGAAGAGCTGAAAAGTAAATTCCCTCCGGACAAGTTCAGTTGGTCCGGCAATGGTATGTCGGAATATTTTGACGTCCTTTTGCTGTCCGCACCCGCAAAGGCGCTGGTATTGGCCCAATCCATGGTCCGGCTGATAACGGATACAGCGGATAAAAAAGAGTGGGTCACCCAAGCTGCTGTGGCGGAAAAGGTGGCCACGGCGGATAAGCTCCTTAACGAACACAAAGCGTCTGATGCGATAAAAGTGCTGGCGGAAGTAAAGGTCAAATGGTGGTCAAGCGCCAAGGAAGGAATCAATCTCCTGAAGGCAAGAGCCCTTGACGCGACTGGGAATACGATGGGGGCCTATGACAGTCTCCTGGTGTTCTTTGCAAAGGAGCCGTCCGACGAAACCAGGAAGATGATGATACAATATGCGGCTAAGTTGGGCAAAGACTCGTCGTGGGTGGACGCAGGTATCCGCGGTCAGTGGGAGACAACCGCGCAGCAGGCTCCCATTTTCAAACTGGCGGCCTATCTGACCAATGATTCCATATCACTGGCGGATTACCGAGGCAAAGTCGTGCTACTGACCTTTTGGTTCCCGGGTTGTGGCCCGTGCAGGGGCGAGTTCCCGCATTTCCAAACCGTTCTCAGCAAGTTTAAAGGCCAGGACATATCCTATGTGGGGATCAATGTCGTTCCGGGTCAGGATCCCTATGTGGTGCCGTTTATGAAATCCAGCGGCTACGGCTTCACACCGTTGCGGGATAATGACGGGTGGTCGCAGAAGGCATATAAGGTACGCGGAGAGCCTACCAACTTCCTGATCGATCAGACCGGACGCATCATCTTCTCCGGCTTTATGATACAAAATGAAAAAGCTCAGCGGATGCTGGAATTGATGATCGGCAGCCTGTTGGCGCAAAAAGGTTAATTCACCCATCAAAAGATATATTATGCGAAATAAATTATTGGTTTCCAGCTTATCACTTAGCGTGGCCCTGTTCGCGTGCAAACAGCCTGTAAAAAACAGCTATACCGTTACCGGGGATATCAGAGGAATAAAAGGCCCTTACATTTATCTGGAAAGGATGGTTGGAGACTCGGCGAAGACCGATTCCGCTGCTATCAAAGACGGTCATTTTGAGTTCAAGGGAACAATGGAGGAACCTGCCATGGCCTATCTTTCCACCAAAGAAAAATATATTGAATTGTTCCTGGAGAATGCGGATATACGGGTAAATGGAAATATCGATTCATTGAAGAACCTGCAGATAATTGGATCCGTGTCCCAAACGGAGTATGACAGTTTAAACGCCTCCATAAAAGCCATCACAGACCAAGAAGATACGATCTATGAAAGGTATGACGTGGCCGCCCATCAGAAGGATTCAGCGGCGAAATCCCTGCTCGAAGGACAGATCGATTCTCTTAGGGCGCAAAGACAGAAAGGCGTTGAAATATTTATAGCCGGCCACCCCCATAGCTCCGTAAGTCTGCATGAGATAGCGGCAATGACGTATGCGGGCGACTATCCAAAAATGGAAGAACTTTTTCTGAGCCTGGACACCGCCTTGCAAAATTCCGGAACAGGGAAATCCCTGGCCAAACAATTAGCGCTTATTAAGAGAAGAGAAGTGGGAGAAAAAGCCATGGACTTTACCCAAACGGATATGCGGAAGCAGCCTGTGCAATTTTCCCGCTATAGTAAAGGGAAATACGTACTGCTGGACTTCTGGGCAAGCTGGTGTGGCCCCTGCCGTGCTGAAAACCCCAATGTGCTGAAAGCCTATAACCGGTTTAAAGAGAAAAATTTTGCCGTATTGGGCGTTTCGCTGGATCAGGACAGTGCGAAATGGGAACAGGCTGTCCTCAAGGACGGTATGCCCTGGATGCAGGTTTCCGACCTGAAAGGCTGGAAGAATGAGGTGGCTGCTCAATATGCCATTCAAGCCATCCCTTTCAATTTCCTGGTGGATACCAACGGGATCATTATTGCCAAGGATCTTAGGGGAGGCGCGCTGGAAAAGAAGCTGTCGGAAGTGCTGAAATAAATAATAATGAAAATCGTATTCCCTGTTATAGTGGATATGCCGTGTCGCTTTTTGTTTCCGATAAGACGAAGAAGCTCTGTACAGTAGTAATATTGGGGAGCGTGGCTAATTTATTCCTGTAGAAGTGATGGTATGCCTCCATATCGCTGGTGGCTATCCGGAGAATAAAATCAAAGGTTCCGGTCATCTGGAAGCACTCCATTACTTCAGGGAATTTAGCGACTTCTTGTTCAAATTGATTCAACGTGTTGGCCGTATGATCATTTAATAATACATGGCTGAACGCGATCAGGCTTTTATTAATTTTTTTCCTGTCTAAAATGGCCACTACGCGTTGTATAAACCCCTGTTCCTTTAAACGCCTCGTTCTTTCGTGAACGGTGGCGACGGATCTGTGGAGCTGAAACGCAATTTCTTTATGGGTTAAAGACGCGTCTTTTTGCAGAAGCTTTAAAATCTGGAGATCGGTTTCGTCTAATTCGTACATGTTTTAAAATATTGTCGGTAACGGCGCTGGAAAAACATACAATTATAAAGATATTAAAACTGCCAGACCGAAAAAAAACATATCAAACCTGGCAATCGTCATAATATTTCCGGATTTCAAGGCCATCGTTGTATTTAATATACAATGTATTGATATTTGTCCTAATAAAGTAGTTATGGTAAATGTCTTGAAACAACCCGGGCTGAGTGCGACTTTGGAGGATAAATTCCGTCAACTATGGCACCTGGTGGGTAATACGCCCATGATTGAATTGCAATATATCTATAATGGAAATCCGGGAAAGATTTATGCGAAGTGCGAGCATTACAACCTAACCGGGAGTGTAAAAGACCGGATGGCTTTATACATATTATATCAGGCCTACAGAAATGGCCAGATCGGGCGAGGAGATACAATTATAGAAGCGACGAGCGGCAATACCGGGATTGCGTTTGCGGCGATTGGCAAGGCGCTGGGCCATAATGTCAAGATCATTATGCCCGATTGGTTATCCAAAGAACGAAAGGATATTATCGAAAGCATGGGCGCCGAAGTGGTCCTGATCAGTAAAGAGGAAGGAGGCTTTTTGGGGAGTATCAAACTGGGCGAGAAACTAGCCGCCAAAGGGGGCGTATTTCTGCCGCAGCAATTTGAGAACCTGTATAATGCGGAAGCACATGAACAAACTACAGGAAAAGAGATTTGGCTCCAACTGGTTTCAAAGGATAAAATCCCCGACGCTTTTGTGGCAGGAGTGGGCACCGGAGGTACCGTTATGGGTGTCGGCGCGTATCTGAAACTTATGAACTCAAGGGTAAGGATTCATCCGTTGGAACCTGCGGAATCCCCGACGTTAACCACGGGTTATAAAGTAGGCTCTCATAGGATACAGGGTATTTCCGACGAATTCATTCCCGCTATTGTAAAATTAAATGAGCTCGACAGGGTGATACAGGCGCATGACGGAGATTCGATCCTCATGGCTCAGAAATTGTCCAGGCAATTGGGTCTCGCCGTTGGTATATCATCGGGCGCCAATGTGATCGGCGCCATACAGCTTGCCCAGGAGATGGGACCAGGTGCAACGGTAGTGACACTTTTGTGTGACAGCAACAAGAAATACCTGAGCACGGACCTGGTCCGCGAAGAGCCAGTCCGCCCCGGTTATTTTTCATCCCATACCGAATTCACAGGTTATGATCCCATTGGCAGGTTGAACGTCCCGTTATTGCTGAGTAAGTAATCTTAAAAAACTAAACCTACATAGCATGAAAATGAAATGGATAATAGCTATACTCCTGACAAATATGATTTTGTTACAGGCGAAAGCACAGATTCTGAAACCCGTACACTGGAGTTATGGCGCCAAAAAAATCAGCGCAGGCGAAGCCGTAGTGTTTATAAAAGCGACGATTGATGACGACTGGCACGTGTACTCTCAATTTGTAAAAGAGGGAGGGCCTGTCAAGACCACGATTACTTTTAAAACTTCCCCTGAATATATGACTGAAGGCGCCACTATAGAGCCCAAGCCTATTGTCAGGATGGAAAAGGTATTTAACATGAACGTGGGCTTTTTTGAACATTCGGTCATCTTTCAGCAGAAGATCAAGCTGAAAGCATCGCAGACAGTTGTTCAAGGGACATTGGAATATATGACCTGCGATGACCACCAGTGCCTGCCACCGGAAAATATTGACTTCAGCATACCTGTTAAGTAAATACGAGCAAAGATAAATGTATGAGAAAGCTCCGATTTTTTAGATGGGTCCTTTTCGTTTTGCTGCTCGTGAATAATTTACACGCGAAGGCCCAGGATACCGTATCCACTGCAGGAGTGGAATTTACACAGGCCGATTCACCGGCAGCCACTGCAAAACCCATCCCTGTAAAAACTGCAAAGGCATCTATCGATAAACATCAAAGCCATCAGACGCTGTGGGAGATCTTCGTAGCGGGAATAGCCGGCGGCCTGGCGGCCTTGCTGATGCCCTGCATCTTTCCCATGCTGCCTATGACGGTGAGCTATTTTACCAAAGGGGCAGGAAAAAACAAGGATGCCGGAAAGGGTAGGGGCGCCTCCAAAGCAATGATCTATGGATTGAGCATTATCTTCATTTATGTAGTGCTGGGCCTGGTTGTTACATTATTGTTTGGCGCCGATGCGCTCAACAGCTTGTCGACCAATGGTGTGTTTAATTTTTTATTCTTCCTGTTGCTGGTCGCTTTCGCTGCCTCATTCTTCGGCGCCTTTGAGATCACCTTACCCTACAAATGGGTGAACAAGATGGACGGACAGTCGGCACGCAAGGGTTTAGCGGGGATTTTCTTTATGGCTGCCACACTCTCCCTCGTATCGTTCAGTTGCACCGGGCCCATCATCGGTACACTGCTGGTGCAGGCAGCCACCACCGGCGCCTTGCTGGGGCCAGCCATTGGCATGTTCGGGTTTTCTCTTGCGTTAGCCCTGCCATTCACCTTATTTGCCTTGTTTCCCGGCTGGATGAGCGCCTTACCTAAATCAGGGGGATGGCTCAATAGCGTGAAGGTAACGTTGGGCTTCCTGGAGCTGGCGCTCGCGCTTAAGTTCCTCAGCAATGTAGATTTGGCCTATCACTGGCACTGGTTTGACCGCGAAGTATTCCTGGTTTTGTGGATCGTTATCTTTGGCATGATGGGCCTTTACCTCATCGGCAAGTTGACTTTCAGCCACGATAGTCCTTTACATTATATCTCTGTACCCAGGTTATTTCTAGCTATAATAGTCCTCTCATTCACGCTCTATATGATACCCGGGCTTTGGGGCGCACCGCTTAAATCGATCAGTGCTTTCCTGCCTCCCATGGCCACGCAGGACTTTGATCTGTCCGCTTTAGGCTCAGGGGATCCGCATGGGATCCAGGTCATGCCGGATGTGAAACCGCACAAGTACGCCGGCTTGTTTGACAAGCCGAGGGGGTTCGATCCGTTTTTTGATTATGAAGAGGGTTTGGCTTATGCAAAAAAAAATCATAAGCCGGTAATGATTGACTTTACAGGGCATGCTTGTGTAAACTGCCGCAAGATGGAAGCCAATGTATGGACGGACAAGACCGTTTATGAAAGGATCAATGAAGGCTATGTACTCATTCAGTTGTACGTAGACGATAAGACAGATCTGGCAGAAAACGAGCAGGCTGCCACGGCCGAAGGCAGGCCCATCAGGACGATCGGTAATAAGTGGAGTTACCTGCAAACATCAAAATTCCAGGCCAATTCCCAGCCATTTTATGTATTGCTGAACCCGGATACGGAACAACCATTGGTGCCGCCGCAAGGCGCTGACTTTGATGCGGCAAACTATTTGAAATACCTGGATGACGGACTCATTCAATTTAAGAATAGATAAACTAGTTTTTTCTCATGTTCGATGGGGCTGCCGAAAGGTGGCCCTTTTTGTTATTGGCAAAGCGATGGCCAATAATTCCCTTGAAATGGATAGATTTGATCCAAACAAGGATTGATGAGTATAAAATTGCCTGGATGTATGATATTGAGTATAGCCGGGTTATACCTGCTTTGCTCATTTAACGGAGCGGATGAAAATCAAAACAGCTCAGCAAGTGATAAGGATCGTCTAAAAATAGTAAATATTGTGAATTTTATTCGTCTACTCGAGCCGAGAGACCCCAGTATTACAGAGGACGTCTTGTACGAAACCGTCGTCAAGCAAGTCGACATGATGAAAAAATACCACCTGGGAGGTACTTTTTTGTTACAATATGATGCGTTGCTTGATCCTCGGTATCAAAAGCTGTTAAAGAGCCTTCCCCGTAGTTCGTTTGAAATTGGCGCCTGGTGGGAGATCCCCCAACCGCTTGTGGAGAAAGCCGGACTCAAATGGCGAGGTCGTTATCCATGGGACTGGCGGGCGAACATAGGGTTCTCTACTGGGTACTCACCCGAAGAACGGGAGAAACTGGCAGATGTGTATATGAACGATTTTAAGAAGATCTTTGGCTATTATCCCCAATCAGTCGGATCCTGGTTTATTGATGCCCACACCTTAAGTTATCTCTATCTGAAATATAAAATTGTCGCCTCTAGTAACTGTAAAGACCAATATGGCACCGACGGGTATACCCTATGGGGCGGTTATTGGAACCAAGCCTACTACCCCAGCAAGATAAACTCCTACATGCCTGCCCAGCATGAAGACAACCAGATCCCTGTGCCCATTTTCAGGATGCTGGGAAGCGATCCCGTCCGGCAGTACGACAACGGGTTGGGAACAGACCGACAGGGAGTCATCACCCTTGAACCCGTTTACAAAGATGGGGGAGGGGACTCCGCGTGGGTGAACTGGTTTTTCAAAGAGTTCGTAGAAGGCGAGTCCATGGAATTTGCCTATACCCAGGCAGGGCAGGAAAATTCATTTACATGGGATGCCATGTCAAAGGGGTTTGGCATACAACTCCCTCTGATTGCTCGTTTACGGGATGAAAAGAAAATAAAAGTCGAAACCCTCGCCGAATCGGGGAAATGGTTCAGCGAACACTACAAAGTTACCCCCGCGACGTCCGTTACCATCAATGAAGACCTTAAAGGAAGTGACCGCAAAACCGTGTGGTTCGACAGCCGGTTCTACCGGATGAACCTGGAATGGGAAAAAGGGACCTTGCGCTTCCGCGACATTCATTTATTTAATGAGAAACTTCCTTCTCCTTACCTGACAGAGAAAGCGACGTCCAACGCCTGTGCTTTTTTTACCCTGCCTTTTGTAGATGGCTATATTTGGAGCACGCCTCAAAAAACAGCGGGTCTGCGGTTTAAAACCGTCATTGACGGAAAAGAGACCTTATTAGAGGGAGGAGACCCTACGATAACAAATCCCATTCCCGGTCAACTACATATTACCTGGCCGTTGAAGTCAGTAGAAGGTACGCTTGTGATGGACATGGATGAACGAAAAATCAGTATTCGTGTCGGGGGCGCGAAACCCATGATTTGGTTCCTTGACCTGACCGCTTCTGATAGCACAAAATTACCCTTTATAAAAGTAAGCCCCAGCTGGGTTGATTGTCAATTTGAGGGAATGGATTATTTAATAACCGCCCGAAAAGGATCGTTTTCAAAGCCAGGAGACGGGGTCGTTTTTAGAATTTCGCCTGACATGAATTCTTTGGTGTTGAATTTATCTGATACAATTCGCTAGCAGGTAACACGGGCCAGACAAATCTAAACATACTGTGGGGCTTTGTTGTTTAAATTGTTTTCTGGATATCTCGGAAGAACTGTTCAAAAATGATTTTTCCATTAGCCACTTGATACACGCATACTTCTTCAAAAGCTTTATATCCGATATTTTTTATTTCAATTTCCATCCTCAGTATTACCGTGAAATAATTTCCCGCAATCAAAGGATCAGAAAAATTGATGCCATGGATTTTTTCAAGATTGTCCAAGAACCGTCGTTCTTTCGCATTCATGTTTGATGCTCCTACAGTTATGCTCCCATCGGGATCAATGCTTTTAATGTCTGTATCATACAATTCTTGTTGGGCTTGAATAAATTTCCCATCCTTGCATAATTCAATTAGCCTGCGTGCTACTACTGCTGTTGTCATCAATTCAATATAGTGATTTATATGGAAAAACGAGTTCATGATTAACCCTGCGTTCCCATATGATATTAAACTTATAGGTATTAAAATTTACATATTAAGAAATTGTTAACCTCGTATCAGAAATAATTCGTTTAGTTTGCTAAAAGTAGCAATCTCTAAACCTTTGCCGGATAATAGCACTGTACATATCGATAAGGCTCTGCTTGAACAGGTTGGAGAGGGTGACGAGGCTGCGTTTGCCATCTTGTTCAAGACCGTGCTTCCCGGGCTACAGGCGGCGGTGAGAAAGATAGTCCAGTCTGAAGAAGGAATGAAAGAAGTCATTCAGGAAACCTTCATCAGGGTTTGGATAAACCGGGACCAGTTGATGGGCCTCGATAAACCGGTACATTGGATTTTTCGGGTGGCCTCTAATGAGTGCTTTACCTATCTTAGGAAGACAGCTACCCGGGAAAGGCTTCAAACACAGCTGGCCAACACCCACACGCATGAAGATTCCTTTTATACAGGACAGGACCGGGTAAGTCTGAAAGAGACCCAGGCGTTGATCCATAAAGCGGTGGATCAATTGGCGCCCCAGAAACGATTGATCTATCAAATGAGTCGGAATGAGGGTTTTAAAACGGCGGAGATTGCCGAAAAGCTCCATTTATCACATAGTCACATACGGAATTCTCTATCTTCCTCTTTGCAATATATCCGCGAGTATCTCACCGCTGCAGGGAAGGTCATGATCCTGATAACATTATTTTTAAAATAAATTTCTCTTTTCACAGTACAAAATTCCTTCCCGTTATTCTTTAATGGGTAGAAGGATGTATGATCACCAAAAACCATATGGAAGAACAACATATAAAATACCTGGTGCAACAATACTTGTCTGGGCAATTAACCGGTTCTGAAAGAGAGGAACTGTTTGGCTGGCTGGAATCAGAGGGGAATCGAACGGCTTTTGTGGACATTGTTACACCCATCATGCTGGCAGGACAAGACAGGGTTGAATATAGTGCGAAGGAGTGGGATGCCATTTTACAAACTGTCTTCAGTTCGGATAAGGCGACAGCGGTAGTGCCCCTTCGATGGATACCGCGTTATATGCCCAGGCTGGTTGTAGCGGCGTCGATAGTTATTCTGGTGGCGGTCGGAGGATATTGGTGGCATGCACGCCAGGAACAGCAGCGGCAGGCGCCTATCGCTTTCCATGATGTGGCGCCGGGAGGGAATAAAGCGGTCCTGACCCTATCCGGTGGGCGCCAGCTCGTGCTGGATAGCGCAACAGAGGATACCGTCCTGACGGAAGGGTCCGACGTTGTGGCCAATGCCGGAGGACGCCTGGCGTATAACAAAGGAAGCAACGTAGGTACCGAAACCGTTTATAATACATTGACAACGCCCAGGGGCGGGCAGTATCAACTAACCTTGCCTGATGGAACAAAAGTCTGGCTCAATGCTGCCTCTTCCATCCGATACCCTACCGCCTTTAATGGCAAGGACCGGATCGTAACAATAACGGGGGAAGCCTACCTGGAAGTCGTCCACCTGGTCCATCAACCTTTTAAGGTGATGGTGATGGGAAAAGTGATTGAAGATCTGGGCACCCATTTTAATATTAATGCTTATGAGGATGAACCGGCGCAAAAGGTGACGCTGCTGGAAGGATCGGTTAAAGTAGAGGGACGTGTTTTGGCGCCCGGTCAACAGGCAACCATGGATTCCAATGGAGGAAAAATACAGATACAACAGGTAGAAACAGATCAGGCGGTGGCGTGGGTGAAGGGGAAGCTTTCTATGGATAGCCTGGACGTGGGGGCTATTCTGCGTCAGGTTTCCCGCTGGTACGACGTGGATGTGGTGTATGAAGGCGCTATTCCTCAGGGACATTTCTGGGGCGTTATCAACCGGAATGTACAACTTTCCAACGTGCTGACGGTCATGGAAAACAATGGCATAAACGTACGGCTGGAAAACAAAAAAATTATCGTCTTTACCAAATAACGCAACATAAATAAAAAGACATGGACATGAGACTACACTAGCCCCCACGGCGATCCAAAAAAAACCGGAAGCGGTTCGAAGCACTTCCGGTCAAATATTTGGGTTGCCCGTAAAACCACGCATTCCGCTAAGAATCAGATTTCACCAAAACCCAAACTATTCAAAGGTATGGAACTCTCTGCTTTATGCAAAGTCCCATTTACTGGTGGGCCTTTGCGCACCAAAATGTGGACGATTATGAGGATCACAGCTGCTATTCTGCTTATGGGCGCGCTGCATATAAGCGCCCACGGATATTCTCAAAAGGTCAATTTGTCTGCGTCGGGCATCACCCTCAAACAAGCGTTTTCTCAGATTGAACAACAAACGGGTTATTCCTTTTTTGTCCGGCTGGATTTGCTGGACAGGGCCGCTCTCATCACCCTTCACTTAGTAGACGCGTCAATTAACGAAGCCATGGATCAATGCCTGAAAGACCAAGCCCTGGCCTACGAAATAAAAGACAGGATCGTTTACATCACAGACAAAAAAGAGTCCCGGCCGCCCCGTACCGCTGAACTAATACCCCCTCCCGGCGAAATCCATGGTCATGTGACGGACACGGCGGGTAATCCGCTGGTGGGTGCTTCGGTAGCCATCAAAGGAACGCAAATGATTGTATCAACGACGGCAAATGGAGATTTTACATTGAAGAGTGTGGAGAGCAAAGCCATCTTAGTCATATCTTATGTGGGATACAATACCGTGGAGCTCAAGCTGACGGGGAAAGAGGCCTTCAGATTGAACATTGCGCTCCGGCATAGCAACAACCCGCTGGATGAGGTGCAGATCATCGGTTATGGCACCACTTCCCGCCGTTTCAGCGTAGGATCAATCGCCACCGTTAACGCGGATATCATCGAAAAACAGCCCGTGACCAACATCCTGCTGGCGCTGGAAGGGCAGGCCCCCGGACTCGCCATCAACGCCACCAGCGGTGTCCCGGGCTCGAAGGTAGAGATCCAGATCCGCGGCCAAAACACGATCACCAGCAACCCATCAAGCTTCGGCCCCGCTTCCATGAAACCGTATGACCAACCGCTGTTTATCATCGATGGCGTTCCTTTTGCCCCTCAAAACAACAATACCACTCAACTGGAGAACCTTACGCTAAGTAACACTTTTAACGGGGGTATCAGCCAAGCCGGAAGCCTGAGCGCTTTTAACAACATCAACCCGAATGACATCGAAAGCATCAGTATTTTAAAAGACGCGGATGCCACGTCTATCTATGGCACACAGGGGTCCAACGGCGTCATTCTGATCACCACCAAAAAGGGAAAGGCCGGTAAAACAACGCTCCATATCACAGCGAATACGGGATTCAATACGGATGAACGGACAGTGAAACTGATGAATACCCAGCAGTACCTGCAAATGCGGACTGCAGCCTTTACACAGGACGGCGCTACGCCCAGCAACAATCCTGGTAATTTCTATACCTATGCGCCCGACCTGACCATTTTCTCCCAGACCAGGTACACCGACTATCAAAAAGTGCTCTTTGGCAAAACGTCCAATAATACGGACATCCACGCCAGCCTGTCCGGAGGAACGGTCAACAACACCTTTTTGTTCTCGGGGGGCTATACCCGTTCCGACTTCAATTATCCCGGCAGCTTCGCCGATCAACGGATGACCTTGCATACGGCGACCCATCACGTATCTCAGGACAATCGCCTGGTCATTGACTTCGGGTCGGATTTCGGGTATAATCAGAACAATTCCCCGGGTTTTGGCGGCAATCAAAAAATGCTGAATCCGCCAAACACGCCCGCGCTACTGGACGCTAACGGAAACCTCGTGTGGAGTTATCAGGGCGTTGATCTATCGGGCTACCAGTTCTACGCTTTCCTGAAGCAGCCCGTCCTTACACAGAATTATAACTTCAACAACACCCTCCATCTTGGGTACAAACTGTTTTCCGGGTTAAGCATCAGCGCAAACATCGGCTACAGCCGAAACGAGACCGCCGAGCGTCAGGAAGACCCGGGGGCTGCGCAAAGCCCTCTGTATCAAAATGTTACTGCAACCTTTGCCAACAATACCTTTCAGACCCTAACGGTGGAACCTCAACTGGACTATGCCCACACGTTTGGGAAAGGCCTGTTCACGGCGCTCGTGGGGGGGTCTTATAAAAAGAATGAGAACTATTCAAACTCCATTGAAGGAACCGGTTACGCCAACGATAACTTTCTGGGCTCCATCAATGGAGCGGCGTCTATTTACGGCTACGACAATTCAAGCATCTATAAATACAGCGCCGGTTTTGCCCGCTTGAAATATATCTATGCACAGAAATACATTCTTAGCCTGACTGGCAGAAGGGACGGGTCGAGCAACTTCGGTCCCGGGAATCAATTCGGCAATTTCGGATCGGTCGGAGCAGGTTGGATTTTTTCTGAAGAAAAGGCTTTCGAAATGACGCTGCCCGTCATCAGCTACGCAAAGATTTCGGGGAACTATGGGACCAGCGGATCCGACGGCATCGCACCTTACCAATACCAGGCCTTTTGGAGCCCTGTGAGCAGCTACGTGCCCCCCTTCCAGAATATTCACCCCGATTTCCCGTCGAACCTGTATAACCCGAATTACAGTTGGGCGTTGAAGAAATCATTGAACCTGGCGCTGGACCTTGGCTTTTTCCACGATCGAGTGTTGTTCAACGCCACGTATTACAGGGATCGCGAGGGCAACCAGCTCGCTGGTTACCCCCTGGCCGCGCAGGACGGTTTCTCGAACGTCCTGGAAAATGTGCCCTCCACCGTTCAAAACCAGGGCCTCGAATTTACCCTTACCTCCAATAATATAAAAACTAAAGCTTTTTCCTGGTCGACGAATTTCAATATTACCGCCAATCGGAACAAGCTGGTCTCTTTTCCCAATCTTGAATCCTCTCCTTACGTCGACCAATATATACTCGGCAAGCCGGTCTCCGTCGTACTCGGATACCAATATAAAGACGTCAATCCTACCACCGGTCTGTTCGAGTATTATACCGCCGGTAAACAGGTTACCAGCACCCCCACTTATGGCGTCGCCTCCCAGGGAGGAGACGAAGTTCCCATAGCGGACAGGGAGGTCAAATATATGGGGGGATTCGGTAATACCTTTTCCTATAAACACTTCAGCCTATATGTCTTTTTCCAGTTCTCCAGCCAAACGGCGCCCAATTGGCTAAGCACCGTTTATAGCTCCTACATCCCCGGCCTGATGAATAATGAGCCCGCTCAGGTGCTGAACAATTACTGGAAGGCCCCCGGTGACCATACCGAATTACAGCGGCTGATCAGCAATTATGGCTCCAGCGCCCTCCAGGCGGCAGGGAATTTCAGCCAGTCTTCCG
>Ga0302312_10000297_pt1 | contig 42662 bp, 33 predicted proteins | sample III_Palsa_N2_1_FD_200529 | JGI IMG/M metagenome (GOLD analysis project Ga0302312, IMG submission 200529) | Peat permafrost microbial communities from Stordalen Mire near Abisko, Sweden - III_Palsa_N2_1 | ecosystem: Environmental > Terrestrial > Soil > Palsa > Peat permafrost | place: Sweden... | reverse complement strand
GCAAAACATAATGTCTTTTTCATCTTAATAGTATTATACTAAAACAGTTGATTTTCCCGGCTTAGCAAACTGGCCCCCAGCAGGGCGATATCTTTGGTCTGCGAACATTCAATCACAAGGTTCTTTAACGAGTGCGGAAACACACTTTTCTGGAGCCCTTCCCACATTCCTTTTTCAAAGAATTGGTAAGCATGGCTCACTGATCCCCCGAGCACGATCATATCTGGATCATAGGCATATACGATGACCAGCATGGCATGCCCCAGGTGTAACCCGTACTGATGGAAGACTTCTCTCGCCTGCAAATCACCGGATTGGGCCAGCGACAAAAAGACTTCTCCCGGCTGATGGTGTTTGTGCATAAAATACTGGCCACTGGCGTAGGTTTCAATACAACTGTCCTTGTAGGCGATATTGCCGATCTCCCCTGCGCCGCAATGCGCGCCATTAAATAATTTTCCGCCCAGGACGATGCCCGTGCCCAGTCCCGTTCCGATTGTCACACCGGCCAGGGTATTGCATTCGATACCCGCCCCATAATATTTTTCGCCCAGGGCAAAGCAATTGGCGTCATTATTCACCCATACCGGGATATTATATTTCGCCTCCAGGATGTCTTTGAGGTGGACCTCTTTCCAGGACGGAATATTTACCGTGTCATACACGATGCCCCTTTTGGGGTCTACGATGGAGGGCACTCCGATCCCAATGCCGCTTAGCCCATCCTGCCATACGGCCTCGATGGCTGCGCAGATGCTGTCCAGTACTTCGGATTCTGAATTCAGCCCGGCGATCCTTCCTGCGGAGGAATGCACAACCTTACCTTTCCGCACGAGACCCGCCCGTACATTTGTTCCACCCAGATCGATTCCAATAGCCGATGTCTCCATTTTATTTAGTGATGGTCTTATTATTGATTAATGGTTTCGCCCAGATACCAATGCCCAGGATATACGCCAGGATAATGAATATGAAACACATTCCGCCCCTGAGCCCTATATGATCCGCCATCCATCCGATCAGCAAAGGCACGGCGGCTCCTCCCGCGATGCCTGTACATAAGATGCCTGAAAAGGAACCGTGGTGAGAAGACAGTGAATTCAACGCCAGGGAAAAAATGACCGAAAACATAATGGAGATCGTAAACCCTAGCGCCGGGAAAGCAATCATGGAATAGCTGGTCGGTCCCCATAACGCAATGCCCAATACCGCCATGGTGATGAGGGCGAAGGCGACCAGCAGCTTGCGGCTGTCAAACAATTTCAGCAACAGCAGGTTCAACGCACAACCGATCGTCATCAGCCCCCAGAACCAGGAAACCGCATTGGCTCCATCTGTAAGCGTATCCTTGCCGTGGTATTGATGGAGGAATTGAGACATCCAGTCGGATATGCCTTGTTCGACGCCTACATAGCAGAAGATCCCCAAAAAGAACAGGATGACCACGGGCCGTTTGATCAATTGTATGTGCAGGGCGATTGTTCCGCCCTTTTCATCTTCTTTCAGTTCGACTTTAGGGAACCGGGAGAACAGGATGAGCAGGATCATCGCGAAAATGGCCACCAAGAACACCCAATACAAGGAAGTCCAGGTATATTCCGGGTTGGTGATCTTTCTTAAGACAGAGATGAACCCGTTATCCATCGAGGGACTTTTTTGCAGTCCGTCCTCAATGTAGGTATACATGCGGGGACTCATAAAACTGGCCAGGCCAAACAGCAATTGGGCCAGGACAGAATTGAAGGCAAAGTGTTCTTCTCCTCCGGATATACGCAGGAGGGGATTTATCACCACCTGTAGCATGGCCATTCCGATCCCGATCAGGAACAGGGACAGCAGGCTGATCGCATATCCCGCGAACAGGCTGAGCAAACCGGCTCCGAAAAAGGCAATGGCAAAGGAAAGCAGCATGGCCTTTTTCTCCCCATAGGCTTCGATAAACATCCCTGCAGGGATGGACATGACGGCGTAAGCGATAAAAAAGGAAAAGGGGAGGAAGGCAACCATCGCATAGCTTAGTTGAAAGCTGTGCTGGATATCCGGTATCAATGCACCCAGGATATTGGTGATAAATGAGATCACGAAAAAAGTAATGAATACGATCCCAACCATGTAATAATTGCGTTGCATGCCTCTTTTTTTTGTTTTAATACAGTGAATCCAAAAATGTATATCGTTCCGGATGTTTCTCCATTTCCAAATGCGGTGTTACATCAATCACCATGACTTCCGGGCTTCCGGTCTGCATGGCCTTCCATGAAGGGAGTCCGGCGCCATTGGGATTTCCGGTTTTAATAAAGTTGGCAAAATAGGTCTCCATCGTTTCCGACACTTTATCGTCAGCGGTCGTCCAGGCGTAGACCTTATTTGAATGCAGATTGCCCAGGGCGTATTCAATCTCCCATGAGTGGCCGGCGCCCATGACGGGCATCTTGCCAGGCTGTGTATCGCCACCCATTGGGGGTCTTGGGTGGGCATAGAGATAGCGGTATACGGGATGGCCTCCCGTCTTCGTGTGCAGGTCTGCCCATTTCCAGGTGCTATACGCGATAAACCGGTCGGAGGCAAGGTCTGAAGCAGCGTGTTCAACGGCGTCTTCTGAAGAGGCTTTGTACAGCGTCAGTATGGTGTCGGCCTTGTCCCCATAAATCTTCCGGATCGCCTTTTCATAATTTTCGACAGTGGGTTCTTTTTTTCCCAAGAGCTCCGTATAATTCGCTTCCGCTGAATTCCAGCCTACCAGTAATGGCACGGCCATCTGTTCCCCTGCTGAAAAAATAGCGGCAGGAGATGCAGGTAGGAAATAGCCGTCCACCACCGTGGGGAAATGGGCACCCTTTGCCGTTGCCGCGAGCAATTCGGCAGCGGGCATCGCCCTCAGATTGGCCAATGACTTATTGCCTAACCCCGAAGCAAAGGCAGCACCTATTTGCTCCCCGTCTGCCAGAGTATTGGGTTCGATATTCCCCATCATTCCCCCGCTTTCTCCGATGGCGCCTGCAAACAGCCCTTTGGAGAGGGGAGAGGCCATTTGTCCACAAACCGCAATGGATCCGGCAGATTCACCTCCAATCGTCACGCGCGAAGGATCTCCCCCGAATGCAGCGATATTCTTTTGTACCCACACCAGGGCGGCATGCTGGTCCAGCAGGCCGTAGTTGCCTGAAGAATGATGGGCCGATTCTTTTGTCAGGTCGGGGTGGGATAAGAACCCGAATATGCCGAGCCTGTAATTGACAGTCACAGCGACAATACCCTTGCTGGCCATGCTTTCTCCGTCATAACGAAATTCCGAACCATCCCCGCCTACGAAACCGCCGCCGTAGAAATAAACCAATACCGGAAGTTTTTCCTTGGGTGTAGTGGTGGGCGTCCATACGTTCAGGTAGAGACAATCCTCGCTCATTCCATTTGAACGGAAATTCATATCGCTGAACACGGGGAGTTGCATGGCGCGTGGGCCAAAAGTATCTGCTTTGCGTGTGCCTGCCCAGTTAAGGGGCGGCTGGGGTTCCCTGAAACGGAGATCGCCGACCGGGGGCTGGGCGAAAGGAATCCCTTTAAAGGAGCAAACCCCGTCGGGACCTATACTGCCTTCTAATTTTCCGTTGGAGGTAGCGACCAGCGGCTTGCCTCCTTGCCCATGGATCGTATGTGCCCATAGCATGGCAATGATCATTAAATAAAATGGAATTTTCATGATGGCGAGCACGTTATGAATGTTACAAACTGCGGACATTTCCGGAAAGTCATATTCAGGTACGACCGGTATGCGGATGCAATTTCTTCGAAATGGCCTCTTCAAGGCTTTCGGGAATGTCCCCGGTACCATCACTGATAGCCCTGAGCCTTTTAAGCTCTTCATCCCATGCAAATACATAGTCCTCACCATCGTTATAACTCACGTAGAAGCGAGTTTCCGAATTGTAATCGTAGGGTGTCGCAATGATATCATAAGGCACACCATCTACTTTAAGGTTAAAGTGCAGATCTTCCATATTATTATTTTTTGCGCGTTTATACCTTCAGTCTAAGCCGCCTCTTTTCCAGCCAACCGGTGATCAACACCACCAGGAGCGCCGTGAGAAGGCATCTGATCAGTCCCCCCGCCCCGTCACTCAAGAATAGGGGGAATTTGAAATTACACAGCTTGTAAATAGAGTAGAGCAAGTAGGGTACCAGGTAACACGTCAGGGTACTGGTACCGGCTGGTTTTATGATCCGGAACCAGTCTTTTTTTCCCTTCACATCCACCAGGTAAATGATCGCATCGAAAACCAATATGCTGATGCCCATGCAGATCAGAACCCAGGAGGGGGTGTCGTGTATCTTAGAAATGCCGCCTATAGAACGGAGTAACAGACCAAGCACGATTGCCACAGCACCTATGGGGATCAAAAGGGCCATAAGGGTTGCTCTTTTTCCTTTGAGCGCCCAGGAAGTATAAAATACGGAGATGGCTACACCGCCCATTGTCAGGGCGGGCAATGATCCGCTGCCGACGATCCATATATAGCGGTGGACTTCAGACAACGACTTTAATAAGTGCGCATGCGCGGCAATACTAAAAACGAGAAAGAACAGCGTAGCCAGCACCTGTATCCAAAGCTTGCCCTTTGAAAGCAAAAAAACAAAGGCGCAGATCAGATATGACCAACCGATGAGGCCCAATATTCCCCACCACTCGGGCCTCAGCCAATTCGGCTCTTCCGGGGTGCCTCCCTTGTACAGGATGGCCATGGCGATCAGAAGTAATACGCCCCCTGACTGTATAAGAAGGCGTTTGCGGGGATTCATATTCTTTGGGTAGTCCAGCCAGATGGCGAAGAAGCTGACAGTGATGCAGATCTCCCAAATGGCCTTGGGTAAAAGGGCCGAATGAATATCATAGCTTTCCAGGTTTACCTGGAAGAAGCCCATCACGAGCAGGGCAAATCCACGAGCGGCGATATAGCCTGCGATCTTAAGGTTGGAATCTCCTCGCTTCATCCGGTTATTCAGGGCAAAGGGGATGGAGAGGCCCACAATGAACAGGAAGGCGGGGAATATCGTATCTGCAAAACCCAGGCCGTCCGTCTGTTCTCCCACGTGCTTGATCCATTCGGGCACATGGGTAATAGGATCCAGGTCGTTGACAAATATCATCAGGAACATCGTAAGGGCGCGGAAGACATCGATCGATTCTAACCGGAAGGGGGTATTTCCTTCAGGTCGCGGGAGCTTATTTTCCATGATAAGGATGCATTGTTTTTTATCAGGTGTACATGACGAGGCAATTGTAATATCGGTTAATTAGACGGAATTAGGATAATCTTCCCAATATGTTCACCACTTTCCATCAACGCCTGGGCGCTTCCGGCAGAGGCAAGGGGGAATGTTTTATAGATGACCGGCTTAATTTTCCCGGCTGCGATCATGGGCCAGACCTGGGCCTCAATATCTTTTGCCAGGGCGGCTTTTACGTCCAGGGGCTGGGGTTTGAGCATGCTCCCGGTAATGATGAGGTTCTTCCGCACGACGTCCATGATGCTGAATGTGGCCTCTGCGCCTTCCATGGCATTGATGAAAGAGAGCCGTCCTTTGGGCTTTAGCAGCCGGATATTCTTTTGGGTATAGTCTCCGCCTACCATATCCAGGATAACTTCTATGCCGTCACCTTTTAAAGACGCCTCAAAGTCCTGAGTTTTATAATTAATGGCCTTCACGGCGCCCAACCCCAGGCAGAAATTGCATTTTTCATCCGTTCCGGCGGTGGTATATACCTTGCAGCCGAAGGCGGTCACCAGTTGGATGGCCATGACCCCGATGCCGCTGCTTCCCCCGTGCACGAGGAAGTGTTCACCCGCCTTCAGGTGAGCCTGCTCGAATACGTTGAACCAAATGGTAAATATCGTTTCGGGTAAGGCTGCCGCCTCTTCAAAGGACAGGGCTTCCGGAACCGGCAGGCAAACACGTTCGTCCACTGATATATACTCTGCATACCCGCCTCCGGCGACAAGCGCACAAACCTTGTCCCCTTTTTTCCAGCGTTGCACCTCCGTTCCCGTAGATTCAATCACGCCAGCTATTTCTAGCCCCGGGATCTCATTCCCCGAAGCCTTGCCGTAGCTACCTTTCCGGGAATAAATATCACTCCGGTTGAGGCCGGCCGCTTTGATCCGGACCAGTACTTCCCTCCCCCGGGGCTGGGGAAGGGGTAGTTCTTTCATTTCAAGGACTTCGGGGCCTCCAGGCGCAGTAATGACGATGGCTTTCATGCAGTCAAATATACCGCCTTGTCGCAACAAAGGCCTGTCTTATAGCTAAGTTCCCGTTTGGGCAAATGGACTTGCATAATTTGCCGTTATCTATTTTGATGAAACCATTTACATCCGTCATATTCCTCCTGCTCTGTCTCTGTTTCTGCATGCAGGCGTCTGCCAAACACGTAAAGGGAGGGTATATCCAATATACCTATAACGGGGTGGGATCTACCACCGGCACTTCCAACTATACCATTACGGTGACGGTCTTTTTCAGTTGCACGGTATCGGGTCCGAAAGATCAAGTATACCTGGGGGTATACGATGCGGTGACCCATGCAACCGTGCTTACCCAAGAGATCTCCACGACTACGACCAATACCTATACAAAATCAGCGGTGAATCCTTGCATGAGCAACCCACCCAGCATTTGTTATGAAGTATATACGTATGTCTATACGGCTGACCTGGCGAATAATGCTAACGGGTATATTTTGGCGGTACAGGACGCTTACAGGTCGGATGGTATTGTTAATATCGTTAATTCCTCTGCGGACGGGATTACCATTACCGCCAATATGCCCGGAACGATCAACGGGGTGGACTATCACAAGAATAACAGCCCCACTTTTCTCTTTAAAGACACGTCTATTATTTGCTATCAGACCCCTTTTAGCTATCAGTTCAGCGCCACCGACGTGGATGGGGATTCTTTGTCCTACTCTTTCGGGAATGGATTGAACGTACCTGATCCCAGTGCCAATACGTCCTCGCAGGCCCCTTCCTCGCCACCCTATACTTCTCTAACCTATAACACGGGATACAGTGGGACGAGCCCCCTGGGGAGCGGCGTAACCATCAATCCCGTTTCGGGTTTGATATCGGGTACCGCACCTACCACCACCGGAGAGTACGTGGTGGCCGTCTATGTAAAAGAATGGAGGAAAGGGGTATTGATGGATTCTGTAAAAAAGGAACTGCAGATCTATGTTTTTGATTGCAGCCTGACCGCAGCCACGCTGAATACCAGCTACATCAATTGCGATAATTATACGTTCACGTTTGAAAATGAATCTACGTCTTCGCTCGTCAATTCTTACCTGTGGAATTTTGGGGTGCCCCATTCTACAAGTGATACGTCTACAAAGGCAACACCCACTTATACTTATGCGGACACAGGCACTTACCAATTGAAGCTGATCGTCTCCACGAGCAGCGGCTGCTCGGATTCTGCCACTTCCGTGGTGAAGGTATACCCTGGATTCTCCCCCGGTTTTACGGTGACGGGCAGTTGCTATCAATCGCTCTTCCTGTTTAAAGATACATCCTATGTCAAATACGGGAGTATCAGCAGTTGGAGCTGGAACTTTGGGGATCCTTCCAGTACTTCAGATACTTCTTCAAAGCAGAACCCTTCGTACCAATACACTTCTCCGGATACGGTCACTGTTACCCTACAGGTGGGTACGAGTAAAGGCTGCACGGCAAGCGCCAGTAACACGGTGGTCGTATCCGGGAAACCTGACATTTATCTTCCGTTCGCGGATACATTGATATGCAGTATTGATAGTCTTCCCCTCATTGTAAAAAGTGTCAGCGGCATCAGTTTCAAATGGACACCCGATTATAATATCACTAACCAGGACACGACCAACCCCGTCGTATATCCCAAGGACACCACCGTCTATACCGTTACCGTAACGGACAAGGGCTGCGTGGACAGCGCGACAGTAACGGTGAACGTCCTGAATTATATCACGGTCTCTCTTACGCCCGACACAGTCATTTGTAAAACGGACAGCATGAGGCTAAACCCAATCAGTTATGCCCTGAAATATTTATGGACGCCGGCTACGGGGTTAAGCGATACGTCGGCTAAATATCCTATGGCGGCGCCGTCTGCAGACATCACTTACCTGGTGACAGCCAACCTGGGGAAATGCCAGGCCTCTGCCTCCGAAAAAGTGAAGGTTGTGGCCTATCCCATTTCCTTTGCCGGGATGGATACCAGCATTTGTTACGGAGGGGCTGCGTTGTTGAACGGGAGCATGACGGGATCGTCCTTTACCTGGTCCCCTGCCGCCACGCTATCCGATGCCTCTGTATTAGACCCCATGGCAGATCCGCTGGTCACTACGGCCTATATATTAACGGTCAGGGATACATTAGGCTGTCCCAAACCGGTGAGTGATACGGTCCTGGTAACGGTGATCCCTAAAATTATTCTTTCAGCGGGCAATGATACGGCCGTGGTGGTGGGACAACCTTTGCAATTGGATGCCACCAGTACGGACAGCGCCTCGTTAAGCCAATATACCTGGACGCCCGCCACCTGGCTTAACAATACCGCAACCCATGACCCCGTGGCTACTATTTATACAACCACGGTGGATTCCATCACCTATACCGTTGTAGCAGCGACGGCAGAAGGTTGCACGGGAACAGCCAGCGTTACCATCAAGATCTACAGAACGGCCCCCAATATTTTTGTGCCGAGCGCCTTCACGCCCAATGGAGACGGGAACAATGACCTGTTCAGGCCCATCCTGGTGGGAATAGAAAAACTGGATTATTTCAAGGTGTATAACCGTTGGGGGCAATTGATCTACATGACCCAGCAGACAGAAGGGGGATGGGATGGGAAGATTAACGGCAAGCTCCAGGAAACCGGCACCTATGTCTATATGGTAGAGGGGGTGGATTACCTGGGAAAGATCATCCAGAAGAAAGGAACGACGGTGCTCATCCGGTAGGCCAGGACCCCATTCAATGAACGTGTATAAAATGGGGTGTGATATTATATCCCGGAGGCGCAAACAAAGGGTTCTTTAAAAAGGCGGTGTCGGTCAGGGTGTTCAGGAAGGCGGTGAGCTGACCGATCTCGTAATTGCTCAACATTAATTTGTGCTGCAAGAGGGAATCGGTCTGAGTGGTGACCACCATGTTCTTCCGGTAATGTTCAAATACATTCAACAAATTGAAAAACCGCCCGTCGTGGCCGTAGGGGAAGGTAAGGGCCACATTTCTCAGGGAAGGCACTTTGAACTTCAACGAATCCTTGTGATCCCCGGTAATGGTCATACGGCCATAATCGTGCAACGTATTGTCCAGGGTCAGGCCTGTATTACGGTAGGACAGATCGGTGAACAGGGGCTCGGTATGGCAGCCTTCACATTTGGTCTTAAAAATAGCGTAGCCCAGTTGTTCGGGCAAGATAAAGCTGGCTTCACCCCGCATCACTTTATCATATTTACTGTCCGCGCTGACCAGCATCAGGACAAACTGGCTCAAAGCCTTATTGATCCGCTGGCCATTGACAACAGCATCTCCAAAGGCCGCGGTGAACATCTTTTGGTAGGCCGGGTCCCGCTGGAGTTTGACAATCACTTCTGCGACGGTCTCGCCCATTTCATTTTGGGCAGTGATGGGTGTCGTGGGTTGCAGGTCCAGGTTATGGATACTTCCGTCCCACATAAATGCTTTTTGCCAGGCCAGGTTTTGCAGAGCGGGCGCATTCCGGGTGCTAAGAGTGTTGTTGTAACCGTGGCTCAGGCTATGCTCATAGGTAGCAAATGCGCTGAACTGTTGGTGGCAGCTTGCGCAGGAGATGGTGGAATCCCGGCTCAGTCTTTCATCGTAAAACAGCGTCCTTCCCAGTTCAAAGCCTTCTTTGGTCAGCGGGTTCTTCTTAAAATCATAGGCGGGCCCCGGCCAATGGGGAGGTATGGGAAAGGCTAAGGGATGAGGTCTGTATCCCGTATCCATCCAGGCAATGCCCGTGATGATGCCGCAGAACACGCTGCATAAGAGAATGGCCGTTTTCATCGTTCAATGGAAAACATGGAGGCGTAATTGTCGGCTATTTGCATAGACAGCGGGCCAGGGTCGTGACAGACCGGGCTTTCCGCGATTCGGATGGGATGCAGGGCATTGAACCATTTCAATATATCCGCATGTACGGTGATCGTGTCGCCGGGAGAAGGAGTGTCTTTCAACACCAGCCGCACCGTCCTGAGCGCATTCTGATATTGCCTGAACCCGCCCACGTGCCAGCTCAGGAAGTGTGCGTTGGCGTGGGAGGAATCGCTTTTTCCTTCCAGTTTGGCAAAGACATATCCACTGTTCCAGGTCCAGAACATCCCTTTCAGGGGGTCCAGATCACCTGCCTGCGCTCCGCTGACATTTTCTATACTGTCAACCCCTAGTAGGAACTGTATGGACTTGATCCGGATGATGAAGGTGGAAAAAGTGATGGCTTTAGTGGAGGAGTCCGCTTCATCCACCAAATGAGGGTCTTCACTGATGACCTGCCCCGTGTTGTCGTCACCGGTAATGCGCAAATGAGAGACATAATACCTGAACTTTTCAACAGTAAAGGGCTCCCCATAGGGGTCCACGTAGGTCTCCCCTGAAAGGGTCAGCACCCGGTCACCCACCCCATGCGTGAAACGGAGGGTAACAGTATGTGGCCCCGGCATGATACTATGAGCCGTAAAGCCGGTCGAAATGACCAGGACCAACAGTATACCGGCAATATGGGTTCTTCTCATCAACCCTTAAACTTACTGGTTTTTCGGCATATGCATCCGGACACGTAGATATCATGACTGAAATTGGCTACCAATGGCCCAACAAGGACAACAGGTCCTTTTTACTCAGTGATTTCAGCAGGGAGGTGTCGGTTTTTATAAGATCATCCACCAGGTCCTTTTTGGACGCCTGCAATTTCATAATCTTTTCCTCTATGGTTCCCGGGCATATCAAACGGATGGCCACGACGTGGTTCTTTTGCCCTATACGATGACTGCGATCAATGGCCTGGTTCTCTACAGCAGGATTCCACCAGGGGTCTACCAGATAAACATAGTCCGCCCCGGTCAGGTTGAGGCCGGTCCCACCCGCTTTAAGGCTGATCAGGAATACCCGGATGTTTTCATCTTCCTGGAATGCATTGACCGTGGAAGCCCTATCCCTGGTGCCGCCGGTCAGGTAAGCAAAGGGGATGTTCCTGGCGGAAAGCGCTGTTCTTATGAGATTCAGCATAGAAACAAACTGGGAGAATACGAGGATCTTATGTTCCGGAGATTTATTTTCAATCTGTTCTATGAGGACTTCAATCTTAGAAGAAGTATCCCCATAGAGCCTTTCATCACTTAACAGCACGGGAGAATTGCAGATCTGCCGGAGCCTGGTCAGTCCCTTTAATACGTGCATGGTGTCTTTGGGCGTCGCGTCCTCGCTGCGGCTCGTAATATAATCCCGGAACTCCTTTTCATAGCGGTCATACACGCTTTGTTGCGCCTCGCTCATCGGGCAGTAGAGGACCATTTCGGTCTTCTCGGGTAATTCTGTGGCCACCTGTTTTTTGGTGCGTCTGAGAATAAAAGGGCGCACCTTGTTTTGTAATTCAATCGCCCGCTTGCTGTCCTTGAACCGGTCGATCGGGATGGAGTATACATCCCTGAAATATTGTTTGTTGCCAAGTAGCCCCGGGCAGGCAAAGGAGAGCTGCCCATACAGGTCCATGGTGTTGTTTTCAACGGGGGTGCCGGAAAGGACGATCTTGTTCCTTGATGTCAGTTGCCTTACCGTATCATACCGGAGAGACGACGGATTTTTTATATACTGAGATTCATCCAGGAAAATATAGTTGAACGTATATTTTTTCAGGAACCCGATATCGGACAACAACGTGCCATAAGAAGTCAGAATGACTTCATACTTTCCGAAATCAGCTGTACCCCTGGCCCTGTCCGCTCCATAGAGGGTGAACAGGCGAAGGGATGGGGCAAATTGCGCCATTTCATCCTGCCAGTTGAAGATGAGGGAGGTCGGTACTACCAGCAGGTTGGTGTTGTGGGCGACCTTTGTTCTTTGAGAAAGGATAAAGGCAATGATCTGCATGGATTTACCCAGGCCCATATCATCGGCCAGGCAGCCCCCGAAATTGAAATCATCCAGGAAGTTCAGCCAATACAGGCCTTCCATCTGATAATGCCGGAGGGTAGCGTGTAAATCTTCGGGAACCGGTATCTCTGCAATGGCCTCAAAGCGGGAGAACTTTGAACGGTAGGTTTCCAGTTCCTGCCTGACTTCTTCATCCATAGCTTCTCCTTCGTATAATTCAGCTACGGCGGAGAAATTGATCTTGGGCGTCAGCAGTGACCCGTCTATGATCTCACCCGCATTGAAGTATCGGGAAAATTTATCCACCCATTCGGTAGGTAGGATACCGAATGTTCCGTCGTCCAATTGAATGAACCTGTTTTTATTGCGGATGGCTTTATGCAGGTGCTGGACACTGACGCTGGTTCGGCCAAACCGGACATTGATGACCGTATTGAACCAATTGATGCCGCTTTTTACATAGATGCTGATCTTGGCTTTGTAGGGGCTGCGCTTGTTTCCTTTTAGCTGGTTAAAGCCAAGGACGGTAATGCCTTTTTCCTCCCAGACTTCAAATGCATTTAGAAACCAATCTTCATCCAGGAACCGCTCCCTGTTGAGGTAAAAATAAGGCAGGTCGTTGTCGAGCTGCTCGTAGAAATCAGGATGTTGCCTTAGCAGGAGAGCGGTGAATTGATCTTCCGTCCCCTCATCCCTGCTGACGAGGAAGGTTTGCCCTTTGTTATCCTGCGCATAGATCTGTCTTTTGGTAAATACGGGGATTTCTACCTGCCCATATTTCACGACAGGGTTGATCAGGATATAATTATCGAGGTCTGAAAGATAGATGATCTTTTCAGGCGTCTGCGTAAGGCCGCCGGCAACCATTTGTTCTTTGGTAGCCGTTTTGAGATAGGTATAGGAAATGCGGATGCTGTCTTCCAGCGGGACCAGGACCTGCTCCCGAAAGGCCGTGAATTTGGATGCATGGATGCGGATGCCCTGGGGATGCTGCTGGAAAAAACCGATCAATTTCAGGAAATGGAAATGGGCGATTAAGTGGAGGGTATCGCGCACTCCGATGAAATAATCGAACCGGATCGTCACATTCCGGATGTCCAGTAGTTCTTTGCCCGCAGATAGTTGCCCGGAAATGGTATAAAAACTCCCTTCTTCCTTTACAAATATGCGTAAGTCCTCCATATGGGTTCCGACTTCCGCCGGGAGAAGGGAGCCCGCCACGATGTTTTCAGACAGGGAAGGGTCATGACAAAAAAAAGGCAACCCGAGGGGGTTTTTTAAGATGGCTTTCAGGCCATCAATGTCCGTCACGTTTTTTTGAGTGGTACGATGGTTGTCAAACCTGGAAAGGCCTGTGAAGAATTTGATGGCCCTGGTGTCTTCGGAGGTCCATACAAAATCCAGTGGATTGACCAGGGTGAGGGGATTCTTTAATTTGCCCGTTCGCGTAGTTGCTGCCTGGTATAATTCTATGCATAAATGCCGGTAGTACTTGTGCTCTTTTAATACGACCAGCAGGGTAGCTTCCTTGCCGGAGCCGGTTTGTTGCGCCATTGGCAGGCCATGGGGAGGGATGAATTGCTTTAATTGGATCATCCACTCGTCGCTATGGATAAATCCCTCTGTCCCGCTAACGTTTTCCATATCGGTCAAATGTCGGGAAATTTTTGTTGGCAGCTACCTGATCAATACCACCGTTCCTTTCTTGAAGATGGTCTTGCCCAGGTAAGATCTTCCCTGTACCATCCAGACGAAGGCGTCCGGTTCCTGGAGTTTTCCGTTAATACGGCCGTCCCAGCCGTCTTCTGTCGAAGAGGTGCTGTAAACGAGCTGCCCAAAGCGATTATAGACCCGGAAGAAATCCAGGGAAGTGATGCCTACCAGGATGGGACGGAAAATATTATTGATATTGACAGTGGGGGTAAACCCGCTGGGAACAAAGATATCCGGCTGCGTAGTGAATACCTTTACCAGTATACTGGCCGATCCGAAACAGCCATCCGCGGCCATGGCGATTACATTATACCTGATCGAGTCCTGATCTGCGCTCAGTATCGCAATGGGGTCGTAAATATTGTTATTATTCAGGCCGATGGCGGGGGTCCAGGTAAAGGTGTCGGGCGAATCGCTGGAAGTGGCGTTCAATTGCAAAGGCTGGTTGACCACGACAGCTGTATCGTTACCCGCGTTGACCACAATCTTCGGATGGACATTGACCTGGAAAGTATCAATGAGCGGATTGGGGCAGCCCGCATTTATGATGTTCAGGATGTAGCCCGTCGTGTCCAGGGGAGAGGCGACCGCACTCAGGTCAAAAGGCGTCACATTGATCGCTCCTCCCGCAGGTCCTGTCAGGGTATTATGTCCCGCAGTCCAGGTATAGCTGGTCCCGATGGAGATCACCGCATTCAGGGGGGTGGTGGCGCCGTAACACAGGGTGGTATCGGCAGGATCAATATTCGCCTGAGGAAACAATTCCGGAAGGATATTGACGAAAGCAACGGTGCTGGTATCGGGAGGGCAGACCCCGCTTTTCACGATCACACGGTATTGATTGGGCACCGTGATCCCGCTGATGCTATAGGTATAGGTGGTGTCTGCCGGTACAAAGTTGTTCCAATTCGTAGTGTCCATAGCCGATTGCCAATTCTCAGCTCTTCCCACCGCGCCGGTGAGCGTTAACAGGGCGCCCTTGTTCTGACCGGTGCATATCTCCGTACTAAGGGGACCAAGGGTGCCACCTACGCTTTGGGGATCTACGACCACCGTTGCTCCCGAACTGCTGTCCACAGCGCAGGATTGGCCGTTTTGCACGAGAGCCCTGTAGGTCATGGTCGTTCCCAGGTTTTGAGCCGTATACGACGGCGTTGAGTCATTCAGCACGGTCCAGTTAACGCCGTCCACTGAAGACAGCCAGTCCACGACCTGCCCCCTGTTCCCCGTCAGGGAAAGGATTTTGGAATTAATGCCCGCACAAACGGTCGTATCTCCGGTAACAAACCCCGGGATCGTAGGAAGAACCGTCTTTACGTCGATCGTGTCGTGCAGGTTGGCGCAACTGTTTACTTCATGCGCAGAAATCATTCCCGCACTGGCTCCGGGATCCACTTCTATCATATTGGTCGCGCTCCCGGAAATAATGTTCCAGCCTGAGGGTACTTCCCATTGGTAGGTGGCCCCTGCCAGGGTAGGCACCGAATAGGTAAGATCCGTGTTCGTACAAGCCACCGTATCTCCGGTAATGATCAGCCCCGCGCAGGTATTTCTAAGCGCCACGTAGGCATAGGCAAAATGGCCCCCGGGCACACAATTGTCCGCTTCGAAAGTGAGGCTCACCGTCTGGCCCCGGTAAGGGGAAAGGTCAAAGGTTACTTCTGTCCAGCCCTTGGTCCATACATCCAGCAAGTGTCCCCCGTTAGGCGAATTGGGATTCGGGTTCGGAGAAGGTTGGCGGCTGATAGAAAATCCGTTGGCTTCTGCCGCCGCCGTATCCAGTGTGGCGCCGGTCCCCTGGTTGGAGGTATTGTTGAATGTAGGCAAATAATATTGAGGAGAGGCGCAGGTGATAATACTGTCGTTGGTAGCCAGGGTCGCTGAGAACAAAGGCTGCTCATTGGAATTATGGGTACCATTTTCGAGCACCATGGCATAGGCATAGGTCATGGTATAGGGCTGGGCACTGGGGCTGGTAGGCACAGCGAACGTATACCTGATGCCCCGGACATATCCTCCCTGACTGCCGCTTGACCCCGTGGAAATGGTCGTGGAACCCAGTTTTACCGATTCACCATAGTGATATCCGTTAATAGTGGGGATCGTTTGGAAAAAGCCGAAAGGGTCCGTGCCAGTGGTTGTAATGACCTGGATGCCGTTAGGGGAGCCGAGCTGGTACTCCAGAATGTCACTGGTCCCAAGGGTTCCCGTAGGGAGACCACTGGTAGTGTCATAAGGCGTTGTATAACCACTGCCGAGGTTTCCGTCTCCACTGGTGTTGGTGCCCCTGTACTTGTTATTTCCGGTATAGGCCGACCAATGGGTAAGCGTACCCATGGAAAAATTGCTATTAGCAGGGCATGCCTGCATTTGCGCAAATGCGGGTAAGGATGAGAATACACATAGAACACCCAAGAAGAATTTCATTACACGATTTCATTGTAAATTTCACTGAGGTGAGCGCAAAGCGTTCAGTAAATCTACGAAAGAAATCAATTACTTAGTTTCCCGATAAATCAGGAAGGATGCTTCGATCAGGGCTTCAAACTGACCATGAAAATAGAGGAGGTCCCTGCGGGACAGCCAATCAGGCTCATCTTCCTCCGGGTTGGCAATCGCCCTGGAGAAGACTTCCCAAAGGATTTCCCTGGCCTCGTCCAGGCATAACGCATTGAAAAAGGGGATAATAACTTCCATTGGCTGCCCGATTTCATCCGGCGTCAGGCGGAGAGGCGTGTTTTTTGCAATAAAAAACTTGTTTTTATGCTCCATTGGGATAGAATTAAAATGCAGAAACAGGAGATCATTCAAGGTAGTATATTTGCCTGAACGTTGGTATATCTGCCAACAATTTTTTTAATAATTTCCTGACTAACCGGAAATAAGTTTTCCCGGACCAGATAAAAATGAGCGAAGAATGAAGGAAAAAGATAAAAAAAGATTGGAGAAATTTGCCGTACACCTGGCCAGGTTGAGGGAGGAAAAAGGCTTAAGCCAACGGGCGCTGTCCGCAAGGTGCGAGGTTGATTTTGGGAAAATTTCCAAGATAGAGAACAGCAAAGCCAACCTGGTCATTACGACCCTCATAGAACTGGCTGACGGACTGGGCGTGCACCCAAGGGAACTGCTGAATATTGAGTTTGACTAAGTCTGTTCTTTTTTAATCCATTTTCCCACGGCCGGCGCCACGTAATGGTCCATTTGGATTAACAAGTCGGATATATCCTCCGATACCAATATCATCTTTTGGTTCAATTCCTTCAGAAATCCCTTGCTCACCATCGTGGAAACGAAGCCGATGAGGCCGTCGTAGAAGCCCCCGGTATTGAGGAGGCCTATAGGCTTTTTATGCAGACCCAGTTGGGCCCAGGTTAGTATTTCAAACAATTCTTCCATGGTTCCGAAACCACCTGGAAGGGCAATCACCCCATCGCTGAGTTCGTGCATCCTCGTTTTTCTCTCGTGCATGGTTTCTACGAGGATCAGCTCGCTCAGTCCCTCGTGCGCGACTTCTTTGGTCCTTAAAAATCGTGGGATCACGCCGGTCACTTTCCCATTGCGGCTGAGCGCACCATTGGCGACAGCCCCCATGAGCCCCACGACAGCGCCTCCGTAAATCAAATCAATATGACGATCAGCCAGGGTTTCTCCCAGTAGGGTGGCCTCGGCTGCGTAGATACTTTCTGTTCCTGAACTGGAACCGCAAAAGACAGCAATCCTCTTCATCACTAGAGCAGTTTGTTCAAATATATCAATTAATGCCTTATGGTTTCCGGCTTTGGGATTATGCTTATATTTCATTTTTTTTATGACTTTATACGATCAGTGGCACTTACTCGCCAGACAGGTGCTGGAAACAGATTTCATACAATGGATAGCGGTGGCGCTGGGTGTGGCGGAAGTATTATACGCCAGGGCCGGGAAAATCTGGTTATATCCCACGGGCATAGTAGGCACCCTGCTGACCATCTATATATTGTTTGGGGCGCAACTGTATGCGGAGAGCCTTTTGAATGGCTATTACGTAGTGATGAGCGCCTATGGATGGTGGTATTGGGCAAAGAAGAAGCACCTGCCTCCTGTAAAAGCCAGTTATTGCAATCGGAAGGAATGGGGAATCGTGGGGGGGATCGTCGTGGGAGGAAGCATTTTCCTGTATTTGTTATTGAAATATTTCACTCCTTCCACCGTACCCGTCTGGGACGCATGGGTGAGCGCGACCGCCTGGGCAGGCATGTGGCTGCTTGCCAGGAGAAAAATAGAAAACTGGATATTGCTGAATATATCAAATGCGTTTGCCATTCCACTGCTTTTATACAAGCAGTTGCCGTTGTATGCCGCATTGACCATCTTCCTGTTTATCATTGCCATACAGGGTTATTTTGAATGGAGAAAGGCCATCCGCTCAGAAATATCCGCACAGGGAAGAATATATCAGCATATAGGTGAAAATACCTGATGTCCGTTACGTTTTTTTTCGTAATATAGACCATCCGATATGTGAACCTTGCTTATGAAATATTCTCCCGTTATCCAACAATAAACGGGAGGTGTCCAAACTATAATTTGTTATACTTTGGCATTGTATCATGTTGTGCATTTTTGACCAGAAACTTCGCTTGCCTTATTTATGATGACCATGACACCGATTCTTGATACGGCTTACGTCCGGTTTGAGCTTGATGGTAATTTACTGATCGCGACCTACAAAAAGGGAAAAACGATCACCCTGGAAATTGCCAAAAAAATCGTACAGGACCGGATTGATTTTACAGAGCATCAGCCTGTGTTGGTGCTACTCGTAAATCAGGGGGGCCTTAGCTTCAATAAGGAAGCCAGGGACTATCTGGCTTCTGCCGAAGCAACGGAAGGCATAAAAGCCGCCGTTATTCTTAGTGATACGGCCGCTACGGCCATGATCGGAAATTTTATCATTAAAGTGAACAAGCCCCATATTCCGGTCCGGATGTTTACTAACCGGGCCCATGCCATCAGTTGGCTGAACAGCAAAGGGTAGAACCTCTGCTTGGCGGAAGAGCAAAGCGCAGATCCACAGTTTCATGTCAAATTCGTACTTTCAGCCCCAATTTATTTATCTGACATGAGAAAATTTCTGTTCACTGTGGCGGCTTCCTGGCTGGTTCTCGTTGGGGCTGCACAAACGGGCGCGCAACCCACTGCACAAACGATTTTACCCGCTAAACCGCTGGATGGTTTTACGACGGCTGACGCAAGCCGGCAATTCGCCCTGGAGGCCCGGTTTGATGGGTACCTGGATGCCGCCCGGCTGGGAAGCCGGCTCAAAATCATGTCTTCTCATCCCCATCACGTGGGTTCTCCAGGGGACCAGGCTGTTGCCGCTTATATCTATGACCAGTTTAAAAGTTTCGGGTTTCAAGTCACTGTCGATACGTTTTATGTGCTGTTCCCCACTCCGAAAACGAGGGAACTGGAATTGATTGCACCTACCCACTACAAAGCATTGCTGGCAGAACGCGCCGTGAAAGGGGATTCCACCTCGGGGCAAGCGGATGAGCAGCTGCCTAGCTATAATGCATGGTCTGCCGACGGAGACGTCACGGGTGAATTGATATATGTGAACTACGGATTGCCAGAGGACTATGACCGCTTATCCCGTATGGGCATTGATGTAAAGGGCAAGATCGTTATTGCCAAGTACGGTAGGTCCTGGAGGGGGATTAAGCCCAAGGTGGCGCAGGAACATGGGGCGATCGGTTGTATCATCTACTCCGATCCCCGGGACGATGGCTACTACCAGGGGGACGTCTATCCCAAGGGCGCATTCAAGAATGAATATGGGGTCCAGCGGGGGTCTGTGATGGATATGCCCATCTATCCCGGGGATCCCCTGACGCCCGGTTATGCATCCACCAGGGACGCCAAAAGGCTGGACCGTAAAGACGCGGTGAACCTCCTGAAAATACCTGTGCTTCCGATCAGTTATCATGACGCGGAGCCATTGCTTAGGAGCCTTGAAGGCCCGGTAGCGCCCGAAGAATGGAGGGGGGCTTTGCCTTTCACTTATCATATCGGATCGGGAAGCGCCAAGGTACACCTGAAGCTGGCTTTTAACTGGGATACAAAACCTATCAGAGATATTATAGCCCGGGTTCCGGGTAGTGAACTCCCCGACCAATGGGTCATCCGGGGCAATCACCATGACGCGTGGGTGAATGGGGCAGGTGACCCGCTGAGCGGCCAGGCTTCCATGCTGGAAGAGGCGCACGCAGTGGGAGAACTGCTCAAAACGGGGTGGAGGCCTAAACGGACACTGGTATATTGCGCCTGGGACGGCGAAGAGCCTGCCTTGCTGGGCTCTACAGAATGGGTGGAAGAGAATGCGACCGAGCTGCAGCGACACGCCGTGGTGTATATCAATTCCGACGATATGGGCAGGGGGTACTTAGGTGTGGAAGGATCTCAGGCGCTGGAACCTTTTATGGGACAGGTGGCCAGGGATGTGACCGATCCTGAAACGGGCGTGAGCGTACTGGAAAGGAAGCTGGCCCACGATGTCATTTCAGAGAAGAGTATAAAAGCCCGGCAGGAGTTGCTGGCCCATAAAACCTTCACCATCGGAGCGCTGGGATCGGGATCCGATTATTCCCCTTTCATACAACATATAGGAGTGCCTTCTTTCAACCTCGGATACGGAGGAGAAGACCCGGGAGGAGAATATCATTCCATCTATGACTCTTACGATGACTACGTCCGGTTTAAGGATCCCGGCTTTGTCTATTGTGTGGTCATGGCGAAAACAACAGGACGCACAACACTCAGAATGGCGGATGCCGACCTGTTACCTTTTGATTTTAAGACGTTGTCCAAAACGATCAAAGGGTATTCCACCGAATTAACCGGCTTGCTCGACGAAATGAGGGAAAGCACTGAATTGGAGAATCAGCTGATCCGTGAGAATTACTACCACCTGGCGGGCGACCCCACTCAGCCATTGCAACCGCCTGCTGTCAAAGGGGAAGTGCCTTACCTGAACTTTGCGCCCCTGCAAAATGCAGTAGCCGCTTTGGAAAAGACCACGGCTCACCTGAAAGAAGTCCTGGCGGCTGGTAACCTGACCGGTGAAAAGCTGCAACAGGTTAACACGGGCCTCTACCAGGCAGAGCAACAATTACTCAGCGACCAGGGGTTGCCCCGTCGTCCCTGGTACAGGCACAGTATCTATGCGCCCGGGTTCTATACAGGGTATGGGGTAAAAACGTTGCCGGGTATCCGGGAAGCGATCGAGCAGAGGAATTGGAAGGAAGCCCAGGAACAGATTGACCTGGACGGAGCAATTCTCGGAAAATTTACACAGTACCTGGATAAACTGGCTGCTGAAGCACAATGACCATGAACAAATACATATGCTTGCTTGGAATGGTTAGCCTTATGCTGACCACGGTGCAGGTCGGCGCGCAGGACACCCTGATCCAGCACGTGACCGGAAGGAAAATCCAAAGCCTGGACGGACGCTGGCAATATATCATCGATCCCTATGAAACGGGATACTATGATTACCGGCGCAAGCCGTATGATGAATCCCCCGGGGGCAAGGGAGGATACTATGATGACTTGCGGCAAACGGATCCCGGTCAATTGATCGAATACGATTTTTCGCACTCGCCCACGCTGAAAGTACCCGGGGATTGGAACTCCCAAAGTGACAAGCTCCTGTTTTATGAAGGGACCATCTGGTACAGGAATGCTTTCCAGGCAAAGCCGCAAAAGGGGAAGCGCTATTTTCTCTACTTCGGCGCCGTAAATTATGAAGCCCATATTTATCTTAACGGGCGGAAGCTGGGTATGCACAAGGGCGGTTTCACGCCCTTCCAGTTTGAAGTCACGGGCCAGTTGAAGGAAGGAGAAAATTCGGTGGTGGTAAAGGTGGATAACACCCGGAAGCCAGAATACGTGCCAACCGTCAGTACCGACTGGTGGAATTACGGGGGGATCACCCGGGATGTTGATTTAGTAGAGCTACCTGAGACTTTTATCAGGGATTATAAGATACAGCTTGACCCGGCCCACCCTGACCAGATCAAGGGGTATGTTCAGTTGGATGGGAGAGAAGCCGTACAGGACGTAGTGGTTAGCCTTTCCGAAGTGGGCATCCGGAAGACCCTGCGCACAGATACGACGGGCAGGGCGGACTTTACCATAGCTGCCGGCCACATCACGCGCTGGTCCCCGGAAGACCCTAAATTATATAGGGCATCCGTCATTTCCGGGAGCGACAGGGTGGAGGATAAAATAGGACTGCGCACCATCTCCGTCAGGGGCAAGGACATCCTTTTGAACGGGAAATCCATCTTTCTCAGGGGGATATGTTTGCACGACGAGAATCCATTCATCCCGGGCAGGACGAGGGGAGAAGGCGACTTGCGGATGTTGTTGAACTGGGCAAAGGACCTTCACTGTAACTATGTGCGCCTGGCCCACTACCCGCATAACGAGGAAATGCTCCGGCTGGCAGATGAGATGGGACTGTTGGTGTGGGCGGAAATCCCCGTTTACTGGACCATCTCCTGGGAGAACCCCGATACCTGGGCAAATGCAGCAGGACAATTAACAGACATGATCTCAAGGGATAAGAACAGGGCCAGTGTCATCGTTTGGTCGATCGGAAATGAAACCCCGCCCAGTACGCCTCGTCTTAAGTTTATGTCTGGCCTGGCGGACAGGGCCAGGGCCACGGATGATACGAGGCTGGTAGCGGCCGCGTTGGAAGTGCATACGAAGGGCAACGAACTGACCGTGGATGATTCCCTGGCCGGTAAACTGGACCTGGTCAGCTTCAACGAATATCTGGGATGGTACTCGGGAAGCCTTTCTGACATCGGGAAGGCCCATTTTAATATCAGATATGACAAGCCTGTTGTCATCACCGAATTCGGTGGGGACGCCCTGGCCGGTTTTCACGGGGACTCCACTACCCGTTGGACGGAAGAGTATCAGGAAGCCCTGTACCGGAACCAGCTTCGGTTGCTGGGCAGCCTGGATGGGCTCCGGGGAATGACGCCCTGGATATTGGTGGACTTCCGCTCTCCCCGCAGGCAAAACCCGGTATACCAGGATTTTTGGAACCGGAAAGGACTGATATCGGAAACGGGCCAGAAGAAAAAAGCCTATTATGTGCTCAAAGCGTTCTACGAACAAATGAGCCAATAAGCAATCATATGCCAGCATCGATAAAAAGAATGGAACGGTCCGGTGGTGAAAAGACAGGACAGTTCAGGCAACAATACGGCCCTGCTGCACTCATAGCAGGAGCATCTGAAGGCCTGGGCGCTGCCTATTCCCATGCACTTGCAGCCAGGGGCCTGGACCTGGTCCTGGTGGCCAGGAGGCCGGGGCCACTGGATCAAACCGCCCTCGATATCTCCAACAAGTATGGCGTACAGATCAGGAAAGTGGTCTGCGACCTGGCTGACCCACAGGCCCACCTGGTCATTTGCCAGGCGGTGGGAGACTGGAAAATTGGCTTTCTCGTCTATAATGCCGCTTATTCACATATAGGTTCTTTTCTCAGCGCGGACCCGGACGAGTATATCCGGATGTCGGCAGTAAATGTAACCGCTCCTATGGCGTTGCTGCACCATTTCGGGGCAAGGATGCTGGATAGAGGCAGGGGAGGGGTGGTGCTGATGTCCTCTATTGCCGGCATGCAGGGCGCTGGCTTTCTGGCGGCGTACGGCGCCACCAAAGCTTTTGCCCGAATATTAGCCGAAGGCCTTTGGTATGAATGGGGGGCCCGGGGGGTGGACATCATTGCCTGTTGCGCAGGCGCCACAGCGACTCCTAATTACGTGAACAGCAAACCGCTGCAGGCCAACCCTCTCGCCCCCAAGCCACAGTCACCCGAAGCAGTGGCCGAAGAATGTCTCCGCAGAATAGGACGGAATCCGTCCTTTGTGAGTGGCAGGGCTAACCGCCTGGTATGCTTTCTGATGCAAAATATTCTTCCCAGACGGATGGCCATCCGGATGCTGGGCAACACGATGCGTGCGATGTATAATCTGGAATAGCAGGTGTCCTAATATCCTCCAAATTCCTGGTCCCAGTAGTCGCCGTCCCGGGCTGCTCCCATGGCTGAGTAGGTACTGTCCATGAGTGCCTTGCAGTGGTCCTCGCTGTTTTTCCAGGCCTGCATGACGGCAGGCAGGCTGATATAGCCCCTGGCGATATTTTCTCCAATATAGTCTCCCGAATAACCCCATTGGATGGCCCTTTGAATAGGCGAAGAGCCGTCGGGGGCAATATGGTTGAAATAATTGTGCTCGTACATATCGGTGACGTGTGCCTGGGCTGCCCACGTCAGGGTATCATTCCAGGTCAGGGGAGGAACGGGGGGCATGGAATCGGCGCCGCACGTGCAGCCATGTACCCTCCAGGTATTGACGGTATCCAGCATGGCCGCCTGCCAGTTGTCTGCCGGTAAAGGGCGCTTTTTGCAGCCGGGCGCTGCTGGAAAAAAGAGCACAAAAGCAATCGTTGAGAATATCCATGACCGGGTCATCATCAAATGTAGCCCTCCTGCTTAACATTTCAAACGGGTGTTAACATTTGGATGCCTGATTAGTAACAATCCCAGCACATTGGGTAATGAGATGAATGATAATTTACATGAATCAAATTTTCATTTCGATTGCTATTGTCCATCCAATGCTTTGCTATGTGTACTAAATTATTCTTTCATCAAATCATTCCATTTTTCAATTTTATTATTATGAAAAAATCTAATTTGATGGGCCAGATAGCTGGCCCTTTGACGCTTTTTGCATTACTTTTTCTTTTATTGCCCGCCTGTACCAAATCAAAGCTGGCGCCTGCCACAAGCACACCGCAGGTAGAAGCCAACTGGTCTTCGAGCGCCCAATATGCCAGTTGGGCCAACGGGGGGTATACCATTTACAATAACGTATGGGGCAGCGGAGCGGGCTTCCAGAGCATATGGGCCAATTCTTACAGCAATTGGGGTGTTTGGTCAGACCAACCTAATACCAGCGGGGTAAAATCTTTTCCCAACAGCACTAAGGTGGTAAATACTGCCCTTAGCTCACTGACCAGTTGCACCAGCAGCTTTAATGTAACTCCTCCTTATAACGGTTCCTATGAGAGCACGTACGATATCTGGGACAGCAACAATGCCTATGAGATTATGTTGTGGATGAACTGGTACGGGAGCGTAGGGCCTATCTCAGCGACGTACAATTCAAGCGGTAACGCGGTGGCCGTCGTGACAAATCTTTCGGTAGGAGGCTATACCTGGAATGTGTATAAGGGCTCCAACGGTTCAAATGCCGTGTTTTCCTTCCTTTGCACTAGTCAGACGACTTCCGGGACGGTAGACGTCAGGGCTATCCTGAACTGGATCAAAAGCGAGGGATGGTTTGGCAGCATTACCCTGGGTAAGGTTCAATTCGGGTTTGAGATCACTTCTTCCAACGGAGGATTTAATTTTGATTGTAACAGCTATTCGGTATCCTATAGTGGGTAGTCCAGGGATGGGATGGGATAGATAAAACGAATGAAAAACAATACTCCGTGAGCGGATCGTTTCCGTCTCACGGGGTATTGTTTTGCGGTCTGCGCCAGCAACGGGCGAGCCGTGCAAGGCTGCTTTTTATTCCGTAGACCCTGCCACAAATAAAGTCCAGGGGTAGGCTTTCATATCGTGCAAGTAGGGTTCTTCCCATTTGTATTCCGGGTGCTGGGCAAAGAAAGGGGCGGCAATAAAGTCTTTTCCGGAGGGATTTCCCATATGCGCCCAGAACTGGAATTTTTTCGCCATTTCCGCCGTGGTGGTCTTGCCTTGTACGGTACCTCCCGGATAAAACGGCGCCCAGCCCCATTCGGGACAACCCTTGGGATCGGTATCCACACTCCCTGCGATGACGCACCGGTTAGCGCCGGGCTTGCCCGTCGTTACATCCAGGTTATCGCCCTCCATGATCTTCCCCGAAGAGTCGCTGATCTTGCCTTTATACTGGGCGGTCATGGCTTCCCAGCGTTTCCTTCTTGCATTAGGAGAAGTGGTGCTGTCTGAAGGATTGAAGGTCGTTTCATCGGCAATAACCGAAGAGTCGCTGGCAAAATTGGAGCCTACGTAAACTCCATCGCTGGTCTTCCAGACCTTGACGTGTTTTAGTCCCAATTCCACGCGTGCAATCTGGTTCTGATTGATGTCTCCTACCAGCCAGTCATTGGCATACCCTCCGTTGTTGCCATCCGACATGATCTTCACGAAGTCGTCGATAGATCCGGCATATTGTTCGGCCTTCCGGGCCCTGACGAATTCGGGAACCCCGTTTGTATCAAAGCCCTTGAACTGAGTAATGGTAGTTTCAGTAATGAGCAGGCCTCCACCCGTGATCACAAAATCGTCTCCGCTGTGGATGAATCCAGGCATCATATCCATAAAGATACGGTTGCCCTTGACAGGTATGATATCAGCCACTACGTTCCACCGCTCACCGCTCATATAGTCTGTCCAGTTGTTGTGTCCGATGGCGATCTTTCCATCTGTCGTATAACTGCCGGTCGCAATGAAGGCACTGCAATTGCCTGGCGCCTTATTGTCGGCGGACCCTGGCTTTTCCTTATTGGCCAGGTAGGGCACATAATATTGGGCAAGCTCTATATTTCCATTCAGGGCAACGATGTCATAGACATCAAAGGGCTTCCCCTTAGCTTTCAAACCTTCTACGATACCGCCGATTTCTTCCTGGTATTCGGGGTCGATCTTGGACCAGAACATATCCTTGGCCGCTGTCCTGTAAAACGCCCAATCCTTTCCGGAATTGTGGGGCAGGGACAGGGCCATCTCTTTGATATTGTCCTCGATCTCGTCCGCTAACAGGTACCCGTGCTGGTAACCGATGTCGGCGGGGGTGCCTTCCAGGTGGATATAGATCCAGCCATTCTTGTTATAACGATAGGCTTTGGCCAAACGGGAATCTTTGGAGTGACAGCCCGTCAGGAAGGGGAACAGGAAGACCAGGAGGAGGGGGAGCAGCTTCATATGCAGTGAATTAGAACCAATATACCATTTCTGAAGCTTCCTGGCAAATATTTGCATTAATGACAGTCCGGATGCACTAATATACGGATGAAGGCATCCGTTTCGTTAAAAAACCAAACTAGTCCATTAAATAAGTAGGGTGATTGAAGAAAAATCTTTAACCTTGTGGGAGAAAGGGTAGAGATCAGCTATGAAGGAACATCATTACCGGAGTGTTATAAAGGGCGCCACCTGGCGGGTATGGGCTACGGCCGATACGATCCTCTTGTCCTGGTTGTTTACAGGACAGATATCATCTGCACTCAAGATCGGGGCGGTGGAAGTATTGACTAAAATATTCCTCTATTACCTGCACGAACGTATTTGGATGAAATTTAATTGGCTGAGGGTCCGGGAAATCGGCCCGGATGGTATTCCCGTTACCAAGGATCATCATTACCGGAGCGTGATCAAGGGGACCAGCTACCGCTTCTTTGGAACACTGGATACCATTATCATTGCCTTCTTTGTAACGGGTAAGTACAGCCAGGCTTTCAGCATTGGTTTTACGGAAGTCTTTACCAAGATCGGTTTCTTTTATCTGCACGAACGTCTCTGGCAGAAGATACCGTTTGGACTCATACAGGAAACGCCTGTGGCACCCATGCTCTCCGCAACGGGCATCCAGGAGCCGGCTTCGCCTGCCAAAGCCATTTCTACTTAATCTCCAGTTCATCTTTAGACGGTAGGGCAGGGAATGGCCTGTGAGGCTCCTCCTGATACCAATACGATACCGTGGAAATGCCATCCTGCAAGGGCAGGTAACGCCCGTCATTATGCCATCCCAGATCTTGTATGGTCACTTTCAGGTCCCGTTCGAACCTGATAGGATCGGTGATATGCCAGCGATATAACCCGAACCGCTGCATGATATTATAGTGCCCGTCTCCACGTATGACCTGGGGCAGCCCGGTGTAGGGCCCTGAAAATTCGGTATAGGCGGTGGGGTCATCTCCCTGGGCATTTTGCTTGTGTGTATCAAAGTCATAGGAGCCACAGAAATAGTCTTCCGTTCCTGTACCGCAAACCGTAGGGAAATGGGTGTCTCCGTCCATGAAAAATTTGATCTCCCCCTCTCCCCACCAGCCGTTGTTGTGCGATTCATACGTCATATATGTCCCGACGTACTGACCCTTTCCCCGGATGCTGTCCACCAGTACATAATCCTTTTTATAGGGAACGGATTTGACCGTATGGAATTGTGCATGGAAGTAGCCCGCGTCCGAATTAACCTTTGTAAGGATATAGTCTATCTGGTAATATACGGTCATGTCAGCCTTGTCCATGTTTTCAAGGGTGATCCGGCATTTTTTCCTGAAGGGCATAGGCCAGTAACAATTGAACGCGCTCCCCGGATTGACTACCACAGGCAGGGATTGCACGGCCGCATATTGTCCCCAACCCATGCAGAAGAAGTCTCCCACGGGACATTCAACGGAAGGGGTTGTCTCGTCATCCCAATAAAATCGTAAGATGGTATAGCGCCAGTTGCCGGTGGGCGTCATCCAGATATGCTGCAGGGATCCGGGCCCATCCACGTTTGCCAGGGTAAGGGTTTGCCCTGCCTTTATGACCATGCTCGGACTCACTTTCCATCCTTGTCCCAGTTCCCTGGAGGGGTCTGCCCCGGTGCCGGTCAGGGCTTTTCCGCCTTCTCCTTTGGCTCCGGTGATATTCTCCGGGCTGATAGAACGGGACTGCGCATCTGACATGCGGTACAGGTTGCCCAGGTTTGACTCTATACCGTTGAAGGATTGTTGTGCTTGAGCGGTCAATGAAACGATGAACACAAAGGAGAATGCTAGTGCGTATTTCATGTGTTTAAAGATAGTATCTTCCGGAGATGAACCGACGGATAAAATGGAAGGCTTTTTTAATAGGCGCCTCTATCATATGGGTGCACGGAATAGCCCAGGCCCAAAACGAATATGAATTGAACAAAGGCTGGATATGCCACAGGGCTTCCGAAGTTTCGTTGACCCCTCACGCGTTGTCTTTACCTGGTCAGCCTTTAACAGGATGGCTGGCGGCGGTGGTGCCGGGCACCGTACTTACTACTTTATTACAGGACGGCCTCATACCGGACCCTTTCTACGGTATGAACAACCAGCATATCCCCGATATATATACAACAGGCAGGGATTATTATACATATTGGTTTGTGAAAGATTTTTCGGAGCAGCGCGCGGACGGGAGTGGAAAGGTGTGGCTATCGCTGAGGGGAGTGAACTATGGATATGACCTGTACCTTAATGGACACCGGTTAGGGGACAGCACGCACTATGGTATGTTCCTGAGAGCGACATATGATATAACGCCGTGGCTGGCGGCTGACGGGCACAACCGCCTGGCGGTAATTGTATATCCCCCCGATCCGCCTGGAAATCCTAATGGAGGGCAGGGTGGAGATGGAACGATCGCGCGCAGTGTGATGCATCAGTATGTAGCGGGATGGGATTGGATACAGCCGGTGAGGGATAGGAATACCGGGATATGGGATAAGGTATTGATCAGGAAAACGGGCGCCGTGAAATTGGACAACCCGCATATCATCACCCACGTGCCGGGCAAGAGAAGAGTGAGCGGACCCCAACGGCCCGCACTGATCAAGGTGACCGCAGAGCTGACCAATACGGGATCGTCCGCTGTCTCCGGGAAGATATATTATATACTGGAAAACAAAACCGTGTCTTCAAGGGTCACCCTACCCGCGCATACCACCCTTTTGGCCTCCCTACCGGATGATACATTGAACGCCCCGCGGCTTTGGTGGCCCAATGGGTACGGACCCCAGGCGCTTTATCATATGACCCTTCGCTTCGAAGAGAATGAGCCGAGCGGCGCGCATGCAGTCCGCACCAGCAATGCAGTCCGCACCGGCTCCCCGCCGGCATCCTCGGATTCCCAGTCCCTGACCTTTGGCGTCCGCGAGATCCAGGCCACGTGGAATGCTAGAACGCAAAGCCGGCAGATCGCCGTGAACGGGCAAAAGATATTTATTAAGGGAGGAAACTGGATCGTGTCCGATGCCATGCTGCGGCTCTCTGAATCGAGGTATGACGCTGAGATCCGCTTTCATAGGGACATGCGCCTAAACCTTATCAGGGTATGGGGAGGGGCGCTGACGGAAAGGCCGGAGTTTTATAATGCGTGCGACCGGTATGGGTTGCTCGTGATGCAGGATTTCTGGAACTCGGGAGATTGTAACGGGAGGTGGCCCGATCCGAAAAAACTGGACAACCAGGCCACCCGGCGCAAATACCCCGACGATCATGCTCTATTCCTGCGTTCGGCGGCCGATCAGATCAAAATGATCCGCAACCATCCCTCCCTTGCTTTCTGGTGCGGAGGAAATGAGATCACTCCTCCCGAAGACATTCTGTCGCCCCTGCGGGATACACTTCTTCCGCAATTAGACGGCACCCGCTGGTTTGCCGATTATTCCAATACCGACAGTATGTCCCGGAACGTACTCGGGGGTAACGGGGATGGACCCTATGGAATTCAACCCCTGTCTGTCTTTTGGGAGAAACGTACGTTCCCCTTCAATTCCGAAGTAGGGTCCGTGGGAGTAGGCGATTATGCTTCACTGGAACGCTTTATGCCAGACTCAAACGAAGTCGTTCCGGTGCCGGGAAAACCCCTGGATTCTGTCTGGGCCTATCATAAATATATCGGGTACGATCATTTTCCCGATGCCTACGGATATCCGGCAGACGTCCCGGATTTTACACGGAAAGCCCAATTGATCAATTACGATCAATACAGGGGCCTGATAGAAGGATTCAGTGCTCATCAGTGGGATTGGTATACGGGCGTGATCATCTGGAAAACGCAGAACCCCTGGACTGCCATGAGGGGGCAGATGTATGACTACTACCTGGATCCTAACGCCTGCCTGTACGGCCTCCGCAAAGCGGGTGAGAGCCTGCACGCCGCTTACAACTCAGGCGAAGGAAAGGTGGTCCTGGAGAACAATACTTTTCTGCCCCGACGGGGGCTGCTGTCTGTACGTACATTTGACATGAAGGGCCGCTCCCATACCATAAGAAAAGAGCAAGTAGCCATCGACGCAGATACGGCTACCGTGTTGGCTGACATACACCGTGAAATAGATTCATTGCGCGCTACGGAAGGGTTGTTCCTTTCTCTGCAATTAGCAGGTGAAAAGGGGGAGTCCTCCAGTGATAACTTATATTGGCTTCCCGACAGCACCGGGCATTATTCAGGCTTGAACCACCTCTCTCCCGCATTGCCCGTTGTGACATTGAAAAAGACAGGACGGAGCCGGGCAAACGTCCGTTTAACCAATCCCACGGGTCATCCGCCGGCTTTTTTTATCCGGCTATCTGTGGTGGATAGCCATGGCCATCGGCGCATCCTGCCGGCCTTTTATTCCGATAATTATCTATCTCTGATGCCGGGTCAGACCAGGGAAGTGATCGTTGAATGGCCGGTCAAAAATGAGGCTGTTTCTATCAGTGTCGAAGGCTGGAATGTGCCCGTCCGTTATGTCCCTTGCCGCTAGTCGGATATAATTTGCCGTTAATCAGGTTCAAAGGCCAGATTTTATCGGTGAATTTCAATGAAGGAGGGGTGCCAAATGGTACTTTTCCGACCCTGACTGGATAATTATCCATGATTTTCTCAACTTTTTGTGGATTTATTCGTCTTCATGAATAAGGTAAAGTGCTTATCTACAACTATTAACATATTGTTATTTTTATTACACAACATTTTGTTAAAATAGTATTATAACAAGCGATTAACAATTAGTTCCTTGTATCGGGAAATTGTTTTCCTTATTCCTAAAACGATTGTAGATGAAACCAAAACTCGATTGCTTGAGGATGTGGCTTTTTGTCCTCCTAGCCACACTCATCAGTGCATCTTCTTACGCACAACAAAAAATCACGGGCAAGGTACTTGCCTCGTCCAACAACCAGCCCGTTCCGGGCGCAACTGTCCAGGTAAAAGGTGCAAAAGCTGCAACCGTTACCGGTTCAGATGGTTCGTTCTCTCTTACTTTGCCGGCAGGCAAAACAAAAATCTCCATTTCTTCAGTTGGGTACGATGACCAGGACGTTACGGTCACGGGCTCTGAAGTAACGGTCACGCTGGCTGAGCGGAGCAGCACCCTTAATGAAGTGGTAGTGACCGGTTATGCGTCTCAAAAGAAAAAGGACCTTACGGGGGCCGTTGCAGTGGTCAATATGGAGGATGCAAAAAAGCAGCCCGTACCTGACCTTACTGACATGTTACAGGGACAGGCCGCCGGTGTGACGGTCCTCAGTTCGGGAGAACCCGGACTGGCGCCAATCATCCACATCCGGGGGTTCAATACTTTCGGCAACAACATTCCGTTGTACGTAGTGGATGGAGTACCTACCCAGAACATCAATGACCTGAACCCGAATGATATCGCCAACATGCAGGTGTTGAAAGACGCCGGTGCCGCCTCTATTTACGGCTCCAGGGCTGCCAATGGAGTGATCATCATTTCTACCAAGAAAGGCACGGGCAAAATAAAGGTGGCTTACGATGGCTATTATGGTACCCAGGTACCCCACGGTGGCAACCCCTATCACTTGCTCAACCCCCAGGGAACAGCGCAACTTGAATGGAATGCGCTCGCCAATTCCGGGCTTCCATTGACCGATCCTCAATACGGTACGGGGCCAACGCCTGTATTGCCAGATTACATCCTTCCTACCGGGGCAGCGGCGGGCAGTGCTGCGGTCAACCCAGCCCTGTATAATGTCAACCCGGATTATTCCAATCCCAACGACGTAAATAGCTTCTACCAGATCGTCAAGGCCAATAAAACCGGAACAGACTGGTATCATGAGATTTTCAAATCAGCGCCCATTACGCAGCACAATATCTCAGTAAGCGGCGGAGGTGAACAAGGAAGTTATTTGTTCTCCCTGAACTATTTCAATCAACAGGGTACACTGATCAATACTTACCTGAAAAGGGTTACCCTTCGTTCCAATGCTACCTACAAGGTGAGTAATCGGATCCGGATCGGCGAGAACCTGTCCTATTCCATTATCGATAACCCGCAATTGTACGGTGGTAATCTGAATGAAGGCAATGCCGTCGCCATGTCATTCAGGGAAAACCCGATCATTCCTGTATACGATATCATGGGCAACTATGCCGGTTCTGCCGGTAAAAGCCTGGGAAATGCGGTGAATCCCGTGGCCCTCCAGCAGCGCACAGCTAACAACGATGGATTGACCAATCGCCTTTTCGGTAATTTTTACGGAGAAGCCGACATCCTCAAAGACCTGACCTTCCGGAGCAGTTTCGGCGGTGAAAACTTTGGAGGATGGTTCCATTCCTTCGCTTACCCGACTTATGAAAACGCGGAAAACACCACTTCCAACTCTTATACAGAAGGGTCCTGGAACGGCTACGACTGGACCTGGACCAATACCCTGAACTACCACAAGACCATTGGTGACAATGACCTAAAGGTAGTGGCAGGTACGGAATCTTATTATTATACCAACCGGAATCTGGGTGGTACGACGCTGGGATATTTTTCGTTTGATCCCCGGTTTACTAACCTGTCTACCGGTTCAGGCACCCAGACCAATTACAGCAACCAGAACAGCACGCCTGTGACCTACGCGGGACAGACGCTGTACAGTTATGGCGCACCCATTTCCCTGGTTTCTTATTTCGCCCGGGTCGATTACGCGTACAAGGAGAAATACCTCTTAGGTGCCACATTCAGAAGGGATGGTTCATCGGTGTTCACTACGAACCGCTGGGGTAACTTTCCCGCCATCAGCGCCGGTTGGCGTATTTCCCAGGAAGATTTCCTGAAGAATGTAGGCTGGATTACAGACCTGAAGATCAGGGGATCCTACGGAAGCCTGGGGAACCAGATCAACGCCTTGCCTACCAACCCCTTCCTGTTATATGGATCTAACAAACAAGGAACCTACTATGACTTAGCGGGTAATTCCAGCTCCCTTTCTCAAGGCCTTGCGCTCCAGCAATATGCCAATACGAATGGGAAATGGGAAAATGATAAAAGTAGCAATATCGGCTTCGACGGAACGTTTTTCAAAGGAAAGCTGGACATCACTGCCGATTGGTACCAAAAGAATATTGACGGGTTGTTGTATACTCTGAGCAATCCCGGTACCGCAGGTGCCGCCGCCGTCCCCGCCCAGAATGTGGCGTCGATGAAAAACAACGGGATAGACCTGTATGCAGATTACCACGTCAACCTGACCAAGGACTTGAAATTAAACCTGAGCGGTACTTTCACCACTTACAATAATAAGATCACACAGGTGCAGGCCAATGGCGCCACTTATTTTGAAGAGGATGCCCGTCGTTTCAACGGTAGCAACATCGTTCGTAACGAAGTCGGCCATTCCATCGGTCAGTTCTACGGATACAAGATCGTAGGCTTCTGGAATAGCGCAGCACAAATCGCAGCAGCCGATGCCCAGGCCCAGAAAGCTACCGGCAACGCCACCGCCACCTACCAACAGGATGAGGGTGTAGGCCGGTTCCGGTATGCAGACGTGACAAACCAGGGATATATTTCTTCCGCCAGCCGGACTTTCCTGGGGAACCCCAATCCCAAGTTCAGCTACGGTTTGAACGTTGGATTTCAATTCAAGGCCTTTGATTTCAGCGCCTTCTTCTTCGGTGTAGCCGGAAATGACATCTTCAACGACGTGCGTTGGTGGACAGACTTCTACGGTTCTTTCCCCGGCGGCGCCAACAGCCAGACGGCCTTAAACGATTCCTGGACGCCAACCCATCAGAATGCAAAGGCTCCCATTCAGGAAGCGGCCAGTTATTTCAGCACCAACAGTGTACCCAACTCATATTATATCGAACACGGCGGTTATCTGAGGGCCAAGAACATGACCCTGGGTTATACCCTGTCACCTTCGTTGCTTAGAAAAGCAGGGATCAGCAGGATAAGGGCTTATGTCCAGGGCGCCAATCTCTTCACAATTACCAAGTATACGGGTCCCGATCCTGAAATCGCCTCTACAGGAGGTGTGACGGCTACCGGTGCCCAGTCCACCAGTTTTGGTGTGGACGAAGGCGGATATATCAGCAACCGTCAATATTTGGTGGGTGTGCAGATTGTGTTTTAATGAATGATTGACCTCAAAATTCTAAAAGATGAAAAAGAATATAAAAAAATGGTTGGTATTAATACCGGTATTTTCTTCCACGGTGTTGATATTTAACGCTTGTAAAAAGAGCTTTTTGGATAACCCTCCTACGGGTTCGTTGGCCTCCTCACAGTTAGCAAACGTAAATGGTTTGCAAGGGCTGTTGACGGGCGCCTATGCGGCGCTCGACGGGCAGGGCTCAGGAAATACCGCCATTGCAGGCGGGAATCCCTGGGAAACCCCTGCTGATAACTGGATATACGGCGCCGTTGCCGGTGGCGACAACCATAAGGGAAGCAGCCTGGGAGACCAGCCCCCTATCGTTCCTATCGCTACGTCACAATCAGATCCCTCCAACGGGTTTTTCAATGACAAGTGGAACGCGGTATACGAAGGGATAGCCCGGTGTAATGCCGTACTCGCCACCTGTAAACTGGCCACGACTGTCTCGGCCGCCCAGATCACAGAATTCCAGGCGGAGGCTCGTTTCCTGCGGGGGCATTACTATTTTGACCTGACGAAGATGTTTGGTAAAGTGCCCTGGATCGATGAGAACACAACCAATTTTAACCAACCCAACGATTCTCTTCGCTGGAGCCGTATAGAAGCCGATTTCACCTTTGCTGCAGCCAATCTGCCTGCTACCCAACCTCAGGTCGGGCAGGTTAACAAGTGGGCAGCCAATGCCTACCTGGCCAAGACTTACCTGTACGAACAGAAATGGGCGCAAGCCAAGACCTTGTTTGACATGGTGGTTGCCCAGGGTGTGACGTCCAATGGCCTTCCGTATGCTTTAACGGCCCGGTTTGAAGACAACTTCGATGCGGCATTTAAGAATGAGTCAGAGTCTGTATTTGTCATTCAACAGAACGCCAATGACGGAACGAACTCCATTGCCAATGCCAACGGAGGAGACATGCTGAACTACCCTTACAACAGCCCTTTCCGTTGCTGCGGATTCTTTCAACCTACCATCGACCTGGTCAATTCGTTCAGGACCGATGCCAACGGCTTACCTCTGCCCACCACTTACAACAACTTTCCGGTCAAGAACGACATGAATATAGCATCCAGCGCTCCTTTTACGCCTGATGCAGGGAACCTGGATCCCCGTGTTGACTGGACTGCCGGCCGTCGTGGTCTTCCTTATCATGACTGGGGTGCTCATCCGGGCGCCAACTGGATCCGTGACCAGGCTTCCGCCGGACCATATTCCAATAAGAAAAACTGTTACTGGCAGTATAATGAATCCAGTTTTTCCGATCAGAGCACCTGGGCTCCGGGAAATGCCATCAATGTAAATATCATTCGGTTTGCGGATGTATTGCTGATGGATGCTGAAGCGGATGCACAGACGGGTGACCTGTCAGATGCATTGGCATTGGTTAATCAGGTAAGGGCAAGGGCCGGGGGTGTAAAGAGCATCCTTACCACCTATGTCAACCCGACCAATCCATTAGGTGGTTTCACTACCACGCCTGCGGCCAATTATAAGATCGCTCAATACCCCACAGGGTACTTTACCAGCCAGGCAGTGGCCCTGCAAGCCATTTATTTCGAGCGCAAACTGGAGCTGGCCTGCGAAGGTCACCGTTTCTTCGACCTGGTCCGCTGGGGTATTGCAGCCACGACGCTCAATGCCTTTTATGCCTATGAAAGCCAGTTCACCGATGACTTGCCGGGTGGAAACTTTACCACGGGCAAGAACGAAGTGTTTCCTATTCCTCTGAACCAGATTTCCCTGGAACAGGTCAACGGTAAATCAGTGTTGACACAGAATCCCGGTTACACGCAGTAGTACGCGAGCAGTTTTTGTATTCATATAAAACAGAGAAGTAGCACCTTATTGGGCTACTTCCTTTTTTTTATGTAGCTCCCGGGTAATCTGCATATTCATATATTTATATTACTAACTACGCCAATATGAAAATGGGTAAAAGGATTTACGGATACATCGCCATGATCGCCATGATTTGCGGGTGGACAGCATTCTCGTTGTCCTGCAACGAAACCAAAACCTATAAGAAGAACGTGAGCCACCAGTCCATTCCCGACGAGAGCATAGCGGCTGGGGAAAGGCTGTCCGCCACCTACTGCCAGTCCTGTCATTTGCTGCCCGATCCCTCATTGCTGGACGTCGCCAGTTGGGACAAGGGCGTGTTGCCCCATATGGGCCCCAGGCTGGGCATATTCAAGCACGGCTATGAAACCTACCCGGAGAACAGTTCGGATCCAAATATAGGCAGGGCCTATTACCCTGCACAGCCGCTGATGAGTGATGATGATTGGCAGCATATCATTGATTATTATACGGCGCTGGCGCCGGACACTTTACCGGTCCAGCAAAGGAAGGAGCCTATCGTTATGGACAGCACGCTCTTTAGGGTGGACATCCCCCAAAATAAATATTTTATGCCCCTGACCTGCATGGTAAGGGTGGATACGGCGTCCCGGGAATTGCTGGTATCCGATATTTCCAGGAAGGCTTTGTATACGTATAACGCTCAATTGCAGATGATGGATTCGTCCAAGGTGGCGGGTGCCATTGTAGACGTGGCCTTTCAACCTCCTTATATGATCGGTTGTAATATAGGTGGATTCCTACCCAATAATGGAAAAGTAGGGAATGCATTGCTCTATTCAAGGGATGGGGCGGGGCATTGGAAACCGGATACCACCGAGCTGTTCAAAGGACTGGAACGGCCGGTGGAACTGGCGGCAGGAGACCTGAACGGAGACGGCAGAACAGACTACGTCGTATGCGAGTTCGGTTATATGTTGGGACAGCTTTCCTGGATGGAGAACAAAGGGAACAATCAATACGAAGCGCACGTCATCCGCGCTGTACCGGGAGCGATCCAGGCGCATATCATGGATTATAACAAAGATGGGAAACCGGACATATGGGTGGAGTTTGCACAAGGGGACGAAGGCATCTTCCTGTTCACCAACAAAGGCAATGGAGTATTTGAGCAATCAACATTGATCAGGTTTCCACCCTGTTACGGATCGACCTATTTTGAACTGGATGATTTCAATAAGGACGGACACCCGGACATCCTCTATACCTGCGGGGATAACGGGGATTATTCCACGGTTTTAAAACCCTACCATGGTGTGTACGTTTATTTAAACGACGGACAGAACCATTTTACCCAAAAGTATTTCTTCCCGATGAATGGGTGCTACAGGGCTATGGCGAAGGACTTTGATGGGGATGGGAACCTGGATATTGCCGCCATTTCTTATTTCCCCGACTTTCAGAAGCAGCCCGAAGAAGGCTTTGTCTACCTCCATAACAAAGGAAATATTGACTTTACACCTTATAGCCTTCCCGCCGCCACCTACGGCCGTTGGATCAGCATGGATGTGGGGGATCTGGATGGGGATGGGAAGGCCGAGATTGTCCTTGGAAATTGCTCAGCCGGCCCTTCCTTTATGAAGTCTGCCACCGACTTTAAAAAAGGCCCTCCCTTCATCGTGTTGCACCTGTCCGGTAAAAAATAGACTTCGTCAGAAATCAGAATAGTCGACCGGGAAGAGGAAGGTGATATCCGCCTTCGACACGTTGTGCTGGTATTCCGGCAGCGCTACCAGTTGCTTCCAGACCGGGTCATTGGAAAAGGTCTTCCAGTGCGATTCCCGGTCGTCTTTGCTGTTGAACGTCGTCATGTACATCAGGTTGGGCATGTGGCTACCGGATACCACGTCTGCATAAAAGACGGCATTAAACCCCAGCCTTTTGAAGAGCGTCACTTCTCCGCCTTCATTGAACATATGGACTTTATTGGCGTGGTAAACTTCGGTGGGGCTCTCATAGCTGCGCAACTCATATACGCGTTCTTTTTTGGGAGCTGATAACGAAGGGACCGCTGGTTTCGGCATGTCCGCAAAGGCATGGAGCAGGATAGACTCTATCCGGTTATAGGGTGCGGCATCAAACGAGGCTCCCAGATAGGATGCCCCGTCCGTATGATAGGCCCCATCTTTTCTCAATACTTCTTCCAGTCCCAGGAACTGATCGATGGTCCGGAAGGGGATAAATACGTAGATCCGTTGTTCTGCTGTGTCCGCTTCCACCGGCTTAAATACCCCCACGGATGTAATCCCGGCCCTGTGTAAGGCCGGGAGGTAGGCACTCTGAAGGAATTGCTCTACCTCGGCTGCCTGGGCAGGGGTTTTAACGTGGTAGATCTTGAGTTGATAATAATATCCGCTGGCAGCCCTGACCGGTGTGGCGGAACTCCTGCCGCTGGCAGGAGAATTGTTGCCCGCTGCGCGGGAGGTGGGGGCCGAAAGCCCCAACCCCGTCGCGAGAAGCATAAAAAGATAATATCGCATGCGCTATTTTTGGCCTGTATAAGAAATCTTGAAAATAGTGCCCTTCACGTCGTCGCTCACATATAAAGATCCGTCCGGTCCCTGGGCCAGGCCGCAAGGGCGGTGGGCTGCTTTGTTAGGGGAAGACAGGTCCGTAGTGCCGGCGAAGTTATCCGCGAAAACTTCCCATTTGCCGGTTGGCTTTCCGTTCTCAAAGGGAACAAATACGACGAAGTATCCCTTCTCCTGAGGTTGCCTGTTCCAGGAACCGTGGAAGGCGATAAAGGCGCCATTCTTGTACCTGGCAGGAAACTGGTTGCCTGTGTAGAACAAGAGCCCGTTGGGAGCCAGATGCCCTGGGAAAGCGATAATCGGATCCTGGGCATCTTCCCCCGCCGTCTTTTTACCATCTCCTCCGTATTCAGGGCTTAAGATCTTCTTGTTCTGGAACTGGTCGTAATAGATATACGGCCACCCGCAATTGGACCCCTTGTGCAATTCGTACATGGTTTCTGCAGGCAATTCGTTGCCTTGTTCCTGTGTATAGAGTTCCGGGAAATTATCATGCAATTGATCCCTTCCGTGCTGCATGACAAAAAGAGAGTTCGTGGCGTAGTTCCAATCCAGTCCCACCACATTGCGCAGGCCGGTAGCGTAGTGGACCGCATCCCCGTACGTCTGGCCTTGTTTGTCCGCCTTGAACTGCCAGATACCACCGGCAGAATCAAGGATAGGGCAGGGGTTCATGCCGGGCGAACCCTTTGCCCGGTCTTCGACCTGGCAGTCGTTGGAGTAAGCACCCACGTTGGTATAGATGTTCCCATCATTGTCCAGGATGATGGATTTGGATTCGTGCTCGTGGTGATCCAGCAGGCCGGTCACAATCTTTTCAGGATTGGCAGGATCAACGACTTCATCTTTGTCATTGAGTTTGTAGCGATAGATCTCCGTGTTCGAGGAAGCGTAGAGGTAGCCGTTCTTGATGGCCATTCCCGTACCGATGTAATTCCCGAAGCCCGTGATCTGGTCGGCTTTCCCATCTCCGTTGGTGTCCCGGAGACGATAGATGCCCTTTCCATCCTTCAGTTTCCCCAGTTTTACATAGATATCGCCTTCCTTCGTTACGATCAGGTGGCGGGCCTGTCCGAGTCCGTCAGCGACGATCAGAGAGGAAAAACCGGCAGGCAATTTGAGGCTTGTCGGGGTAGGGGCAGCCTTGGCATGGACAGCCGTAGCGTGAGTCCCTGCGGAATGTCCGGTCGTTGCATGCCCTGCGGCCGCCGCATATTTGGTCGCCGCCACCGCTTTAGCAGGGCTGATTCCCATTAAAAACCATGCGGCAAATCCAGCTGCATGATAGACGGCGCTTTTTAGGTTATGATTTAGTGTCATATGTTAATTTGAAATTTGATGAATGGTAATATTGGTCTGCAAAATTAACGCCTATTTACACGCCAGGACGTACTCATTATTAAAGCAGTAATTTATAAAAATTTGAAGCCATGGCAGAAAGAAAACTGAATTCAACCAACTCCATCAATCAATCTTTTTTAGAAGAGAAGTGCGAATTAAATGAGTTGTTGTACCTGGTCAGCAAGCGCTGGGTATGCGAGACCTTGTTTAGCATTGAAGAAGGTCATAACCGTTTCACTACCGTCAAAGAGGACCTTCAGCATATCAGCGATCATATATTGTCTGACAGGCTGAGGCAGTTGGAAAAGTATGGCCTCATTCACCGTCACCAGGCAGACCATGTTCCCTTGCGGGTGGAATATTCCATCTCCGAAAAGGGCAAGGAATTGTCTGAGTTGCTCGACCAGTTCTGCACCTTTGCCAGCACGTTACCGCTTATGCAGGCAACCGCGGCTATGGAGGAAAAGGCCTAGCTCCATAAATGTAGGAATAATAGGGTGGTTATAGATAAATAGAGCCATTTCGTCTCAATAATTATTCGGCTTAACAGGATATAGCGGTATTTTGCTCCTATGAAGCCGGCCTGGTACAGGACAAAATCGATAGGAGTGTTGATGCATGCAGTCATTTGGCTGTTGTTCTTCCTGCTACCCATATTGCTCAGGCCCCCTTATCCCAGCCATCAGCCTCCGGAGCCGCCTCCTCCGATGGAAGGCAGAAATGAGGTATTCAGCTGGTTTAATTTCTTCACGGACCTTTGGCTGATCCTGGTGTTCTATTTCAACACCCAGGTACTGGTCCCGGCCTACATATACAAAAGGAAATACGGAGCCTTTGCCGTTAGCCATGTACTGATCATTGCGGGCCTGCTCACCTTCAATTATGTCTTGTTCTCCCTATTCATCCAGGGGACGTTCCTGAGCTGGCATATGCCCCTGCAATTTATTTTATTCCCCTATCTGCTGGTCGTGGCCAGCGGGATGATCTACCGGCTGATCCGGGATAAGATGCAGGAAGAGCAATTCGTACAGGAAAAGGAAAATGAAAACCTGAAGACAGAGTTGTCCCTGCTACGCCTCCAGGTCAGTCCGCATTTTATGTTCAATGTCCTCAATAACATGGTCGCCCTGGCTCGTAAACAATCGGAGCAGTTGGAGCCCTCTCTCATTAAATTGTCCTCCCTGATGCGGTATATGCTCTACGAAGCGGAAGGGAAAGTGTTATTGGACAAGGAAATTGAATATCTCCAAAGCTTCATCGACCTGCAAAGGCAACGGTTTGAGGGATCGATCCGCGTGACCGTGAATGCAGGATATTATGACAACCACCTTTATATTGAGCCTATGCTACTCATTCCTTTCGTGGAAAATGCCTTTAAGCACGGTCAGGATATAACAGGGGACGGGCAGATACAAATTGAATGGATGACAAAGGACCGCACTTTATTCTTTACCGTACGTAATAAGTATACGGCAGATGAAGTGATGATCAGGGATAAGACTTCTGGGATCGGGCTTCAGAATGTAAAAAGGAGACTTAATTTATTGTACCGGGAACAGCATACCTTGACCATTCGGGGAGACGGAGAATGGTTTGATGTGTTCCTTCAAATAACACTTTAGCCGATGCTGCGTTGCATAGCTGTAGACGATGAACAATTGGCGCTGGACCTCCTGGAGGATAATATCAGCAAAGTTCCATTCCTTCACATGGTGGGGAAATGCAGGAATGCGCTTGAAGCATCCAATATCCTCGCTTCAGAGCCCATAGACCTTGTTTTCCTGGATATACAGATGCCAGGCCTGACGGGCCTCCAATGGGTAGGGA
>Ga0302312_10000293_pt1 | contig 43027 bp, 49 predicted proteins | sample III_Palsa_N2_1_FD_200529 | JGI IMG/M metagenome (GOLD analysis project Ga0302312, IMG submission 200529) | Peat permafrost microbial communities from Stordalen Mire near Abisko, Sweden - III_Palsa_N2_1 | ecosystem: Environmental > Terrestrial > Soil > Palsa > Peat permafrost | place: Sweden... | reverse complement strand
GGCGAAGCGTACCTGAAGGGTCGCAAGGCCGGCGTCGAAGGCACCAAGGGCAAGGAGCGCAAGGGCGTAGCCGAGAAGACGGTGGTGGCCGACGTTAAGGACCAGAGCCTCTCGGGCTCAGTGCAGATGGACCTGACCGCGGCCGCGAAGTCGATGTACAGCCGTGCCGTAGGCCCCGGCGAAGATCCGAGCAAAGAGGGCGATCAAGCCCTGCGCGATCGGTAGCATGGCCTGGGGCGGTACATACAGCTACCGCGTTCTGATCGGTCTTGACCGGCTGGGCGCGGCGTTGCTATTCAACCGCAACGACATCACGATCTCCACGCTGTGCGGTCTCGTGCAGCTCGCCGACTCCGCGCGGCCCGAGCGCAAGAGCGCGTTCCGCCTCGTCCTCTCCTTTGGGCTGCACCCCGTGCAGCTGTGGCTGCTACGGCAGCTCTCCTACGCGCTGGATAAGATCCAGCCCAATCATTGCCAGCTCGCCATTCAAGGCGACCGCGCGACCGCACAGTCGATTATCGACATGCTGAAGGCATATCCATGACCGAATTGATTGAACACAAGGTGGACCCCTTGCAGGGTCACTACGGGATCACCGCAGAGACGGGGCTCCTGGGAATGGCGGGCGCTCAATTGGGCGAACCCGCAGCGGCACCACCGGTGCCGGAAACTGACAAGGATCCTCGCTAATGGCCGCATTCAATAAGTTTAATTCATTCGCCGCGTACATGCCGAACGGCGCGATGAATCTGTCGACCGACACCGTGAAGTTCATGCTGACGAACACGGTGCCGGTCGCGACCAACACGACCTACTCCTCGATCTCGGGCACCGAACTCGCCAGCGGCAACGGCTACACGACCGGCGGTGCGACGGCATCGCTGACTTCGAGCACTCAGTCGGGCGGCACGTACAAGTACATCGCCTCGCTCGCCTCCCCGACCTGGACGGCGACCGGCACCATGGGCCCGTTCCGTTACGTCGTAGCGTACGACGTCACGACCGGCGTGTTGATCGGCTGGTGGGACTACGGTTCGGCCCTGGCGCTCGCCGTCGGCAATACTTTCACGGTTACTCTGGATCCGACGAACGGCGTTCTCCAAGTAGCTTAAGGCGACACCGTGCCGGCGTCGCTTAACATCGCCTTCAATCAGGCGCCATCGGTCCTGACTGCCTCTCCTGGGCGGTACGGAATCATGGCGCCTGCTTTGGCGTTGACCGAGACCGGCAGCGGGCCGCCCGTGAGCGGCTATGACGGCGTCATCGCTGTCAACGCCGCGGGCCAATTCGTGAACGGGCACAACGTGCCCATCCAGTTGCGCGCGACTAATGCCGCGTACATGGTCAACTCGATCTACTCCGGCTATAGCGGGGATGACGCGAAATTTGGTGCGGCGTGCGGACGCGGCGGCCCTCCATGGGGCACCCTCGCGCTGACTCGCAAGCTGAACGCGGTGCGTATCGTCATGGATACCACTGCGTTCATGAACGTGCCGATCAGTGTCATCCAAGGGTCCGCGTCCTCGCCGTCCTGGAATGGCACCACGCACGCTGGTGACCCGAACGGAGTGATCAAGCCCGGGTTCTTGAATTCGATCTTCTGGGCCCGGTACTTCGGGCTGTACGTGATCGTCAATGCGCACTGGTCCGCTCCGGCTTATACGTTCGGCGGGGTGAAGGGATATGTGGGCGCCTACGGGCAGCCTCTGTTCCTGGATTACGATCAAGGGTATCAGTACTGGGCGGCACCCTACGGGGGCGCCCCGGGCACGACGGACGCTTCAGGCTATGCGTCCTCTGGCATGGTCGCGTTTTTAGCCAGCCAGCTGGGATCAGCAGCCTTCAACACGGCGAACGGGATCCCCGGTGCAGGGGGCGTCGTCGGCGCGGCGGGCCAGTTCAACGACCCGACCCGAGGGGGCTCGAGCGGCTTTCAGGATATCATCTTCGAGCTGTTCAATGAGCCGCAGCTCGATCAGCAGAACGTAAACTTCAACACCGCCAATGGCGGTACCGGATCTGCGCTCACCCTGACGAAACTCATGGGTCAGGGCGGCTGGTGCTCAGGTTACAACAACCAGAACATCGGTACCGGTACGTTGAACCCCGGCGGCATCCAGGTCGGCATCCCCTCGGGTTTTTACGGCGCAAGCGGACAGCCGAACACGACTACCAGCGGCCAGTGTTTTAACTGGTGGTGGCGTGTGGCCGGATACCAGCAGGTGCTGACCGGCATTCGCTCCTTCGTCGGCTGCAACAACATCTGCACGATCAGCGGCCCGGCCTACGCTACCGGGTTCACGAACATCACGGACTACTTTCCGACGGATCCGCTAAGCGGACCGCCGCAGCTGGCGCACAACTGGCACCCGTACGGCAGCAATTACCCGAACAGCCCGGACCCGAACTTCAGCTACGGGTTCTACAATACCGCGTACGCTCTGCAGGTTCTGCAGAATGTCATTCAGGGCCAGAGCAGCTACACGGTCGACGGGCAGGCCTTCACCGGTATCGGCTACCCGTTACCGGCAATCGCGGGCGAGTTTGGTGTATCTAATAGCAGTGGCACTCCGCCCTACATTGTGTCGATGACGCAATGGGCCGACGGCGGAACGTCTAGCGCGAACGGTACGTCCTTCACCCCCGGATTCAGCACCTCGTTGTGGGCGAGCCCCGATCCGGGTGGCATTACGAATTACGGTGGCAATCCCGCGAGTAATATGTGGCAGGGCGAAATCCTTGGCGCGCCGCAGACCATCACAGCCTCGATCAGCACTACGGTGCCCACTGGGTTCAATTCGTACGTCGGCACGATCACGATTACGAACGCGAACGGCAATACGATCGATACGGGTTGGGTTGTCACCGGCGGAGCCGGGGTGCCGAACGGCGTGATCGGGCCGCAGATCAGTGGCACGACCCAGGGTGCCGGTACCTACGCCTTCAGCATCGGTCAGACCCAGAGCGCCACCACGCTGACGATTCAGAAGTGGTTGCCGGCGGCGGGCGAGGGCTCAGCGTATTTCGCATGGACTGAGGCTCACGCGTGAGTTTTACATACGGCACCCCGGTCGAGGCTCACGGCACCGCTGCCTCTGAGGGGATCACGTTTACGGGGGTGCCCGCGAACGCGGCTCTTGTCGTGTACGTGGGCTGGAACCCTGGCGGTGGTGTAACACTCAACAGTGTCGTTGATAGTGTCGGCGGCGCGCTCACCCAGGTCGGGTCGACGTACGTCAGCAGCTCCTCGTTTAACGGGTCGCTGTGGCTGCTGCCGCTTTCGACGGCCGGTAGTCACACGGTTACCGCGACTCTTAGCAGCGCGAATGATATTTACGTTGGCGGTCTCTACGTTACCGGCGCCGCCAACTCTCCGCTTGACGGGGGCGGCGTCGGAGACTCGAACTTTGCGGGCACCAGCGCCAATGCAGTACATGCGCCGAGTGTTACGACCACGCAGAACGGGGACGCGATCCTTTCGTTCTTCAACATCGTCTCGGGTGGCGGAGCTACCAGCGCGGGCACGAGCCCAAATGCGTTTACGTCGCTGGGGTTCGTCACTACTGACTTTTTCGGCGAGTATTTTGTACAAACGACGGCCGGAGCGATTCAGCCGACAGCTACGAACAGCGTCAATTCGGACACTATTTGCGCGACCATTGCGCTGGCCCCGGGTACTGGCGTTAGTTATTCGCTGACCGCCTCAAGCGGGCCCTACGCCATCACCGGCGAGGCGGTTACGCTTGGGACAAACGCCGCGGTGCTATCGGCTGGCACTGGCTCGTACGCGGTTTCCGGGCAGGCCGCGACGCTGTTTGAGTTCAGTACGACGTCGTTCACTCTTCTCGCCAACGCGGGCGCGTACGATGTGCTGGGCGCGTCTTCGTCTAGCGGATACGCTCTGTCTCTTCCCGCTGGCGCGTACGCCATCACCGGCAATCAGATCACGCTCTCGCAGCTTGGGGGCTACAATCTCCCCGCTGCGGTTGGCGTATATGCGGTTACCGGCGAGAACGCTACGCTCGCCGAGAATATCACACCCGTTTACGTACTGCTCGCATCCAGCGGATCTTTTGCGATCACCGGTATCGCCGCCACTTTGGCGCGTACTGAGGCGTTCATAACGCCCGGCGCAGCCGGCGGCCCGGGCAAGATTTTCACCACGTACTCCTCGGGGATGCTCTACGTGACCCTGAGCAACTGACATCCAAGGATCTGATCATGTCAATCGACACTACGTTTAAACCCATCAGCCCGTTGACGTTCATCGGTACCACGCCTCGTCAGGTCGTGACCGCGGGACAGAATCAGAGTGGCGCAATCTCGTTCCGTGTGAAGAGTCTCGCGGCTTCAGGCACAGACCAGTATTTCACCTGGGGGCAGAGCAACGCTGTGACTGCAGGCGCCGCCCCGACGGACAACGTGCCGACCGTCAATACGATCGGTATGCTTGGCGCTAGCGTCGAGACGTTTGAATTGCCCGCGGGATCGTGGTTCGTGGCATCGTCTGCAACAGGGTTTCAGTTCGTCGCGGGCACCGGGCAGTAAACGCCCATGGCGTTCAATGTCGGCACCGCGGTAGGCAGCTATTTCGGCACCGCTGCGACCGCGCAGTCCATTGCCGTCGTATCGCCCGCGAGCAACGCGGATATCGTGATCTGGGCCCAGTATGGGTCAAGCGGTAGTGCTCCTGGTTGTACGGTGGACGGATTTGCGGCCACTCAGGTCGGAAGTTCGGTAAATAGTTCCAGCGAGACCCTGCTGCAGTACGTCTATCAAGGCGCCGCCTCGGGTTCTCACACAGTTGCTTTCAGTCTTGGAACTGCGGCCAATATTGGGTTGGCGGCGGTCGCAGTGGGTGGCGCTGGCGCTACCGATGGCGGCAATACCGTAGATAGTAATTTCGCGGGGACTGGCACTAACGCCGTCCTGTCGTTCAACGTTACTACCGCCCACAATGGTGACATTGTTTTCGGGTTCGCGAACTGGGTCTCCGGCAGCGGAACCATAGCGTCGGGCACCGGATACACGAACTGCTCCGGAGCCAGCAGTGGGACATTCAGCTCCTGTTGCATGGAATATATAGTGCAAGGCACGGCGGGCGCGATTCAGCCCACGTTCACCGCCTCAAACAACAGCGATATCTTGTGCGGCACTATTGCTCTGCAGGCTGCCGCCGGTGGCGGGGGCGGTTCGCAAGGCGGTTTTCGCACTCGTCAGAGATGGCGAGTTTAGAGGAATACGGACATGGCAAAGACAACTCTCGGCGGCCCGTTGATCGGTGCGCTGTTCAATTCGGTAACTCCCCCCGCGGAGGATAAGAAGCGCGCCGTGAAGCCGCGCAAGAATAAGACCACGAAGGGCGAGGCCTCGGCGACCGAGCATGGGCAGCAGCACGGCGAGCTGGCCAACTCGAAGCAGCCCAGCGAGTCGCACATGATCAAGCAGGAGGCCAAGCGCCAGAAGCGGCAGGCCACTGAGAACTGGATTGCGGGGCGCGTGTCGACGGCGCAACACGAACACGTGCATCGCCGCGCCAACCATGTGCTGACCAATCAGCCGCCGCGCGCGTTCAAGGGCAAGACCGGAGAGAAGTCCAAGAGCGGACTCTGGTAGCCCCGGATGTTTGTCAGCAATCGCGCGCTGCAGGGTCAGCCGACTCTGCCGTATACGGACAACATCCTCTGGGCCGGCCAGGATGTGTTCGCCGCGATGTCGTTCCTTGACCGTACGCACACGCCGGTGGTGCCTACCTCCCTCCAGCTGGAGATTGACGACCTGACGAACGCCGTCATCATGTTCGGCCCGTACATTTTCCCCAGCGGCGGCGGAAATTACCCAGCCCAGGCGTGCACCTCCTCAGTATTCGCTACGGAGATGCTGGTGCAAATCCCGGCCAGTGCGATGGTGATGACCTACCCATATCAGGGTTCACAGATCTGCCAGCTCTCGTGGACCTACACCGCATTCGACTCCGTGACTGGCAACCAATTTCAGGCGCAGAAGGTGGACGTTGTCTCCCTCTGCTCCATTGCAACAGTGTCAGGCGGCTCCGGCTAAATGACAAATCGAGGTGAGGCTCGTGGATTTCAAATCAAAGTGCGTGGGCGACTTGGTCGTCATACGCCCGGACGACATTAAGCCGGCCAAGATCGCATTGCCGGACTGGCAGCGCGTTCTGAAAGGCTTCGTGCTCGCGGTCGGGCCGGGTAAGTCGAATCGTAAAGGCACCGGGCTCGTTCCGATGGAGTGCAGCGTGGGCGACTACGTGCAGTTCGGCGCAGCCGCTGGCATGGAGTCTACTTTCGACGGGACACAGATCCGAATCATGCGCGACACGGATGTCGATCTGATCCTGAAGACGGCGGCCGAACACAAGGCCGAGCTGGACGCAATCGCGGAGCAGTGGAAATGATCCTGCCACCGGAACTTGCTCAGGTCGCCTCGAAGTGGCGCGTTCTTCGTGATCGAGTGCTGATCAAGCGCTTCGACTACGAGAACAAAGCCGGGCTCTATGTCGCGGGCGTGAAGCTGGAGAAGGGCGTCATCGTTGCAGCGGGCCCAGGCCGGCGCACGCGGCGCCTTGTGGCCTTCAACCAGAACATGGGTATGGGCTCCAGCGGCCGCCAGATGATGTTTGAGGACGGCCCGGAGACCGGCGCGATGCGCCCGCTGCCCGTCAAGGTCGGCGAGGTCGTTGAATTCTCGCTCCGGAACTATACCGAGCTGGACTTTGACCGGTTGGATTGCCCCGGCGCGGGCAAGTTGCTTGTCGTATGGGCCCAAGCGCTGATGCTCATCGACCCGACTGAATCGAAGAGCGATGCCATGATGTGGCAGCAGAGCGCGGGGTACGATCGGCGCGGAAATTTCATGTCGGCGAACGAGGATTGGCAGAAGGCATGAGCACGGCGGACGGCGAGTGGCCGCAGATCGATCCCACGTCGGTCTGCCCCACCAAAGATGGGCGCCCGAACATGTATTCGAACATGCCGACGCGCTTCGTCCAGCTCGCGGAGGCCAAGTACCGCGGGTGGAAGTACTTCTACATCGGCGATGTCTGCTCACATGGGCACAAAGCCCCGCGATTTGTCTCGAACCCGCGCATGTGCGTCGATTGCGACCGCGCTCGAAACGGTCAGGCTCTCATCGGAGGCAAAGGCGCCGTCGAGTACAAGACGGGATCGGGGTATAAAGAGCGGGCGAAGCCGGAACTGAAGCGCGCGCTGGAGCCGTCGAAGCTCGAAAAGGACTTTTTGGCCGCCTACGCTGACGTCAAAGACTTCGACGAGGCCGCGAAACGCGTCAGTCAGAGCCCGGCCATCATCGAGTCACGCTTGGCGTGGTCGACGGTGTTCCGCGAGGCCTACGACGCCCTCGAAGACCGCATCGGGGTGCACCATGTGCCGCCGTACGACCTGGATTTTGAGTGGGATGAGGACAAACGCGGGATGCTGATCCGCGTGTACGTGGATACGGGCGACATAGCGACCGCGCGTGACGCCATTCGCGTCTCCCCGTTCGAATACCAGCTGGAATTGCAGCGCAACGCCGAGTTTGCCGCGAAAGTTACGAAGGTCCAGCCCCTGGCGTACCAGATTCTTGAGGAGCGTGCGACTCAGGACGCGTTGAAGGGCAACGACAAGCTCTTGACGAAGATTCTCACCGCACGCGTCCCCGGATTCGACGAGAAGATCAAAGTCGACGTGAATGATCTGACTCGGCAGACTCCGGAACAGGTATCGAATGAAATCGTCCGTCTTTTTGCCCAGGTGCGCGAGATCATGCTCCCGGGCGGCTCCGAACCGGACGCGATTGACGTGCACGTAGAGGTGGTACCGACACCGCAGCTCGCACCACCCCAGCCCGTCGAGGAAGACTTCGGCGACCTGATATGACGGAGCTTAGCTTCGAGGATCTGTGCCGAAAGCCGCGCGCGGAGATTTTGAGCACGCTGCAGCAGATGCATCTGCCCGCGCAGTTGCGGATGCTGGAGGCCATGAAAGACTGGCTGCGCAAGAAGAATCGCAGGCGCGTTGATCGGTACTTCACAGACTCGGGCAAAGCCGCACGCTCTGGCTACCCGAAGCAGATGCAGTTTTTCGAGCTGGGCCGGACGCACCAGGAGCGTGGTCTCTTCGGGGGTAACCGTTCGGGCAAGACGCTTTGCGGTACCTACGAGGACACGTTGCATTTAACCGGTGAGTATCCAGACTTTTGGCCTGGGTACCGGTTTGATCGCCCGATTGACGCGTGGGCTGCGGGCGACACCGGCAAGACGACTCGCGACGTGCTACAAGCGACGCTGCTCGGTAAGCCGGGTGATACGAGCGCCTTCGGCACGGGAATGATCCCGGGCGATCGTATTCTGCGAGTCACCGTCAAACACGGTCTGGCTGACGCGGTTGAAACTATTTTTGTGCGGCATGTCCCGACAGGTGGCGTGTCCACTTTACAGTTGAAGTCATATGACCAGGGGCGCGAGGCGTTCCAGGGTACTGCCAACGATCTGATCCATCTCGATGAAGAGCCGGATCTGGAGATCTACACGGAGTGCCTGCTGCGGTTGATGACCACCAATGGTCGTCTGATTTTGACCGCTACTCCGCTACGAGGGCTCACGGACCTGATGCTGCAGTTCATGCCGCATCTGGCGCCCGCTCCTGACGTGGTAGAGGCGGCTTCGTGGCAAGCGCCACCTGAGGGCGCGGAAGATGAGTAAGGCCGCCGTGATGGTCTCATGGTCAGATGTGCCGCATCTGACTGTAGATCAACAGGCCAGCATCCTGGCCAGCGTTCCGCCCTGGCAGCGCGCCTCGCGATCGACGGGCGTTCCGGATCTGGGTCCAGGCGCCATCTTCCAGGTACCGGAAGCGGATATCCGGGTTGATGATTTCGAGATCCCTCAGCACTGGAAGAAGGGCTACGGCATGGACGTAGGCTGGAACCGTACTGCGGTGGCATGGTTCGCTCAGAACCCGTCCGATAAAGTCTGGTACCTGTATTCGGAGCACTACCGCGGGCAAGCAGAACCCGCCGTGCACGCTCTGTCGATCCGCGAGCGAGGCGCTTGGATCCCTGGGGTTATTGACCCCGCCGCGCGCGGGCGCAACCAGAAGGACGGATCGCGGCTGCTAGACGATTACGTCGATCTCGGTCTCGATATCGAAGCCGCTGATAACTCCCTGGAGTCTGGACTCGGCGAGCTGTGGCAAGCGTTCAGTTTCGGCAAGCTGAAGGTCTTCGCCAGCTGCCGCAACACTTTCAGCGAGTACCGCGTCTATCGGCGCGATGAGAACGGCAAGGTCGTGAAGAAGAACGATCATTTGATGAGCGCGATCCGCTACTTCTGGGTGAGCGGGCGCGAACGGGCGATAGTTGAACCTGCATCGTCTCCGGACGGACTGCCCTGGTTTCACTGGACACCGCCCGCGGTCTGGTCCGGTTGATCAATTGGTGAGGTGAGTAGATATGGCGACACAAATTCAAGTACGGCACATCGAGGGCTTACGGCTGCGTCAGCAGACCTTGCGCGAAGTGCCGGATTCCAAACACAAGGGCGAAGGTGAGCCGCCCATGATCAAGGTGTGGAAGTTCGAGCCACAGGACGTACCCCAGGATCTGGATGTGCGGACTCGCGAGCCGCTCGGCATCTACTCCGTCCACGTTGCGTACAACCTGCGCAATCTGGTGGTTGAGCGCAAGGGTAAAGGCGAGAACGTCACCTTCCGGAACGCGAACGTGCGGCAGGTGCTGCGCATCAAGCAGGAAGCGTTGGACGGGAACAAGAAGTGGAAGCCGGCGGGCGCCCCGATATTGCTGGATCCCAACACCTGGGGCGGCGCATTCGTTGGCGACGGCAACCGTGCGGTGATCGAAGAACTGCCGACTTGAAGCGCGCAGAGGCTAGGTAATGGAATCGTCGATGCAACTTACGGGCAACGTCCCAGGCCTGATCGGAGAGGTGGCGCCAGACGTGCGCTCGAACCTCCCTGGCTACGAGGATGTGAACGCAGTTGACGGCTCCAACGGGCCGCTGCTCGCGCGCTCGCGTAAGTTTTACGACGAGGGCATCGGTGCGTTTGAAGAAAACCGCCGGATGAATTCCGAAGACCTCAACTTCGTCTATAACTCGGAAGCGATGGGGCAGTGGGACCCCGTCGTCCTGGAAGCGCGGCGCGGGAAGCCGTGCTACACGTTCAATCGAGTCATCGGCTCGGTGAACATCGCCGTGTCCGACATGCGGCAGGTGAAGCCGGCCGGCAAGGTGCGCGCTGCCTCAGCCGGGGCGAAGGAAGCTGTCGCCGACATCCTGGGCGGTCTATGCCGCTCGATCGAGCAGCAAAGTCGCGCCGAGCAGATCTACAAGGGCCAGTACAAATACGCGGTGGCCGGCGGCTTCGGCGCGTGGCGCGTGATGCCGGTGTACATGACCGAAGGCACCCACAAGGGTGCGTTCGATCAAGTCCTGCGGATCTTCGATATCCCGAACCCGCAATGCGTGGTCTGGGACCCCGAGTGCAACGATCCGTGCGCCGGGGACGCGATGAAGTGCATGGTCGCCGATCGCATCTCGCGCGACAAGTTCATGGCGCTCTATCGCGGCAACCCGGGAGTTAGCTTCAACTTCTCCCGCGACAGCTACGGTTGGTTCACGGACCAGGAGGTGCGCGTCGCAGAATACTTCGAGCGTATCCCGACGTTGAAGAAAATCGCACTTATGAGCGATGGCGAAGTCAAAGAGTATGACGCTGCGCTGATCGCGCTCGAAAAGCACCTGGACGACACCAACCAGACGATTGAAACCGGCGCGCAGCGCGTCGTTCGCACTCGCGAGACGATCGAGTGGAAAGTGCTGTGGATGAAGATGGACGGCACGCAGATCCTGGAAGGCCCGGTCGTTTACGACTGGAAGCGCATCCCAGTGATCCGCTGCCCGGGCCGCTTCGTGAACATCGAAGGGCGCAAGAAGCTTCAGAGCATGATCCGTCATGCGAAGGACGCTCAGCGCACCTATAACAGCCGCTGCTCGGATATGATCGAGCGTAGCGTGCTGGTGCCGAAGGCGCCGTATCTCGTCACGGCGAACATGATCAAGGGCTTCGAGGCGCAGTGGGCTGAAGCCAACATCGCCTCGCGGCCGTACCTGCCGTTCAACGTCGATAAGGAAGCCGCGAAAGCAGGCATCCCGCTAGTACCGACTCGCGCGCAGCCGATCGATGTGCCAGAGGGCGCCATCGCTCTGGCACAGCAGGCGCTTCAGGACATCCAGGCCACGCTGGGCTTCTTCGATCCGGCGCTCGGCAACGCGGAGGACATGAACCGCGTCTCGGGCAAGGCCCTGGTGCAGCACACGCGCCGGTCCGACCTGGGCACATTTGAGTTTAAAGATGGCTTCGGCGCCGCACTTCAGTTGACCTGGGAGGTCATGATAGACATGATCCCGGGCACGTACGATACGCAGCGCATTGAGCGCATCTTGGGCCCGGATCTGGTCGAGCAGATTGTGCCGATCAATCACGGCCAGGAAGGCGCGGAGCTGCTCAACGACCTTTCGGAAGGGACGTACGACTGCACAGTGACGCTGGGCCCGGACTACCAGACCGCGCGCCAGGAGACTCTGCAGACGCTGATTGACGCCGCCGATACGATTCCGTCGATCGCGCAGTTGTGCGGCGATCTACTGGCGAAGAATATCGACTCGCCCGATAGCCGAGAGATGGCGCGTCGTCTTCGTATTCCGCTCATTCACCAGGGCATCGTCAAGCCGACGCCTGAAGAGCAGAAGAACAACCCGCCCCCGCAGCCCAACCCGCTGCAGCAGGCAGAATTGCAGACAGCCTTGGCCAAAGCGGACAAGGCAAAGTCCGACGCTACGATTGCCGCGAGCAAAGCCGGCGCGTCGGAGCTGGAAAAACTGCGCGTGATATTTGAGACGGCGAACCGCCATCTCCAGAACTTGCTGGCCGCTAAAGAACTGGGTGAACCCAGCGAAGCGGCTGCCGCGGAAGGCGAGGCCTCACAGGCCGCCACCGCGGCGTCCGGACAAAGCCAGGGTGCGCCGCCGCCCGGTGGTCAGCCGAACTCGCAAGCCGCTTGATTGGCGTGTAGCTCAGTTGGTAGAGCAACGGATTGTTAATCCGTCTGTCCGTGGTTCGACCCCACGCGCGCCAGCCACTTTTCGTCTAGGTGAACCCTTCGTTTGCGGATCGTAACCGCGGGAGATTGAACATGGCTTTTGATAGAGATTCGTTGGCTACTTATGAACAGCAGCCGCAGACAATGGTTGAGATTCCGACGCCGCCTGTAGAGGTCGCATCGGATACGCCCCCTCCGGCGGAGAACACAGAGGTAGATCCAGCGGCCGCGCCAGCCGCTGAATCCACGGACCCGGCATCCGATCTTGCCGGTGGCGAGTCTTCGGGCGATGAGACCGATGAGGGTGCGCCCACCTCACCCGGCGAGCCGAGCGCCGCAACTGACGCCCCACCCAAGGGTTCAGCTCGTGCACGCATCATGGAATTGGTAGACGAGAAGAACTCGTACCGAGACTTCGGAAAACTCCAGGCAGCGGAAAACGCTCGCCTTCGCGCGGAGCTGGAAGCGGCTCGGGCCGGGAAGCCCGTAACGCCAGCAGCCCCCGCTGAGGAACCCGCAGCTGCAGCGCCTGCAGACGATGACGTTCCCCCGAGCCCGGAAGATCCGGACGTTCAGTACGATCCCGTGAAACTGCAGCAGAAGAACGTGGAATACATTCGCAAGCAGATTGCGAAAGGCCTCAGCGCTGAGCTGGCAAAGGCGAAGACCACGACTGCAGCCGAGACGGCACAAGCAGCAATTGCCCAGAAGTTTCAGGCCTCGGCCACGGAGTTCGCGAAAGTTACGCCGGACTTTAAGGCCGTGATCGGAAATAAGGAATTGCCGCAACTGGATCCGATGGCGCGCGCAGTTATTGTCCAGGACGACCAATCCGCACAACTTCTGTATGAGATCGCGAAGGATGTGAACGTGGCGAAAGAAATCGCCGCTTTACCCCCGCCGCTACAGCTCCTACGGATCGGTGCGATCAAGGCCCGTCTCGCACAACCTGCTACCTCCGTCACGCCGGCTGTGCCGACAACACCCGCCAAACCGCCCGTGAAGCAACCGAAGACCGTCACCTCCGCCCCGCCGCCGCCCACGCGCGTCCCGGCTGGAGCCGCCCCGAACACGGAAACCCCGTTGTCGGACGAGAGCCTCAGCATGGAAGAGTTCGTGAAACGCGATAGGGCAAACAAAGCCGCAATCCGAGCGTCGAAGCGCGAAGCTCGACTCGGAATGCGTTGATCGATCAACCACAAGGTAATACCTCATGGCCGTTGGTAATTCGCTCGTAACCGCTCAGTGGGTGGCCCGCAAGGCCCTCGTCCTGCTGCACGGCAAGAGCAACTTCACGGGTCGCACGAACCGTGACTATCAGAGCTTGCTGCCCGGCCCCATCCAGGGCGTGATCCTGGGTCAGCAGCTCTCCATTCGTCTGCCGTTCCAGTACGTTGGCCGCACCGGCCCCGTCATGAACGCTCAGGCGTCCGTCCAGCGCTTCGCTAACCTGAACGTCAACAATCAGGCCGGCGTCGATGTGAACTTCACGTCGGTCGAGCGCGCGATGCTGCTGAACAACTTCGAAGAGCAGGTTCTCGAACCCGCCATGGCGAAGGTCGCAGCGATCCTGGAAACGGCGACGACCGCCGTCGTGAACAGCGTGCCCAAGTTCGTCGGCGCGTACAACACCACCGCGACCTTCCAGCAGCTGTTGCTGGCCGAGCGGTTCCTGACGGAGACCCTGGCTCCGGAAGACGATCGTCGGACGTTCCATGCGACCCCGCAGGCGTCCTACTACTTCGTGCAGGACAACAAGGGTCTGTTCAATCCGGAGAGCACGATCTCCGATCAGTGGCTCGAAGGTGTGATCTCGGACAAGGCAGCCGGCTTCGTCTGCTTCCGCAACACCAAGATGCCGACCCACGTCATCGGCACCGTGACCGGCTCAACCCCGGTTGTGAACGGCGCGAATCAGAGCAACTCGGGCGTGGGTAACGCGTTCGTCAGCTCCTTCACGCTGAACACCAACGGGTGGAACAGTGGCGCGACGACCGTGAATGCGGGCGACGTGATCAACATCGCCGGTGTGAACGATGTGGATCCGGAGAGCAAGATCTCGCTGGGCCGCCTGAAGCAGTTCGTGGTCAACACCACGATCAGCGACACCGCGGGCGCCATCGCGCTCAACATCTCCCCGGGCATCATCACCGGTGGCGCCTACCAGAACGTGGATTCCGTGCCGGCCACCGGCGCGGCGATCACCGTGATGGGCGGTCTGCCGGCGGCTGTCTCCGGCCAGACTGTGAAGCAGTCCCTGGGCTGGTACCGCGACGCTGTCGTGTTTGCGAATCCCCCGATGCTGGATCTGTCGCCGCTGGTCAAGATGACCGCTGCGGAGTCCTTCGAAGGGTACAACATTCGCTTCGCCCAGCAGTGGGATCCGTCGAACGATCTGCTCCCGGCCCGTCTGGATACGATCTACGGATCGGTTCTGGCGTACCCCGAGCTGGCGGTTCGTCTGGTCGAACTCCCGGCCTAAGCCGTACCGGACTGAAAGCGCGCCAGTTTGAAGGAACTGGTGCGCTTCTTGTCCACCTCACACAAGGAACTTTCACATGTCTCAATTTGGCTATGGTCACAACGACCCGGTCGGGGCTCCGTTTGACTTCTACTCCGGAGCAGTCGCAGTCGCTGCGTCCACTCCGTACGTGATGCAGTCGGCGACGCTGATTCTGCTCGCTGCGGCTCCCGTAACGGTCGGCGCAATCACGCTGCCTCTGAATCCGCCCGACGGATGCGAGGCGACGCTTGCGGTCCCGGTCGGTGGCAGCACTGTCACCTGCACCGTGGCTGCGAACACCGGTGATCTGCTCTCGGGCACCGCTGCAACCTCGATCGCGACGACCGCTCCGGTGCGATACCGGTACACGTTGAACGGCTACGTCCTGGGCAATTCGCAAGCCCCGGGCGCCACCGCACTCAATGCGCGTACCTGGATCCGCATCAACTAAGGGTTCGCGCGCCGCCCTCACCCGGCGCGCACAACGGCAAGGGGCCGTACTTAAGCCCGCGAGGGTACCTTGACAAGTCGGGAGAGACCGGCCCTGAATTTTAGGAGTGACGCGTGCCGCAGACCAATCAGCAGATCGTAACGGAAGCGTATCAAACGATCGGCGTTGTCGCTGATGGCAAATCCTGCACGCCGACTCAAGGCTCCGTGGGAATCACGGTGCTCAACGATATGCTCGCGACCGAGGCCATCGACGGTACGCGCCTGGGGTGGTACCCGCAGAACTTCGCAACGCAGTGGACCAAAATGTCCCCGTTGGCGGATGGGAACATCGGGGATGTCAAGTACATGCTCGCCGAGAGGCTTGCAGCGAAGAACGGCATCACGATCGATCCGACGAAGGACCTCACGCTGTACACGCTCATCTCGGACGCTAAGAGCCGATTGGCGAAGCGATCCTTGCGGATGTTCGAGTCCGACCTTGGCGAGCTACAGCGCGCTCAGTCGAGCGTGACGGGCAACGGTTACTTCGTTTAAACGATGGCCACCACCGTCTCCATCCCGCTGGGTGACTACGGGCTGCGCGATCCGCGGGCCAGTGGCAAGCAGCTGGTCGGGTGCTTCCCGGTCCCGCTCGATACCGACGCGCCCGCGGGGCAGTCCCCTAACCCTGACGGCAAGCAGATCGCGACGCTACAGCGCATGCACGGCATTGCGCCACTCGCCTCGCTGCTCGTCCCAGGTGCCGAAGACACGAACGTGCGCGGCTTCGATCAGATGGCCGGATTGCAGTACGTGGTGATCGGCCAGACGTTGTATTTCCTCCAGGAAGGCAATGTCCTCACTGCCGTCCCGGGCAGTCAGAATCAGATTGTCCACAACCCAGCCGCAGGCACGAGCGACTTCGTGCGGATGACGAACAATACCGAGTGTCTGGTGATCCTGATCCCCGGCACCAATATGGCATGGTCCTATAGCCCCTCCGGCGGCGGCTTTCAGAAGATGACGCAGTCCCTCTTCCTAATACTCGGCGCGGCGGATATGTGGTTCGTTGATACCTACATAGTCTTATTGGCCGCTACCTCCGTCACACCGGGCGCTCCTGTGGATACGCCGACTGCGACGGTCGAAGGCGCCTCGTATACCTTTTACAACGACGACGGCCTTCAGGTATCGGGCGCGGGTCAAATCACTTTCACGAGCGCCGCCTCGTTCACGCGCGAGTTCGGTACCGACCTCTTTGTGGGCGGTATCATCGATCACCGCGAGATCCTGTTGATGGGATCGAAGACCTCAGAAGGATACGTGAACGTCGGCGCCTCGGTTGGTACCCCCTTCCAGGCCGCCCCCGATAGCTTCATGCATAAGGGTTGTCACTACCTGTGCGGCTACGCAATCGCGATGCAGGACGAGGCGCCCATCTGGGTGGCCAATGATTTGACGGTCCGTCGCCGCAATGGGCAGACGCCGATCAAGATCTCAACACCCGCGATAGATGAGTTCCTGCAGACGGCGAATCTCTTCGGGTGCTACGCGCTTACACCGACGGTAGACGGTCACCCTCTGTGGGTGCTCACCGTTCCGGCCTCCTCGCGCACAGTTGTGTACGACTGTTTGACGCAGAAGTGGTTTGACCTGGAGTCCGGGTTCAATCAGTTGGGGTATTGGCGCCCGCTGTGCTCCACCAACTGGCGCGGGTTGCAATTGGTGGGGGATTCGCAATCTCCGGCCATTGGTTTCTTGACGCCCACCACGTTCGCGGAATTCTATCCGTCCTTTGGAGAGCCCGAGGACGAAAATATCGCTCAGGCACTGCAGATTTGTTCGTTTACGACCCAGGGCATCTACGACGGCAATAACCGCATTACGCACCGTCGCGTCGAGGTGGTGATGACCCCAGGCGGCGCGACCGGGGTGACCGGCGGATCGAGCGTTCGACAAAATCCGCTCACCGGCGCAAGCGGCTTCTACGCGCCGCAGGTGGAGCTGTACTGCTCGGACAATGGGTACGTGTTCGAGTCATTCACGGATCCGGTGCTACTTGGCGCGCAGGGCGACTATGACAAGCGGGCCTTCTGGTTCAACTTAGGGCAAGCGCGCATTCGTTTCTACCGTTTCCGCGTGACGGAGCCGACACCGCTCTTCACGGTGGACATCCAGGCCGAACTACAGGGCGGCAAGTGGTAACGCTATGACGACGACGTTAAACGTGCGGCCGGGATTGAGCGCACCGCTGGTGAACAGTATCCCAAGCACGTGGGATCCGCAGTGGTTCCGTCGCTGGATAACAGATTTCCTGAACCCTCAGCAGATCACCGCTGGTGCGGCAGCTGTCATTGACGCAGGTAACATCCACTATGACATCTCCCCTGCCGAGAGCGCAGCCGGCGTGACGCCTACCAACTACTCGATTAGTTCCCATGCCCAGATCGGGGGGTGTTTGCTGGAGCGCTATGGAGGAGGGATTGGTGAAAGCGCTACGCTCAATAGCGCAGCATTTGTACAAGCCTCACTGGTTGCGGGGCAGTGTGATTGCCCGATTCTTCTCACCGCAAATTCTGGGGTGTGGAGTTTCAATTCCCCTTGGATCTTAACCGGGACAAGTCAAAACTCAGGAGGGCCTCCCACTGGAGCGTTAGGGGCTCGGGTGCAAGGGTATCTGGGGCGTCCTGAGGTTAACTTCTCCGGCATTTCCAACACCACCGATGTCATACAGTTAGGCGGCATCACCATGCCACAGGTTGCGATTCAGGACCTGTCCATTAATTTCCAAGGTACTGGGCGAGATGCCATTGTTAATTCAGGCAGTAGTTTTGCCCTCTATGAGAATTTGTTCCTGGAGAACTGCGCACGAGATACCGATGTATGTTCGGTGTCAGGTACCGCTTTCGTCCAAAACCGCACGGTGCGAAACGTTTACGTTTATAACACCGGCCGACACGCCAGACGCTATCAATTGGCGGGTTCAGGGGGGGCTTTCGTCAACGAGGAGTTGACGGAGAACTTCAATATCTCCGGGGTCTCAGCCCTCACTGCTGGCGGCGCTGCAGTGTATATGACCAGTAGTGCCTCAGGTGCTGGGTCCAAGTTCGCTAATCACAAGTACTCGAAGATCTCCTGGGATAACGGCTACCAATCATCTTACCTTCCCTCAGGGCAAATTCCTGCCGTAAGCCCCTTCGTCATCGATTCAGGCGCGTTACAGAATAACGTGATTGAAGGGGCAGGCGGGTGGGAGAACACCGGAGCGGTCTCACCGGGTGCTGGCTATGCCATTCTCATCACCGGAGGGGCGACAGTTTCAGGCTTTGTCATGCGCGCGGGGTTGGTGACCAACTCCTACTGGGGCAGCAATGGAATTCCCCCGGCAGTCACGCAAGGATTGGCGGAGGAAACCTCCTTCAATCGCGAGACCCGCATGCCGATGACGGTGCTGGGAAATAACACTTCGGGTACTTCGGTACTGCCTGACTATAGTGCCATTCGCACCGGGGCTGCAACCACTCCTGGTCCTTTGTTCGGGCAGGATGCGTGTGGAAGCTTGATCAACTCCACCTCTAACACCGGGATCACGTGGCTGCAATGGAACGGTAATGTCATCTTCTTCACCAGCGCCAATCCCAACTCAGGGGCGAGTGCGACCTGGACGCAGATCGGATCAATAACCGCTACCGGGGGTTTTCGGCCCGGGGCTGGATTCTCAGCCATCTATAGTGGTACCGGGGCGCCAAGTTCAGGCTTAGGGGCGAATGGAGATTATTATTTCCGCCAGGACACTCCGGGTACTTCAAGTCAGAGAATCTACATCAAGGCCTCAGGGTCCTGGACGGCCCTTACAGTATGAGTGATTTAAGGAGCGTAATGGATGATCGACGCCGAGCACGAAGTTATCCTGGTAGCCAACATATGACGGATGATGAGATCGAGCGGGTGGCTGATCGGGTGTTCGAGAAGATGCAGGCCCAGATTGGCAAGAACGCTATTCGGGCCTCCATCCGGGCCTCGGACGACTTCGTACAAGCGATGCAGAACTACCAGCAGAAGTCCGATGATCAGCGTCAACCAAGCTAGAGTCGCGGATACGTTGGTCGGAGTCTCAGGGGGAACCTTCTTGACCGCTCATTGGTTCCTGGTCGCGGACAAGCTCATGCACTTTGGCGCCGAGACGGTCTCGGTGGTCACGGGCGTCAGCGCCGCGTTGTTCTACATTCCGGTCGTATACAGGAGAGCAAAAGTGTTGGTCGCAAAACTTTTGCTGAAGACATGACGCCCCTCGATGCGCGCATCCCCCAACAGCTGCTGACAGATATCGACGCAGCAGAGGGCGACTCCCTCGTCGCCTATCTCGACACGGCAGTACCCCCGAATTGGACCATCGGCCGTGGGCATGAATTGCCGCGGCCGATGGTGGGCCAGACGTGGGCTGGGTTCACGATCTCCCAGGCAGTGTCTGATCGCTATCTGCAGGAAGACATCCTGAAGGTTTATCCGTGGGTCGAGAAGCTCGCGGAGTGGCCGAAGATGGACACACCGTGCCGCCAGAACGCACTGCGCGAGATCGGCTTCAACATGCGCACCCGGTGGAACTCTTTCACCGTGACGCGCGCCGCGGCCGTGGTCGGCAACTGGCGGGCGGTGCACGACGGACTCCTCGACAGCGAGTGGGCCAAGCAGGTGCAGCCGCACGAGTGGGTAATGGGTCTGTGCAAGGTCTGCCATCAGCCCGAGGCGACTTCCGGTCCGCGAGACTACTGCAAGGGGCGAGATGGTCGGGCGACGCGCCTTGCGCGTTATTTCCTCAAGGGCCAGTACCCGTGATCCATGCGTTGAAGAAGATGTTCATGGAGCGCGATGGCACCACCTTGTGCTTCGTGCGCACTGCCGTCGCGGTCGGTCAGGCAGCGTACTTCGCTCTCACCGGACTCGCCATCAAGCATGGGCAGCAGATTGATTTTGTCAGCTGGGCCACCGGTTACACCGCATTGATCGTCGGTGGCGCGGGTGGCGCGCTGTTGAAGTTACAGACAGAGGACCCAGGCCCATGAGCGCACTACTCGCACTGATTCCGTTGAAGGACTGGTTTTACGCCGGCCTCATCGCGCTGCTCCTGATCTTCGGCATTCACGAGTACCAGGACATTGAGGCGAAGGGCGCCGCACATGAACAGGCCGCAGTACTTGCCGCGAGCGCGAAGGCTGACGCCACCGCGAAAGCGCAGATCGCCAAGGTGACCGCGGACTACTCTGCAGCCATCGTGACCGTAGGAGAGAATTATGCCAAAGCAATTCAGAGTGCCGATGCTGCTCACAGCGCTGATCTTCAGCGCCTGCAGCAGCGTGCCGCAAGTGGTAACGGTACCAACACCTCAGTGGGTAGTACCGGCTCCGCCAGCGCGACCGCAAATGCTGGGACCGCCCGCGCTCTCGCGCTGGGAAGCGTTCCTGCAGAGCGCGCCCTAGACCTCGCCGATGCCCTCAGGGCAGACGACGCAGCACTGATCCAGTGCTATGCAGAGCGCGATTCGCTGACAGGTAAATAGAATGTCCACTGCACCCGCGATGAGCGGCACGAACACTTCGATCTCCGGGGGTACTGACCTCACTTCGATTCTGGGTAATCTGCTCGGCGTTGGCGCGACCACGGCCAACAGCGTCATTGGCGGCAATAATACCGCCGCCGCCCAGGTTGCGGGGGAGCAGGCCGGCATCAACACGCTGGGCACAACCCAGACCAACATCAGCAACCTGCTCGGCACGCAGGCGCAGACCGGCAACGCGGCGATGACGAATTTGAGTACCTATCTAGGGCTCAACGGTCAGCCCGCGGACTTCAGTCAGTTCTACAACACGCCCGGCTATCAGTTCGCGGTGAGCCAGGGTACGAACGCAATCCAGAGCGCCGCTGCCGCCAACGGTAGCGCATACACGCCGAACACGCTCGCTTCGATCGGCAACTACGTGCAGGGTGCCGCTTCGACCAACTATAACAACTACATCAGCAATCTGCTGGGTACGAGCCAGCTGGGCGTGAGCGCGAATCAACTCGGCACGACTTCGAATCTGAGCACGGGATCCAGCATCGCGCAGTTGCAAGCCGCGCAGGGTTCCGCGAATGCTTCAGGCGCAGCGAACACGTCCAGCTCGATCGGCAACGCGCTGTCAGCGCTCGGCGGTTCAAGCGGGATCGGCGCGCTGCTTACGAACCTGCTGGGCGGCAACGCCAATGCGTCCGGTTCATCGAGTACGCTTGGCGGCTTAGGCACGGCGATCAACGGGCTCTTCGGGGGCACCGGCACGGCCGGTTCGATGACCTCAACGCAACTGTCGAACCTGCTCGGCAATGGCGGTCTGTCGGAGACGAATAATTCCGCGTACGACACAGACACCAGCCTCTCGAACGCGCAGCTGGCCGCGCTCTACGGCTTCGGTACCAACGACACGTCTGGTAGTTCAAACAGTTCGAACAATTCGGGCACTTCGTCAAGTACCGATACCAGTACTCAGGACTATCTCGACAATTTTCTAAATACGAGTTTTAGCAGCGCTGGCGGGCAAGCCGCCACGACGAACCTGGGGGGCCTGACCGACGCACCCACTGGTTTGAATCTGAATCTGCCGACGACCTCGGGGTCGACGGCGACGTTGGCGAGCGGGAGTAATCTGCTCGGTGGCGCACTTGGCGTCGCTGGCGGTATTGCCTCGGGTACGCCCACCGGATACGCGTCCGCTGGTTTGAACGCCACGAAGCTGGTCTCCAGTAACCCGATCACGAGCGGGGGACTTGGCACGAACGCGAGTGCCATCAACACCGGTGCCGGAGACGCGATCAACGCGCTCGGTATTTACACCGGCATCAAGACCGGTGGCGTCGGAGGAGATGCTTCTGCGGCTGTGAACGCCGCGCAGCTGGCGACGAAAGGCCTCGCAACAACCGGTGCGATCTCAAGCGCCACCGCAGGCACTGCCCTGGGCGCACTGAACCTCGCGGCGATTCCGCTCGACCTTTACAACGAGGTGAAGTCGTACCAATCCGGCGCCACGGCCAGCGACGCGCTGAGTGGATTGCAGACGGGTGCGGCGATTGGCTCGTTCTTCGGGCCTCTAGGCACGGCGATCGGTGGCGTGATTGGCGCAGCCGGAGGCGCAATCGCCTCGGCCTTCGGCGGCGGTAAGAACGATCCGGAGACGTTGACGGACAACAATATCGATCAGGCTCTGGCCTCGGGTAGCGCCACCGCGGCGTCCACTGGGCTCGACTCCCCTGAGGGCGCGTTCCAGTACGTCACGGGTGTGATGGACGCAAAGAACGCGACTGCGGGCCATAGTCAGCCGATCGAGCAGATCTTCGGCCGCGAGGGCGAGACCAGTCTTACCAATCAGATGGCCTCGCAGATCAATAGCGCAGTCAGCTCGGGTCAGATCTCGATGCTGTCCAATGGCGGCGTCGCGTTCAAGACCGGTGGCGGCACCGTCGAGTACTCGGCCGCGGATGCGCCGGGGCAGATCTACTCTCAGATCGTCTCCCCATGGCTTAACTCTAAGGGCGCCGCGATCTCGGGCGATTCGGTGGATCTGAATGGCGCCAACCAGGGTCAAGCGCTCCAGACTTCACTGCAGACGCTGATCGGTAGCTACATCAGCGGAAACCTAAATTCTAAGACGGCACTGGACAGCAGTGGCCAGACTGATTCAACATTGCCCGAGTTTCTCGGGTTAGAGGACGCATAAATGGCTGACGTGACTGCACCAGGACCGATCCAAGACTATGGTCCGCTGCTGAATTCTCAGCAGACGATCCAGACGGGCAACGCGAACACAGCGGCGCTCACGGGCCTCACGCAGGCGCAAACTGGACTCGTGGGTCAGCAGACGACTGCGGCGGGTCTCCAGAATCAGCTCACCGCCATGCAGATGCAGCTGTTCAAGACCGGACTGAACGGTTTGCTGGTGGGTCAGCAGACGGGTAGGACCGATCAGAGCGGCGAGGACGGTCCCGCAGCGACGAACTACTTCGACTCTGCCGCGGTCGATGCCGGCCTGCGTCAGCGGTTCTTCGTGAACCCGGCCGGCACCCCCGCCCAGCAGAAGCAGCTGCAGCTCGCGGCGCTGAGCGGTAACCCGGGTCTTCTGGAGTATGCGAAGCAGCAGCGCGATCTCGGTGTGCAGTCCTCGGTCGCGCAGAACCAAGCTGACGCCAGCAACGTGTATGACAGCATGGCCTCGGTAGTCGCCGCGCGCGATAGCGGCGTCTCGCCCTTCGCCGCGCTTCAGGCCGTCAACCCGGCCGCTGCCGCGCAGATCGCGCAATCAACGGATGACCCGACTGAGCGCGACAACGCCGCCGCTGCGCTCGCCTCCCACGTGGCCGCGAACGTCCATCAGTACACCGGTCGACCCGTGGAAGCAGGCACCGACGGCGTGTATCGCGATAAGACCACGCAGCTGCCTGTCGCGGGGCTCGCGCAGGCGGGTCTGACCACGGCTCAGTGGATGGATGTGGCGAAGGACGCGTACAGCCTCGTGCCCATTAAGAATTCGGACGGTTCCGAGACCCAGGTACCGAAATATATGTCGCCCGGTCAGCCCGGTGGCGGTAATGCGGCCGCTTGGATCAAGGCGATGGCGCAGCAGCGGTATGGCGGAGCGGGCACCTCTCCGACGATGGGCGGCGCGCCCGCGGCCCAGGCCAACGCGGCGGCTAATGCTGCGAGCAAGGCCGCCAAAGCCTCCAATCCGCCAGTGCCTACGGACAGCGATCCGCAAACGGCCAAGGCGCTCGCGGACCCCAGCTACCGGTTGACGAGCCAGCCGGATCTGCCGACGTTCAAGGCCGGGCAGACGCCCAACACCGAGCAGGCCGCCGCACAGGCGGAGGTCGGTACCGCGCGCAAGGAAACCTTCCAGGACACGCAGAAGCTTATTTCCGCGAACCAGCAGTCTTTGACGTTCTACCGGGCCGCGCAGCAGATCATGAGCAATTCAACAGCGTTCACGCCGGGCGCGTACGCTAGCGTCTTGCAGGAAGCGAAACGTTGGATCCCGGGCTACGACTCGCTCGACACGAGCAACTACCAGGAAGTTGCGAAGTACCTCAGCAATGCAGCTTTGCAGAGCGCGAGTCAGATCTTCCCGAAGATGACCGACACGGCCAAGAAGCTCGCGCTGACCACGTTGAATCCGAACACCGCGCAGAACCCGACTGCAGTCAAGAACATGATCACCACCAACATGGCGAACTCGCAGTACCTGATTGACACCGCGGGCCGATTCCGCAAATACAACATGGCGGGCAATGACCCGCGCTCGTTCTACGACTGGAATCGTCAGTACTTCCCCCAGGAGAGCGTGGTAGTCCCGCCATCTGGTACACTCCCCGCTGCGGCCGCCTCGCAGTTGAAGGAAGGCACGCACACCACGTTCAAGAACGGTCAGGTCTGGACGTTGCAGAATGGTAAGCCGACACTGGTGAGTGGACAGTAATGTCTGATTGGGATGTAGCCTCAGAAGCCGCAGCTCCGCAGCCTGCTCCCGTGGTCGATCCGACCACGGGACCTACCCCTGCGCCCTCGATCCCCGCGGCCGCACAGACCGCAGCGGCGCCGACTGATGAGTGGAGTGTGGCGGCCGAAGAGCCCGCGCCGGTCAAGAAGGATAAGCAGACCGCACTCGGCGGCGCGAACGCCGCAGCCACGGGGTTCAACTCCGGTGTGCTCGATGTCGTGGGTGCGCCCGTCGATACCGCGCGCAACATCAAGGAGATGGCCAAGGCCGGCGCGGGCGTGGTCTCGAAGCTCACCACGGGCACCATCCCAGACTGGTTGCAGCCGGAGGATCCGGACAAGTACAAGTATGATGTGGGCTCGTCCCAGTGGCTGAAGCAACAGGTCTCGAACCTGGGCGCCGGCAACCTCGTCAACTCCGTCCAGAAGACCAAGCTCAATCAGTACCTGAATGCGGGCGGCGAGGGTGCGGGGGCAACCCTGGCGTCCGGTGGGAACCTGCCGGCGGCCGCCGCGGGCGCGCTGGGCGGCGCGGTCAGCCAGCAGGTGGCCGACTCCGGGGCCCCTGATTCGGTGGCAGCCATGACCGGCATCCTGACCGGCGCCGCGGTGCATCATCTTACCTCGCCCGGAGCCCCTGCGAAGGCCCCGGGAACGGCGGTATCGACCTCGGGCGTCCCGAACGCCGAGGACATGCTCAACGATTTCTGGGACTACTGGAACGTGCAGGTAGACCCCGCCGAGCGCATCCTGAAGACCCCCAGCCTGCCCGGTCCCACGCCGGCAGAGGCGGAAGGGTCCAGCAAGAAGGCCGCCCCAGCGGCTCCAGAAACCGCACCGGTGGCCGTCGGAAAGCCCACGCCGGGCTCCGCCGCAGTCCCGACCGAGACTGACGCGGAGGTCCAGCAGGCGACCAAGGCCCAGGACTTCTCCGCCTCCGCGGTGCCTCCGGACCATTATGTCATCACGGCCGACGGCAAGGCATCCCCGTTGGTCGGTGCCGACGCGGCTGACACCGTCGCCGCGCCGGGCACTGTGATCGTCCAGAAGGGCGACGGCGCCAAGAAGGTCACGATCGTGTCCAAGGGCGCGGACCTGGACGATAAAGCCGCCCAGGGGGCCCTGGATCGCGCCGTAGAGGCTGGCGAGCTGACCTCCGAGAAGGGTCAAGCGCCGTCCACGACGCCCGACGGCGGGGTTGAGGTGAATGAGGCACCGCTGCCGCAGTCGGCGCCCGAGCCCTACATCCACCCGAACGATACTCACCCCATGCGCAACGGGGTGCCGTATGTCATGGTGAGCGCCGAGCGCCAGGACGCCCCGCCGCAGGAGAACGCCCGCAATACCCAGATCCTGGGCCAGTACCTGCAGGCGGCTGGGCTGCGATCCGCGCCGACCCAAGGCCAATACCTCGGCGTCCCCGAGCACTCTTACGCGGTCTCCACGCCCACGCCGCAGGCCGCCGATTTCGTCAACAAGGTGGCCCAGCAGTTCAAGCAGGACAGTGTGATGCACGTCGACGCGAATCAGAACGCGACGCTGCACTACGGGGACGGCCGCCAGGAATGGCTTGGAGCCATGAAGCAGGTACCCGCCAGCGAGGCGAGCACCTATGCCGGTTGGACCCGAGATGAAAATGGGAACTTCTACACCGTCAAGCCGCCCGAGGCCGCCGCGCCGACAGGGGTACGAGCGGGCCCTTCGAAGTCAATCTTCGCAGATCCCGCCAAAGTCGGCGGCGTCGCGGAAGTCGGTGAGCCTGAGCAGGCGCGCCGAGCTTCGACGTTTAAACGCATCGGGCTCGACGAGGTCCGTCAAAGCGCCCTGACCGGCAACGCGAAGGAAGCCGCGAGCGATTTCCAGACATCCAAGCTCGATCACCCGGTTGGGCAGCGCATGACCGCGCTCCAGGAGTCGGAAAGGAACGCGCTGATCCAGCACGCGGACAATCTCGTGTCGGACTCCGGGGGCACCAAAGGTCTTGCCCAGCCCGACATGGAGGCGCGCGGGCGCACGCAGGCCGCGCCGATCGACGGGTACGACCAGCATCTGGAGAAGGCCACTCAGCGCATCTACGATATCGCCAAGACCGTTGCTGCGGGCAAGCCGATCCAGACCGACGGGCTCGCGAACTTCCTCACCAAGAAGAAGTCTGAGTTCCTCGGAACCGTCGAGGGCAAGCAGTTGATGGAGGGCGTGCTCTCGCGGATGAACGAGCTGGGTCTCGTGGGCGACGACAATGAGACCTTTCACCCCGCGACCGTCGAGCAGGCCGAGCGCCTGCGCCAATACATCGGCCAGCAGTGGCAGCCGAAGTTGACGCAGCTGATCTCGATGCTGAAGAATAACCTCGACAACGACGTGGCCGCGAGCGCCGGGCGCGACATCTTCAAGCAGGCGCGCGAGATCCGCGCACTGCGCTCGAAGATCCTGGAGGAGCCCGAGGCCGTCTCGAAGTTGCTGCAGCCGAAGGAGGCCAACCGCCTCGGCATCAACCGCAACGTGCCGTTCACGGAAGTGCCGCGGTATCTAGCGGAGCTGGAGCCGGATCAGTTCGGCCACTACATCGATGTGCTCAAGCAGGCCGCGACCGCAAGCCCCGAGTTGTGGAGTAAGTCCCTGGCCGCGCTGCGCGAGGTGCGCGCGCAGTATGCCAACGAGATCCTGGCCGCGGGTAACAAGACCGCGGGTGCCTGGAACCAGAAGGCCGTCAACCAGTACCTGAAGGATCACGAGTTGAACATGCGCAAGGTGTTCACCTCCGAGGAACTGGGCAAGTACCAGGACCTCGACAACGCGGGCCGCTGGCTGCATCAGGACAAGAGCTACCCGGGTGCTGAGGCGCAGAAGCAGAACTTCATCACCAACGGGATCTTGAAGGGCGGCGGTCTTGCGGCTGAAGGCGCCGGTGCGGCCATGGGTCACATCCCGGGCTGGCTCGCCGGCCGGGCGATCCACGGCGCTGCGAACTTCGTGGCGGACAAGGCGCTGGGCCGCACGATCGAGGGCCGCATCATCGATCTCAACGGACGCAAGGCGCCGAAGTCTGAGATCACGACTGGAATGCACGGTGATGGCCCGCGGCCACTGAGCGGTGCGTCCCCAAAAGAACGCGGCGGCCCTAAGGCTGCCGGCAACCTGCTGTTCCGCCACTTCTCGAACCTGGATGACTACAAAGTCACCCTGGATCCGAACAAGTACGGCACCGGGTTGAAGGGCCGTGAGGCCACGCGCGTGGCGGGCGGCGCGCCCAAGTCGATCAGTCTCTACAGCATCGATCACCCAGACAATCAGGTGGAACATGAGCTACGAGGACGCACTGAGTATCGAGTTTCTGTTCCCCGCTCAAAGCTATATGACCTGTCGGCGGATCCGAAGGGCATCATCGACAAGGTCATGGCGCGCAACGATGGCGTGTACGACCACACCCAGGTTGAGAAGGCCGTCAAGACTGCCGGTTATCTCGGCTATCATCTCCCGAATGGCGATGGCATCTTCAAAGGTCAGGCTCGACTCTTCCAACCGACCCAGGCGGTGCGTGTGGATCAACTGGGCCCGTCGCAGCCGCGCCGGCCGTTGAGTTTATCACTGCCCCGCCAGCGCGGTGGGCCGAAGTTCGAGGCGCCCAGTGCAATCACCAAGTACCTGACGGAACCGGAGAAGGCGCAGCTGCGCACTGACACCGCCATGCGTATGGTCGAGGCGTTCCACGAATTGCCCCCCACGCACGAGCTGGCGGCCGCTGCGCTCGCAGGACAGGCCAAGCGCGGTTGGTACGATGATAGTGCGAAGGCGATCACGAACGTCTTCGGGCCCGACGCGCCGCGCTTCACTGCGCTCTTGGCCGCGATGAGCCCGCAGACCTCCGTGCAGATGAACTTCCACAACGCGCTGCGCACCTTCGTCGGCTGGGACAAGGCCGGGCGGCCCACCGATCCCGGCGAGATCAAGTCCATCATGGAGCAGAACTCACTGAAGAGTCCTGTTGCCAAGGCGGAAGGCAAGTCCAACGTGCTGGGCGCCTGGGTGAACAACTCAGTGCGCGCGCTCACGGATCCGGACCCCGAGAACCTCACGCTGTCGGGCCCGAAGGTCGACTCGTTCATGAAGAACCTGCAAGGTCATGTGAACGCCGTCACACTCGATGCCTGGATGGCAAGCTTCGCGCACATCGATCAGAACCGCTTCGCGGGCGGTCTCACGAAGACCGGGCCCGGCAAGTCGCCCACGTACCTGGGCTACTCGGCCAAGGTACGCGAAGCGGCCGCCATGCTCACCAGGAAAACCGGTGAGAAGTGGACACCCGCGGAGGTGCAGGAGACCGTTTGGTCCTGGGCGAAGACCGCGTACGAACACGCCGACGAATTCGGTGGCATGGCCACCATCCCTGAGTTGGTGAAGAACGGAGAGATCACCGATGAGCTTATCAAATCCACCCCCGCCTTCCATACCCTCTTCCAAGAAGCCGGGCACAGTAACGTCCTCAGAGATTCTCGATTCAGTGGGGGTCTTGAGCGACTACATGAAGGGACGGGATCAGACCCCGGCAGCAGCTCTCCAAGCCAAAAGGCAGACGCTGCTTCACGCTCTCTCAGGACACACCTCTACAAAGCCGCCGAGCGCCTAGAGGGCGTCAGGCAAGAACGATCTGCGGCACGAGGCAAGAGCGCCTCCCCGCTGCTCGGTGACGATGACACGGAGTTTTAAATGGCCGCAGCTTCTGGAATGTTGTTTGATGATCCGCAGGCGAAGCCGTTGAGCGCCACCGGTGACCCCATGCCCGGCGCCTACTACCTGTTCTACAATACCGGGGGTCTGGTACCCCAGCAGGTGTATGCGGATGGCCTGCTGTCGACCCCTCTTTCACAGACGCCAGGGCAGGCTCAGCCCAGCTGTACGGCAGATGCTAACGGCCGGTTCAATCCGATTTACCTCAACCCGTCGATCACCTACCGTGTGCAGCTCTACAACAGCTCAGGGCAGCTGCTAGAGAATGTCGACCCGTACGTAGTGGGTGCCTCGATCGCGGCCCTCACGGGCGCCACCGGCAGTGGCACGGCCACCTTGAGTGATGGCACGAACACGACCACCGTCAGCTATGCGTACTGGCTCTCAAACGGCGGCACCGTGTGCACGCTGCAGGTGTCGTCGGGCCTGATCACCTCTGCCACGACGAATCTGTTCATGAACAATCTGACGGGCAGTGGTTGGCCGACGATGGTGGCCGGAGGTGACACGTTCCACTCGATCCCGGCCGAGAATAACTCAGCCTACATCACTGCAGTCGCCCAGCAGGGGTTCAACCAGACCATGACCTTCCAGGCGAACCCCGTCACGGGTGCGGCGTCTTGGACCATCGGGGGCTCCAAGGGATTCCCGGTCGGCTTCACCATCACCTACCCGGTGAATGGGATCCTGGAGCACTAGAGCTTCATCCAGGTGATGGGTAGTCCGCAGCTGACATCAACTTTGCATGTCACTGCGCACGCCTCCTGCGCGCTGGCCCCCAGATGCATGGCGGTCATCGCGCCCTTCCTTCCTGAACCGATCGCATAGAATCGGCCCAGTGCCGGCACGAGCCGGCACAGATGGTTCGCGGTGAAGAGCTTGCGACCGTCCCACACCAGCACCTCGAAATCCTCTTCGAGGTCCAATTGAGTCAGAGACTCAGGCGGCTCCTTCCCCGAGCCGTACCAATCCAGAAACACCATCCCCGAATACGAGCCACCCGCGGTGCCGATGATATGATCGCGGCGCCCGATCTTCTTGCGGAAGAGCTTCTCGCATTGGCTGTGCGTGTCATCACCCCAGGTCTCTCGCGAGTCCGCGGCGATGATTCCACTGCGCACCGCGATGACGGTCACGGGATGGCCTTCCTGCGGAAGCCATAGTCGCGTCCATCCACTGCGCTCTCCAGCGCCGGATTGCTGTTCATACAGTGGCCACCACTTACTTTATGTCCCGGGCAACCTTCACGGAAGCAAACATACTCCCAGGCATCGACCTCAGTGGCGGGCGGCCACTGATCGGAGCTTTGAAACGGACCCGGGGTCTGCGAGTACACGGTCGGGAATTTGGGGAAATCCTGGCCGAGGATCGGACCGCGGGACTCCAGTGGCGCGCGGCGTGCGGCTTCGTCGACGCACTCCTGCGATACCCAGGCATAGCCTGCGGCATCGGTCATGTTGTCGCGCTTCGGGTGATTCACCTGCCGCGAGAGCTTCACGCAGATCATAGCCATCGCCATTTCGTGAGGGCTGATCGGTTCGCTCAGCTTGTGCGCCAGCAGCGCCGAGACGAGCGCCGCGGTGCGCGTGTAATCATCCAGCGGGTGGCCGTAGTCTTTGGCGCGGTCGCCGTGCGTGAGACGTTGGGCTTCCTGCAAAATACTTTCAGTTTCGGTAGTCATTCACATCCTCTCCCTCGAATTGATACGGAACCCGGCTTGCTGTAGTCGGACTCGGCCAAATATTCCTGCCACTTCGTCCAGCCCTTTGGACACCAGAAGCCCCACTCGCGGCGAAACGGTGCACGGAACCATAGTGACCATACTGCACCGTGGCCCTCCCTCAGCTCGATCCGGTGCGGCATCTCGCCGCGACGGAACACGACGGAACCCGGACCGCACCAGCGGCGCTTCGGCGGCTCCCAGGCGTGCGAGGTGACTTCGTAGTAGCCACCCCACAGCACGACCGTCCAGCTGTCGCCTCGGTGGTCATGCAGTGCTCGATCGTCATCGCTCTTGAACCAACGATGCAGGTTCAATCGCCACCCGCGCCGATAGAGCCACTGCGGCACCCACAAATGCCAGCGGTGGGTCTGTGGGTTTTCCTTCGGCCCTATGATCAGGTCCGGGTACTTCATGACTAGAGCCTCCAGCTCCCGTTGATGACGTTGATCATGGTGCGCTTCCCGTTGGCGTACACCAGCACATGCGTGTTCAGCCAGCCCGACGGGCCGCGGTTGTAGCCGCGCTTGAGAAGTGTCGATGTACCAGCGCGCCACGCCCCACCCATGATGCCTGGGGCGTGACAGTCGCCAGCGATGGTCTTAACGCCGAGCTTGGAGTAATTGGCGACGGTGCCCCTACTTCCATTGGGCCCGAGGTGACCATGCATGCCCACCTCGATATCAGCGACCTTATACGATTCATCATAGTCGAGCACCTTCACGCGTGAGTCGTTGACGAAGTGGAGCTTGGCGAACTCGATGTACGCGTCGAGCCGCTCGGCATCATCCGGATGCATCGTGGAGGCCTTCTTGACCATGGCGCTCGCGCTGTCCAGGTAGAAAGCGCGGTTCTTCGGGCCGATCTTCTTCCAATCCGTGAACTTCAGCCACTTCATCAGCCAGTCGTGGTGGTTGGAGGGCTTGATGATGACGCTGTCGACGCCGTCCAGGCGCTCGGTGATGAATCGGAAGCTCTCCTGCACCTCCTCCTCGACGTTGTCCAGACGGCTGTACGACAGCGCCGTGGAAACGAAAGGATTCTGCTCGGTCCAATGATTGACGCTCTGGCCGTCCAGCACGTCGTTCCATCCCAGGACCCGCGGCCTCAGTTGCGGGATGATTTCCTGGAAAGTCGCGCGCTCGACCGCAGGATCGATACCTCGGATGTGGGTGTCTCCCATCTCAAGATATAGAGGGCGCATTGCGGAGTCTTCTCCATCAACACAAACCGGGGCGCCCCCGCTCCAGTCCGCGCCGTAGTACCAGACATCTCCACTGTGAGCCTCGTAAAAGGCACCGGTCGACTTCTCGGCATTGATCTGCCTCATGTGAAAGGTCTTGCCGCGAATCTCGACCACCACCGCGCCGAGCGTATGGTGGAACTCGCCGCGCTTACCGGTCGCCGTGTCGGTGTAGTTCGGCAGCGTGCACGCGCCGGTGGTGGTCATGATCTTCGGTAGGCGGCCCTGGGGCGTCGCCACCGTGCGCAGCTGCACCTTCGTGTGCGCCAGGATCATCGATTCGCCGTGCGTGATCGGCTCCCAGCCGGCAAGAGGCGAGACCGCGGTCGGCTGCGTCTTCACATCCGCGCACAGGATCAGGTTCTCGTTTAAACGACGCCTGACATTCCACAGATACTTACGGTTTGGGTAGACCTTCGCCTCGTACTTGGCCAACGACAGCTTGCGGTACTTATCCTCGCGCAGATCGTACGGGGGCGCCGGTGCGTCCAGCCACCAGTCCGCATTGCGCTGGCTGTCGGTCCATACTGAGGTCGCGTTCTTATAGCGGATCGGGACGATCAGCAGCTCCGCGTCACGGTGCTCGCAATACTTCTTGAGGTTCTCGACGAAGGCGTCGTGCATCGGGGTCGCGTTCTGTGCCGCGGTGATGACGAAGATTTTGGAGCCGCTCAGTGAGCGCTTGTACACCTTCGGGGTGGTGCGGATCTGGGTGCCGTCCTGGCCCCGCACAACGCCGTCTTGAGGATTGGTGGTGGAGTAGCAGTAGACTTTGCCGGTCACGCACTCCCACCTCTGCCTGCCGCTCTGGGCCTTCTGCCCGATAGTCATACCCTTGCCGCACTTGGGGCATTTCGGGCGAGAGTCGCCTTTGGTGAGGAGTTTTACCGCCTCTTTCATGGTTACTAGTTTGTTAGCCACTCGTCGACCTCCTGGCTCGGGCGGCGCGCAGGGCGTCTTGCACCGAACATTTGGTTCTGATTCGATCCCGAGCGACGCCGTCCATTGAGTCTCGTACCATGATGTCGAAGACGCGTACCACTCGCTTAAATCCCGCCTGTATCTGCCGGGCCGCCCCGACGCGCTGCAGTACCTGGGTACGAAGCTCCATGTCCCAGGTTTGGGAGAAGAATACCACGTTCCTCCCCCCATATTGCAAGTTCAATCCATGGCCCCCTGACTGCGGGTGAATCAGGCCCATTTGGATCTTACCGGCGTTCCAATCGTCCTCGTCCCTCTGGGTTTTGAGCACCCGGGCCCCGGAGAAGTGCTTCAGGATCCGGGGCGTATCGAACTGCCACCAGATCGGCACCAGGAGTGGCTCGCCTGTCTCCTCGGCAATGTTCTCCAGCGCCGGGATCTTCTCATCGTGCACCCAGTGCGCGACCTCGTTGTCGTCATACACCGACCCCGAGCACATCTGCAGGAGCTTCGAGGACTTGGAGGCCGCGGACAGCGCGTCGATCTCAACGCCCTCGCCCACCTCAGTGTAGAAATCCTTCTCCATCCGATCGTACTGCGCGCGTACCGGCGCCGGCAGATCTATCTCGACCGGGATTTCGAGATCTTCCTCAATGTCGAGCCAGTCCTCTGCCCGAAGCAGTAGCGTGATATCTGCGATTGCAGCGTAGATCTCCTCGGCGGCTCCGGGCTTGGGAGTGATCTCATGCGTGTAATCATTGACGAAAAACCAGCGATCGAGGAACTGAGTGAAAGTGCGTCCGAGTCGCTGTCCGAAGTCGAGGAACCAATACTGTCCCCATAGGTCGACAAGACCGTTTGGAGCAATTGTCCCTGTGAGATTGTGCCAGTGGCTAGTAAGGTGAGCAATCTGAGCAAGTGCCTTTGCGCGTACTCCTCCGCCGTGCAGCCTAAAACCCTTAAGTCGGGTGGACTCATCTGCGATGACCCATTTGAACGGCCACTTTCGTTCACCGAGTGTCTCCATCAACCACGGGATATTGTCGTAGTTGATCGTGTAGATGTCCGCGACGGGCCGCCTCAATGCCTTCTCACGCTGTGCAGCGGTGCCCAGGATCTTCTCGACCTTGAAACCCTTGAACTGGTCCCACTTCTCAACCTCCGCCGGCCACACGCTGCGCGCGACACGCTTAGGTGCCGGCACTAGGATCGGGAATAGGTTCGCACCACCCAACCTCTGCAGATCCGCGGCCGAGAGGAGCCCGGCGGTCTTGCCGAGCCCCATGTCCACCGCGACCTTGCCACGCGGTACGTCGAGGGTGAAGTCTCTGATCAGGTCCTGGTGAGGCTTCGGGACGTAGAGCATCAGTTGAATTCAATCCAGTGCGAGGCCTCAGCCTCCACATAGTTCCGCGCCTGCTCGATCGTGTACACCATGCGGACCACGACCATCTTCTTCGCGCGGCGGATATGATCACGCCGCTGGGGGACGCGTAAGTCCCCGTCAGGGCGCTTCGTCTCCACCAGCTGCATCGTGCCGTCAGGCCACGTCACGAGACGATCTGGTACCCCAATGCGCCCCGGAGAGACGTGCTTCTCGCACATCCCGCCGACGGCCTCTACGCACTTCACGAGTGCGCGTTCGACTTTGGATTCGAGCATCTACGGGTACATCCGCGTGCCGCGAATTGTCGCGTCCGGGTACTCCTGCGCGGCGTGCACGAACCCTTCCGCAAGACGTTCATCGACAAAGGTGCCGATGTAGACCTGACCATCCAGGCCACCGGTGAGGACGAACTCCGCGTCGTCGATGCGCGTCACGCTCACTGTGCTGAGCGTCGTGACGACTTTGTGAACTGTGGACATGGTTATCCTCTCTTCCCGTAGCGGAAATTTTTCCAGCCGTCCACCGCCAACGGCAGACCCTTGGACCACCAAAAACCCTTCACGCACTGTGCCTCCAACCGCTCAAGCGGGTATGAACCAACCGGCACGTCAAGCGCCAGCTCATCGTGCACATCCATCGCCAGCGCTGTACGCTCCCACTCGGTAAGCGTCAGCAGATATTCCCTCACCGCAGGCACTCTCAACGTGTCTTTGTGAACCGCGACCGCGCTCCAGCGCATCACATCATTGGCAATGGCCTGGACGATGTTCTCCACGAACAGCCCAGGCCAGCTCTTCTCGCAGTGCCAGAACTTGCCGCGCGCGGTCCAGTAGACAACGTACGAGCGCTCGCTCACATGCCCGTCGACCGGATTGACATCGACCTCGGTAGCGATCGAGGGCGTCCAGTACGTCAGGCGCCGGCCACTGGGCAGCTCGATGATCAGTGCGGCTTGCGTCGACCAGATCTTGCATCGACCGACGGTGCTGGATCCGGCAGCGCCGGGATTACGCACCGCGGCGAGGACTGCGGATCCCAGGTCCTTCTTCAGCTGGTCGATCGCGGAGTTGGACTCACGGTAGGACTGCTTGAGCACGTCGAGCGCAATGTAGAGGTCCGGCTCAAGGCCGTAATCGTCGGCTTCGAGGAAGGCGCGCTTCCAGGCTTTTTCGGCCTTCTTGAGCTGCGTATCAGTAGCACGCGGCAGTACAATTGCTGCGATCGGTTCGAGATCCATCTGGTATGTCGCGGCCATTGTAACCATCGCCCCGACTCCCCCGCCGAATCCGAAAGCCAGTTCCGCCACCTTGCCCGACTGCCGCTCCGTATCATTGACGGCCTCGACAGGGATGCCGAAGAAGTTGGAAAAGAGAAGTTTATACAGGTCAGCTCCCTCTCCCCGATCATTTGCCTCATAAGCACGCAGTTTCCACTCTTCACCAGCGATCCAAGCGAGCACTCGGCTCTCAATGTTTTTCCAGTCAACGACAACCAGCTCATTGCCGGGCGCGGCAGTGATAACGTGCCTGAGGGCCAGCGCGGCTGCTTCATGAGGTCCTCCGTATACGATGTCGCAGCTCAGTGCATCGTGGTTGCGAATGCCGGGGAGGATGACATCGTCTATCCATGCAGCCTTAACGGGAACCAGGAGAACCTGTCCCTTCTTAGGTCCACTGGTCTGCCGGACGTTGACCATGGGACGCGGCATGTTATGTGGCTGAAAGTTGCGCCCGCTGTTGCGTCCAGTGCGGCCCGCACCAGACCATTGGATGGCCCATCTAATGCGCGAGCCAGGGCCGACTGTATTGAGGCCTCGGGTATACTTGGATCCGGAAGACTTACTAGCCTCCAGCCGAGTTTCCAGGAGGAATCGAATTTCAGGGTGCAAGTCATCTGCTTCGAGCCAGTCTCGCACTTCAGCTGCTCGCAGGTTTGAGATTTCCATCCCGTACTTATTTTGGAGATAGGCGAGTAACCGGTTGCGCTGTGTGGCCGCTTTGACGGCTCCTCCAGTAGCGTCTGAAATAGCGGTATCGGTCTGGGCCTTTGCCAGTTTAAGAAACTCTCGCGTAGCAGCAGCGAGAGGTTGATCGAACCCAAAGCCACGTTCGTTCTCCAGCTGATTGAGGTACCACCACTCCAGGTTCAGCCCCTGATAGTTGTGCTTCGGCAGACGACGCCAGATCTCGGCCAGCGCGTCGGTATCGCGGATCGCGTAATTGCAGAATCGCTCCCACTCCTGCGGCGCTTCCCAGGGCTCGACGAATCGATCGGTGGCCTTCTGCGGTTCGCAAAACGTGTGAATGAGCGCCTTGTCCTCAATCAGCTTCTGCTGGTCGAGCGGCAGCCCCAGGACGGTGCCGAGAGTCTCGACGGAGCCGGGCAACCCGTGAGCGTAGGCGCACGCCAGCGAGCACCGCATACGACTGCGCCTTATCCCCAGCTGAAGCGCGCGCTCGAAAATGTTGAAGTCAAACTCGACCTTGTGCGTGATGATCAAGCACGAGTCATCGCGGATCATATCCTCCAGGTCACCCGGCATCGGGTCCTTCCACGGCTGCCAGATGCGCGTGGGTTGATCGTACCCTAGCTTGTAGGTGACGATCATGCACTGAGCGTCGCGCGTGTACAGGTCTGTGCCTGCAGAGATGCGAGTGCGCGACCGGGTCTCAGTATCAGCGAAGGCGAACTTCATCAGTAGCCCGGCGTCTTTGACATCCAGTCGTGGTACGCCTCTTTCGGGGTACGACCCATGCCGTAAGGGGTCTGAATAACGAGTCGCCTCTGCCCCTCTTCGTCAGTCACTCGCGCGACATAGCTGCACAGCCAGCACTCGGAGTTTCTGCTGACCAGAATATGCGGCTTCATCGGCGATGGTGGAATCTCAAACATGGCTATCCCGAGTCGGGAGAGTGCATCGAGAGGGGGACGGGTCTTCCAGCGCCCCTCCCAACTCCTGGACGAGTCGACCATGTTGGCGGGGTTTGGCGCGAGGCCTAATAACGCTCATGGCTCCCCTCTCGATGCACTCTCCCTATCAGCTAGATCAAACTCTCGCTGCTACCCTGCGACGGCGCGGCGCCGTCCACGGAGGTCGCAGCGATCACACCGAACCGGCTGGCACTGGACACCTGCTGGTTCCCCAACCGGGTATCGTGCCCAGCGAACTGGACACCCAACACGGTCGCACTGATACCGGAGTTCTTTCCCTTGGTGTACGCGTAAATGTCGAGTTCGACATTGACTTTGCAACCAGGATACGGCCAGTCCTTGTGCCCGGGGAGCAGGACCTTCGGAGTGCCACGGGTGGCGATGTTGGCGCCGCCTTCGGACACGATGATGGTCGGCTGTTCGGGATTCTTGGCGTTGAGGTAGAACATCCCCGCATACTCGGGCTTGCCGATACGCGTGGCGTCGCCGTTGTGCAGGAGGACTCGGTCACGAGCCAGGAGAGCAGTCAGCATGTTCTCGTAGTCGTTGCCCCATTTCTTCTGCGCAGCGGCCTTCTGACGATTCTTCAGTTCTTGGGCCTGCGGATGGTTCTTCGGCAGAATGATCTCGATTTCAAACTTCGGCTCCGGTACTGAACCGTCGTCGCGGGTCTGGCCTTGGCGGGCGGTAATCAAGTGGACGTAGCGGCCGGCGCGGACGTTCATCAGCATCAAAGTGTCTTGCGGTTGCTCGGACATGGTAGTTCCTTCAGATAAGTGAATCAAAATCGGACGTGTCGATCACCGAAAATTCGGCGCGCTCCAGTATGACCTCTTCGCGCCGATCGTGCAAGGGGGCGATGGAGAGCTGCCCTGGGGGCTGGTACACGAGGTCTTTCACGAGGTCATAGTTCTTCTTCAGAACCTTCTGAATCTGGGTGGGGCTTTGCAGCTCGCGGGGTTTAAACACCATCTCGTCCGGTGCGTCCGGCGGGAGTGCGAAGAGGATGGCCGATTGGGCCTTCTTCTCATCCGTCCACTCGCGCGATCCGGCTTTGCCGCGCACGATCTTGTAGCCCGGGATGGAGCCGCGGCGCTGAGCGGCGCGACGGAACGCTTCCGCGCGCAACGCCTTGGCCCAGTCCTCCATCTCGTTCAGCGTCGCGTAGTACGTCGTGACTTCCTCGTCGGTCAGCTTCAGACGTTGCGTGGGATCCACGGCGGCAAATCGCGCCACTTGAGCAGCCGCCCGTTTACGACAAGATCCACGCACGTCGCACCACCTGCAAGTGTCGTACCCGGGGTTGAGGTGCGCGTCTTCGTCCAGGGGTACGACATCGTGATAGATGTCGAATGCCAGCTGGGCCACGGGGCGAATGGTTGCCACGAAAGCAGCAATCTCTTCCCGAGTATAGAACCACTCGTCGTAATGGTGCATACGCGGCTGGTGTACGCAGAAACGAAACCCTTCCCACGGGTAGACAATATCGAACTCAAACGCAGCGGCGGCGACATAGACGAGTCCTTGCATATTGTCCTTGGCGTAAACGAGCCCCGCACCGTCCTTCAGATCGTGCGAGGAGAGAATGCCCTTATACTGGTTGCCATCGGGCCTCGTGACCACCATGTCGGGGTCCATGCTGATGCAGTCGCTGTGGCCCTCCTGGCCCTCCACGCCCAGCACCGGTGAGGTGTCGACGAGGTGCTCGTAGTACTTCGAACCGGGCTCGCGCTGAATCACGTCCACGTACTTGCGCGCGCGATCGATACGATCCTGATCGACGGTGAATTTGAACCCGTCGAACTGCAGCTCTTTGCCCAACTGCGACTGCAGAGGTGCGATGCCCTTCAGCTCCTGCTCGCTGATCCAGTGCGTGCAGGTACCGCTCGCGGCGTCCTTCGTGGGCTTGTTCGGGATACCTTTACACATGCGCAGGGCGCCCACGCAGTGAGCCCACATGTGGCCCTTGGACGGGGCCAGGATGGAGTGGAGTGCACGCTCGACGGTGTCACTCACGGGGCTTCAGCGCCTCTCGAATACGGGCCAGGGTCTCGGCTTGATCGCTCACGATCCGCACCAGCCCAATACGCTCCATCAGCTCGCTACGCCACGCCTTCTCGACGCGTCGATACTCAACCTCCAGGTCCGTGAAACTTTGCGCCAGATCCGAATTGCCGGTGGCGGCCGCAATAGTGACATCACGGTTCGCCAGCTGCATCTCCAGGAGCGCGATCCTCGCGTCCTTGTCCCGAATCACTTCCTCCTCTGCAGTCAACGGACGCTGGCATCGTGCGCGCATCTCAGCAATCGTATACTCACTAGATCCGTCTCCGAGGACAACCTTGTCGATATCTTCGTCGTCCGGCTCCGGGGACGCCAAACAATCATCAGGTACCCGTGAAGCGCGTGCGAGTGCCACCATAAAGGCACAGATGATCAGCAGGACGGCTACCAGGGTGCCGAGGGCTTTTAAAATCGTCATGCTACCGCCAATAGTGTGCGAATCGGAGTGACTGTGGCCGGCTCTCGTTGCATCGAGGCGCGGATCTCTTTCTGCAAAGGCTCTTGCTCGCGGATGATCTCTTCCAAGCGTTCGAGCACGGACTTGTTCGCCTGCTGCACAAACAGTTCCTTGCCCGGATCATGCTTGGCGAAATGGCACAGCTCGCGTAAGTCGCGCAGCTGTACGGTTTGAATTTGGGGTGTGGCGTCGATACGCGTCCACGGTATGCAATCGTTGCTCACATGCTGCGCCATCATAATCGATTGAGCGACGTGAACCACGTTAAACACCGGCAGCTCCTCGTCATCGTGCCTGAAGTTGTGGGCTAGCGAATGCCTCAGCGGGATCGCCACCTCATAAGACACTGCCGATAGTTTCATCCGGTCGTGATGCATGGCCAACTGGTACTTGTGCTCGAAGTGGTTCATCTGGATGAACAGCTTCCATTCTGCGTGCTGCAGATCGAGTGTCGTCGTCCTCCAGCCGGCCCAATGGACAGGAATCGGGCGCGACAGCACCCGATTCCCTGGCTCAAATGGTGAACCGCCGTACAGGCTCACGAAACGTAATTACCCTGCTCGATCTTCGCTTGCAGATCCGCGATCTCGCGCTCCAGGTTCTCGACCACAAGCTTCGCGGCTTCCAGTGCGCGCAGCTTCACCTTGAATGCCGCGACGCCCTTGGTGAGCTGCTCGGCGGCGATCTCTTCCTTGGCCTTCGCGAGTGCGGCGGCCGCGGTCGACTGAGTCGACCCGATGGTTGAAACGGACATTAGCGTCTCCGAATTGTGATGACGAACGGGAAGATTCGATGCCAGAAGGGCCGGTGTTCCCGGATCCGGACCTTCTCTGCGGCGACACGCGCGTTGAAGTCCTCGGCAGCGATCTGCCGTAGTGCTTCGGCGCGAATGCTCGCGACTCGGGCCCGAGGGTTCTGGCACTGCCCCTCGGACATATCGGCGTACGTGACGTTCATAGACCCTCACCTCCTGCCCGCGCGCCTAAGGCCTTACCCGGATTTGAGTCCAGTGCCCCAGGCGCGCAGACAAGACGGACTAGATCAGTGAGTTGGGGTCGTTGCCACCTGCTGCGGCAGCGGCGGCCGCCTTCTCCGCGTCCAGGCGCTTGTGCTCAGCCAGAGCGTGCGCATGGGCGGCGTTGCGGTCGATCTCTTTCACGTTCGAGGCGCGTCCGGCGCCCCCGAACTTGTCGATCGCGGCGACGGCGGCGTCCTTGCCGTGCGCGCGGGCGAGGGAGGTCACGGCATCGCCGTAGGTCTTCAGGTCGACGACGGCTGCGGCCGGCTGCCCCGTGGCGGCTGCGGACGTCTCCGCGGGAGCCGGCGTGGAAGCGGCAGCGGCGGGGGCAGCCGGCTCAGATGTGGTCTTGCCCGTTTTGCCCGTCTTACCCTTGGCGTCGGTACCCAGGGTGGACACGGCGGTCAGGGCAGCCGTCAATTTCTCGACGGCCACGGTATTGGCGAGGATGACAGATTCAAGGCTCATGGGGGCTCCGAATGGTTGATGCGAGTGGTTAGGATAGAGGACAAAAGCTAGTTGTCAAGTAGGACAACGAGGAAAAATCGTTACATGCTTTCCTTCAAGCCGCTGCTGCAGGCGCGCGGCCGCGGCAGGGTCGCGAGTTGCCAGAACGGTGCGTGGACTTTGATAGATCCACACCTGGGGGCACAGTTCATCTACGTACGGGAAACTGACATTGCCGCAATAGACGCCTCGCACGTCGCGCTTGTCTCGGATACGAAAGCCGATCATGAATGTTCTCCTGCGCTGGGTACAGACGCGGTGTATGGCGCGCTTTCAGCCACAACGGTATTGCAGGCGGTTAGCGCTAAATCTCGCGTTTCGCGTCTCACATCCCAGGGCATTAATGCCAGATTACTTATGGCGGTAGCCAGCAGCACCTGATTGCGCAGAATCTGGTCGAAGATCGTCACGGCGTATCACCTTTTAGGCTCGCTAAGGCCGGATGCATCGCCGTCACTGTGAATGTGTTGGTCGGGTGTAACGTGACTGAGAGCATGTTGTCGTATATCCAGTAGCCGATCAATCGGTCCTTATGCAACATCCCTACGCACGCGAATGTCCACAGCTCGTCGCAGATCCAGGTCACGCCTCTCGGTATGGACGCCAGAGGGCCTACGCGCGCAGGGTAACGCTGCCATGGTTCGCGACACGGTTCCGCGACAACCGACTTGCGGCGGTATCCGCGCACCGATATTTCCTTCAGGTCACGATCAAGCAGCGCTAACTCCCAGCCCGCGCAATCCAAGTCTGGGTAGTCCTGGTGTCTGCGGTAATTACCGCCGCCACGCGGGGAGCCGTGGTACTCCCGTTCCAAAAGCGACATTGCGCCACTGCGCGCAACCACTGTCGCGGTCGTAACCGCAAGACTGATGCCGAAGAATCGGCGACGAGTAACGATCATTGCAGTACGTCCTCGCGCTTGATGCAGACCCAACCGGTGCGCCGCGTGTCGAGGAGCACACCTCCGCGCTGCGCGCAATCGCTGGTCTCGGTATCAACGAACGATTGGCTGCGGGTGATGATAAACCCGATGAGGAGCAGTACCAGGACCGCTCCGGTCACGAAAATAGCTGCGTCTGACTTCATCACACTCCCCTCGGCCCAATGGCGCGCGCCGCAATCGGACGCTCGATCACCGGCACCAGTTTATGTACGCGATCCGAATCAGACGAACCGCGCACGACCAGACCCATCCACGGATGTTTGTAACTGCGGTTGCGATACGCGCCATCACCTCGGTTCTCAGCACCCACTCCATATTTGCTGCTCACTGTGAATCCCTCTGTTCCAAAACTTTGACCGCGGCCGCGAAGGCCTCCTCGATCGAGGCGTGACCGTGCACGGGACACTCATCGTTCGGGCGCCCCGCCAGCTGGTAGGTGGCCGATCCGTCTCCGCCGTAGACGCGGCCCACGATGTGCGGGAAGCGTTCATTGGTGGTGATGTACCGGTGAAGCAGAA
>Ga0302312_10000292_pt1 | contig 43071 bp, 31 predicted proteins | sample III_Palsa_N2_1_FD_200529 | JGI IMG/M metagenome (GOLD analysis project Ga0302312, IMG submission 200529) | Peat permafrost microbial communities from Stordalen Mire near Abisko, Sweden - III_Palsa_N2_1 | ecosystem: Environmental > Terrestrial > Soil > Palsa > Peat permafrost | place: Sweden... | reverse complement strand
CTGTCAAAAGTACCCGCCAGGATCAGGCGCAATATATGAAGCGCCGTCTCCGAATGCCAACCCCATCCGGACAAGGATAGCAAGGTGCCGGCCGCCTTCGGAAGATTTTGGTAGTAGGCGTTGATGATTGATTGTGGAGGAGGTCCCGGATGCAGGTATAGGGGAACGTTTAGTTTTTCTGCGCGTTCAAATATGGGAGCGAAGGTTTGGTCGTCCAGGAATTGATTCTGCGTCAGTCCCTTGATCAGCGCTCCTTTGAAATGATGTTCCGTTACCGTGCGTTCGAGTTCATCCGCCGCAGCCTCCGGGGCCGTCATAGGCAAATGAGCGAAGGCGGCAAACCGGTCGGGATGGGCGCTGACCTTATGGGCCAGGAGCTCATTGTATTGATAGGCGAAGGGAGGGGAGCGCAGGTCATCCAACAGCTCTGCGCCGGTTCCTACAATTGATAACACCTGCATACTGATCCCATTATTATCCATGGATCTAAGCCTTTCCCCATTGATGTCAGCCAGTTGCGTCTCAAACTTTTGCATGGCGGGGGAACGCTCCACTGCATGCCTGGCCAGCAGGTCTGCCGGGATCTGCTTCACCAATTCAGGAAAAGTAACGTGTTCCTCCAGGGTTACAATGCGCATAAGATTATCAGATAAGGGGGCTTATTTGGGCAATGTAAGCCCTTTTTACGATCTATCACCCGGGAAAAGCACCTCTCCATGGCCGGTTTCGGCAAGAGCGTGCTCATTTAGGAAGTGCGAAGGCTATTGATCTTTGGCCGATCACTTATAAAATAAATATTCAGCCGAATACGGAACGCGTATCACGACCCCTTTGTGTGCTTTGTCAGCCCCCGTAGAGGGCGCTTTCCCTCCCTTGGTCCTGATCCGCTGTATATAGACCACCTGGGCAAAGATCCCTTTGTCATTATTGGAACCCGATTTGAGCAATAACCAGGGGATGGAACCTGGATCCGGCGAATCGGCCTGCTGAAATTTGATTCCTATCACCTTGCTCCCGCCGATCGTTTCCCAGGTAGGGCCCGCATAATGTTTTCCGACGGCATGGGTGCAGGTAGAGTTGGTATAGAGGGTGGCCTCCGGACCCACAAAGGTCCAGGAGAACCGTGTCGTATCGGCAGAATCCCGAACACACTGGTAAATCTGTACTCCTTTAGCGTAGGCATGAAAGATCAGTTTATCTTCTTTGGGGACCGCCAGGTTAGCAGGAATGTCCTTCATCCATTGATAGGGTAGCGTAAATCCAGTTAACACGCAGAGAGGAAGGACAGTTAGTATGGTACTCTTTTTCATAAACGAGTATTGGATCGTAGATCAAAGAAAGCTAAAAAAGTCCAAAATGAGGCGTTTTTCATGGCCCGCTTCCTAATCCGCCGGGAGAGGCAGCGTGGTGGCACGGTTTGCCCCTTTTTTGAGCCGCTTCGTCACATTTTACCCTTCCGTTTTTGAAGGCGCCCTATCTTGTATGACAATAAACCGTAAGGGCCAATTGCCCGAAAGGGCTGTGTCCGATAAAAGCATTGTCATGAAAAAAGTATATATCCTCGCCGTCGCCTTAAGCCTGATCGTTGTTTCCTGTCGTATCAGGAATGGGATCAATCATTTATTTGGATTTAATTTCCACCGGCATGGGACTACCCACATCATCGAAAATATAAATAACGAGTCCACAGAAATTGAATATTCGGGCAATTTCGTTTTCAGGGAAGACGAAACCGGTATTAAACACATGTCCCCCGGTTCCTATTTGGATTACCGCAGCGATGACAGAAGAATGATGGTCGAACTTACCCATGGGGGGAGTAAGATAGGATACGAATTGTATGATGGCTCGACGCGCCTACCCATGAATGAGGAAGGCAGGAATTTCATCGCCGCCGCTGTCAGGAAAATGATTGCCATGGGAATATTCGCGGAAGAAAGGGCAGCGCAATTATACCATGTCGGTGGCGATTCCCTGGTGCTGAGCAAGATCCCGGAGTTAACCAGCGACCAGGCGAAAATCACCTATGCCGGCTATCTTTTGCAGAAGAATACCCTGAATTCGGAAGAAATGACCGTAATCCTCAAAGAAGTGGGGAAGAGCAGTTCAGATATCGAAAAAGAACAGCTCCTGGTCAAGGTTCCTGTGCAAGCGCTGGACAGCCCTTCAACGGCAAAAGCCTACCTGGAAATAATAGGAAGCATCAACTCGGATATAGAAAAAGAGCAGGCTCTCGGGCATATCACCGCGCATCGCTTAACAGATGAACAATACGCAGGGGCGCTAAGCGTCATCAATTCGATCCAATCCGACATTCAAAAAGAACAGGCCCTTACCGCATTACTTGACAAATCGGATGCGCCCGATACCTGTTTTGACCCACTTTTAATAACCATAGGCCATATCAACTCCGATATAGAAAAATCAAACGTCCTCAAAGCGTTGTTCCAAAAAGATATCCGCCCCGCCGCCCATTGGATCGCCCTCATCCGGACCGTCTCGCAGGTCAATTCAGACATAAACAAGGATGACCTGTTGATTGAAGTGTCCAAAAGAATGCCCAGGACGCCTGAAGTACAGGAAGCCTATATCACAGCGGCCAAGACCATCAATAGCCAGCAGGATTATGCAAGAGTAGTCAGTGCGGTAAAATAGTTCCAAAATAAAGACCGGGGCTACTACCTTTCGGTAATGCCCCGGCTTTCTCTCTCTCTGTTCTATGGTCGTGTTCTACAAATTTTGATGGTCGTCCGACCCGCCTGAACCAGCCGCACCCGGGCCGCCCGTGCTATCCGGCGCCGAAGGACTATTTCCACCGTTCCCGCCGCCGTTCAGTTGATCCTTCTCTTGATTGTTTCTATCCCTGGCGTGCGCAATATCATATTCCAGTTCCGGGTCAATATTTTCCGACTCCACTTTTCTAGCCTTTTCCATCAGGTCATCGTGGTGCGCCTGCAGCCAGGCCAGTTCCTTCTTTCCATAGGAGAAGCGCGTAAACAGCACAAAGAGCACCGGTACGATAAAGATAGAGATCATGGAAGAAGCCAGCATTCCTCCCAGCACCGTGTACCCAATGGTATTGCGGGCTACGGCCCCGGCCCCCGTCGCTAATACCAGGGGCATGACCCCCAGGATGAAGGCCAGTGAAGTCATAATGATAGGGCGTAGCCGAAGCCGGACCGCTTCCAGGGTGGACTTGACCAGTTCTTCCCCCCGGTCCACACGGATCTTCGCAAATTCCACGATGAGGATGGCGTTCTTGGCCGAGAGCCCGATGAGGGTGATAAGGCCGATCTGGGCATAGACATTATTGGTCAACCGTGGCACAAGCGTCAGGGTCAGGATAGCCCCAAAGGCGCTCACAGGGACCGCAAGCATCACAGAAAAGGGAACAGACCAACTCTCATACAAGGCCGCCAAAAACAGGAACACAAACGTGATAGAGAACAGGAAGATATAGATCGTCGTCGTCCCCGCCTTGATCTCTTCATAGCTCAACCCTGAGAATTCATACGTGTACCCCTGAGGAAGTACTCGCTTAGCCGTTTCCTTCAGGGCATCAATGCCTTGCCCCGTGCTATATCCCGGGGGGGTCGATCCGTCCACTTCCGCCGAGCGGAAGATATTGAAGTGCTGGATCAGGGGAGCCGTTTCCGTGGGTGCGTAGGAGATCAGTGTACTTAAAGGCAGCATCTGGCCCGCCGAATTGCGGACATAGTATTTATCCATATTCCCGATCAGCGCCCGGTAAGTCGTATCCGCCTGGACCACCACATGGTAAGTCCGGTTATATAAAGTGAAGTTATTGACCAGCAAACTGCCCATGTAAGCCTGCATGGTAGTAAAGACGTCAGAAATACTCACTCCCAGCTTCTGGCACTTATCCCGGTCCACCGTCAGATTGAAACTGGGGGTGTGGGCGGAATAATAACTAAACGCCGTAGAAGTCGCCGGGTTCTTGTGCAAGGCCGCCACGAATTTTTTCACCACCGTTTCAAACTGATGCACGTCGTCACTCGTGTTACCCTGTTCAATCTGCATACTGAAGCCTGCCGCCTGCCCGATACCCCTGATAGGAGGAGGCGCAATCACGACCACGCTGGCGTCTTTGATGCCGGCGGCCGCGACCCGCTTTTTAATCACGTCCAGGATGCCCGGTATTTGCTGGGCCGGGTCCGTTCGCTCATCCCACGGTTTGAGCATACAGAACATAGAACCGTTATTGGAGTTTGAGCCCCCGTTCAATATGTTGTAACCGGATACCGCTGCAAAGTGATTCATCCCTGGGGTGGACCCTACGATTTTCATCAGTTTGTTCATCAGCTCCACCGATTGAATAGTAGAGGAAGCTTCCGGTAGCTGGAAGGTAACGTATAGTCGCCCGTCGTCTTCAGAGGGGATAAAGCCGGAGGGCTTGTACTTAAACAGCAGCACCGTCCCCACACAGATACAGATGAGTATAATGACAATATACTTGGCTCCTTTAATGCTATGCCGGACCCCATTGGTGTATTTGTCAGTAACCCTATCGAACCAGGTATTGAAATAATAGAAACCCTTATCCAGCCAGTTGGATTTCTTCTCGTGGTGGGAAGGTCTCAGTAACAAGGTACAGAGGGCCGGCGTCAGGGATAAGGCAATGAAGGCGGACAGCATCACCGAAATAGCGATGGTAATGGCGAACTGCTGATATAAGCGGCCTACGATGCCCGGAATAAAGCCTACCGGTACAAATACCGCCGCCAGGATCAGGGCGATGGCCACCACGGGCCCCGATATTTCCTTCATCGCCTGGTAGGTCGCCTCCTTGGGCGACATGTGCTGCTCGTCAATATAATGCTGCACCGATTCCACCACAATAATGGCGTCGTCCACCACGATCCCGATGGCCAGCACAAAGCCGAACATCGTCAGCGTATTAATGGTGAATCCCAGGGGGATAAAAAAGATAAAAGTAGACAGAATAGAAACAGGGATGGCCAGGATCGGGATAATCGTTGAACGCCAGTTCTGGAGGAACAGGAAGACCACGATAGCCACCAGACCCAGGGCTTTGAGCAACGTGCCCAGCACTTCATTCATGGACACCTTGATAATCGTTACGGCCTCAAAGGGGACTTCGTAATCCACGTCGGAGGGGAAGGTCTTTTTCAATTCCGCCATTTCCTTATAGACGTTATCGGCCGTTTCCAGGGCATTACTCCCGGGCGTTTGGAAAACCTGCAGATAAGAAGCCCGTTTCCCGTCCACAAACGAATTGCTCGAAAAGGTGAACTTTCCCAATTCAACCCTGGCCACGTCTTTTAAGTAGACCAGGTGGGCGGTGCCGGTACTTGAATCCGCGATCGTTTTGACGATCACGTTTTCAAATTGAGGCACCTGGCTCATTTGCCCGTTCACTTCGATGCCGTATTCATGCGTCTGCGAGCCTTGCTGGGGAGGGGCGCCCACAGCGCCCGCCGCCAGATATTCATTCTGACCCTTCAGGGCCGCGATAATATCCCCGGGCGTTAAACTGTAAGACGCCATTTTGTTGGGATTCATCCATACCCGCATACTGAAATTATCCGTGCGCGTATTGACGTCACCCACGCCCGGAACCCGGAGGAGGGCGTCCTCGATGAATATATTGGTGTAATTGTCAAGGAACGTGATATTGTGTGTCCCCTTGGGAGAGAAGATCCCGATCATCATCAACTGGCTCGGATTCCTGGCCCGCACCGTCATTCCCAGTTGGCTCACGACCGCCGGCAGCAGGGGAGAAGCGATACCCACCCGGTTCTGCACGTTCAGCGCGGAGATATGGACGTTAGTGCCGACGTTAAAAGTAACCGTGATATTTACGCTCCCGCTATTCGTATTGGTGCTCTGCATGTATTCCATGCCGGGCGTACCGTTTACCTGCTCTTCAATGGGAATCGCCACCGTCTGTTCCGCCGTCTGTGCGTCCGCGCCCGTATACTGACCCGAAATCGACACCGTGGGCGGCGTGATATTGGGATATTGGTCAACCGCCAGGTTGAAGATGCAGATCGTTCCCGAGATCATTAAGACGACGGAAATAACGATGGCGGTCACCGGTCTTTTGATAAAGGTATTGGCGATCATTTTGCGTGGCCTCCCCCGCCTTGGTTAGGTTGTGTGCCGCCATTCTCCTGCTCTTCTGACTGATGCAACTCCCTTGCCTTCTGTATCTCATATTCCAATGCAGGATCGATATCCGTCTGCTCTACCTTCTTGGCCTTTTCCATAAGCTCGTCGTGATGGTCCTTCAGATAGGCCAGTTCCTTCTTGCCATAAGAGAGGCGGGTGATCAGTACAAACAATACCGGTACGATAAAGATGGCCAGCGTAGAGGCCGCCAGCATCCCACCGAGTACCGTGAAACCGATCGTTCTCCGGGCGATGGCGCCTGCGCCCGTCGCCAGTACCAGGGGCAGTACTCCCAGGATGAAGGCCAGAGAAGTCATAATGATAGGCCGTAACCGCAGCTTGACCGCTTCCAGCGTAGACTGCAAAAGGTCTTCTCCCCGGTCCACGCGCACCTTGGCGAATTCCACGATCAGGATCGCATTTTTGGCGGCCAGCCCGATGAGGGTGATGAGCCCGATCTGTGCATATACGTTATTGGTGATGCTGGGCACCAGCACCAATGTCAGGATGGCTCCAAAGGCGCCGATGGGTACCGCCAGCAATACCGAGAAGGGCACCGACCAGCTTTCATATAAGGCTGCCAGGAAGAGGAAGACGAAGGTGATGGAGAAAAGGAAGATATAAATAGTCGTAGATCCCGCCCGGATCTCTTCATAACTAAGCCCGGAGAATTCGTAATCATATCCTCCCGGCAGCACCTTAGCCGCCACTTCCTTGAGCGCAGCGATGGATTGCGTGCTGCTGTAGCCTACCGCAGGAGCTCCGTCAATTTCCGCCGACCGGAAGATATTGAAATGCGAGATCAGGGGAGCCGTTTCCGTAGGCTTGTAGCTGATCAGTGTACCCAGGGGCACCATGGCGCTGTCCTGGTTACGGACATAATATTTATTCATGTCCGAGATCATCGTGCGGAAGATCGTATCCGCCTGCACCACTACATGGAAAGTTCGGTTGTACGTAGTAAAGTCGTTGATGTAGAGGCTTCCCATGAACGCCTGAATCGTCGTGAATACGTCCGAGATATTGACCCCCAGTTTTTCGCACTTGTCCCTATCCACCGTGAGGCTATAGCTGGGCGTATTAGCCGAGTAGAAGCTGAATGCCTTGGAAATGGCCGGGTTCTTATTGGCTTCCGCGATAAAATTATCGACCACCTTTTCAAAGGCATGCACGTCGTCGTTCGTACTCCTTTGTTCAATCTGCAAACTGAAGCCCACTGTGGCCCCGATGCCCGGAATAGGAGAGGGCTGTATTACTTCGACATTGGCGTCCTTCACGCCCGCGTCTTCAATGCGCTTTTGCATGACCCCGATAATGCCCGGCACCTGGTCGTCCTTTGATGAGCGGTCATCCCAGGGCTGGAGCTGGACGTAGATCGTGCCGCAGTTGGAGTTGGTCGCGTTGTTAACGACATTCAACCCCGACAAAGCCGCATAGTGCGCTACTCCCGGAGTGGAAGCCACCACGTGCATGATCTTGGACATGACGTCCACCGATTGCGCCGTGGAAGAGGCAGGAGGTAATTGGAAAGTCACGTACAGGTTCCCGTCGTCTTCAGAAGGAATAAAACCGGAAGGCTTTTGCTGGAACATAAAGTAGGCGCCCACACAGATGCAAAGCAGCAGGATAAGGATATATTTGGAACCCTGGATGCTCTTTCTAACGCCTTCCGTATACCTCTCAGTGACCCGTTCAAACCAGTCATTAAACCGGAAGAACAATTTATTGAGGCCCTTGGCCTCCTTTACAATCCGGGTAGGCTTTAGGAGCAGCGTACACAAGGCAGGCGTCAGGGACAAGGCAATGAACGCCGAGATCATCACCGAAATAGCGATGGTGATCGCGAACTGCTGGTAGAGCCTGCCCACGATGCCGGGTATGAAACCTACCGGTACGAAAACCGCCGCCAGGATCAGGGCAATAGCCACCACCGGAGCGGAGATGTCCTTCATCGCATAGTAGGTGGCCTCCTTGGCCGACATTCCCTGGTTATCGATATAATGCTGTACCGCCTCCACGACGATAATGGCGTCATCCACGACGATCCCGATCGCCAGCACAAAGCCAAACATCGTTAGGGTATTGATCGTGAATCCGAGGGGGATGAAAAAGCAGAAAGTGCCGAAAATGGATACCGGAATAGCCAGCACCGGGATCAGGGTAGACCGCCAGTTCTGGAGGAACACAAACACCACGATGGCCACCAGACCCAGGGTCAGCAGCAGGGTATGGACCACGTCCGCCATAGAAACCTTCACCACAGTCACCGCTTCAAAGGGAACCTGGTACTCCACGTCCGCCGGGAAAGACTGCTTTAACAGGGCCAGCTCCTTGTATATTCCATTGGCCGTTTCGAGGGCATTGCTTCCCGGAGCCTGGTAGATCCGCAGATACGAAGCCCGGTGTCCGTCCACAAACGAATTACTCGAAAACGTGAATTTCCCCAGTTCCACACGGGCCACGTCTTTCATATAGACCAGTTCCCCGGTGGCCGGAATCGTTTTAACAATGATATTTTCAAACTCAGAGACCTTGCTCAGGCGTCCGTTCACCAGGATGCCTATCTCAAAGGTCTGGCTGGGCTGTTGGGGAGGTACGCCCGCCGAACCGGCTGCCACCTGGACATTCTGAGCGTTCAGCGCGTTGATGATGTCCTGGGGCGTGATACTTTTCGCCGCCATTTTTTGCGGATTCATCCAGATGCGCATACTAAAATCGTCCGTGAACCGGTTGATGCTACCCACTCCGGGCACCCTCAGTAAGGCATCCTGTATAAATATATTGGTGTAATTGTCGAGGAAAGTGATATTGTGCGTATTCTTGGGCGCATAGACCGCCACCATCATCAGCATACTTGGGTTCAGGGCCCTTACCGTAATACCCAGGCGGCTGGCTACTGCCGGAAGCAAGGGAGTCGCAATACTTACCCGGTTCTGCACGTCCAATGCGGCGATATCGATATCCGTCCCAATATTGAACGTCACACTCATCGACATCAGTCCGTTGTTCGTACTGTTGCTTTGCATGTATTCCATGCCTGGTGTACCGTTCACCTGTTCTTCAATGGGTGTCGCCACCGTCTGTTCCACCGTCTGCGCATCCGCCCCCGTGAACTGACCGCTCACCTGCACGATAGGAGGAGTGATGTCAGGATACTGGTCGATGGGCAGGTTTAAGATGCAAATGCTGCCGGTGATCACCAGTACAATAGAGATGACAATGGCAGTGACCGGCCGTTTAATGAATGTATTTGCAATCATAGATCATTAATGTTTTTGTGCAGGTCCCGGCTTATTAGATGTGGTGATCGATGAACCGTCGTGCAAAGCCTGCACCCCGTCTACCACAATCTTATCCCCTTCTTCAATGCCGGATTCCACGATCACGTTCGCGCCGATCGTCTGCCCCAGCATTACCTTCTTTTGAAACGCACGCAGTTTAGGGCCACGTACGCTGTCTCCGCCGTCCTTGGAGTTTCCGTCGCCTTTCGCAGCCACGTCATCGCCGCCTTTCGCCGTCGCACCCGATCCGCTACCGGCATCCCCCTTCTTCGAAGCAGAATCAACCATCACCGTGTCCTTGGCCACATATACAAAGTATTCTCCCATTTGTTCTACGATCGCCTTACTGGGGATAAGCATTTTCGGGATACCTTCCTGGTTGTGTACCCGCGTGATGCAACTCATGCCGACCACCAGGTATTGATTGGGATTGGGGAATACCAACCGGACCCTGATCGTTCCCGTTTGAGCGTCCACCGCCCGGTCAATGACAGAGATCTTGCCCAGATGGGGATAGATCGAATGATTGGGTAGGATGATCGTAAAGAGAGAATCGATCGTCTGTTGCTTACGCATTTGAAGATCTTTAAAGTGGCTCAGGTCCGCTTCATTAACGACAAAGTCAACCGCCATCGGGTCGTCCGTCGAGATCGTATTTAAGACCGTCGTTCCCACCGATACCAGATTCCCCAGCTTAACCTGGCTGAAACCGATGGTCCCGTCAAAGGGCGCATAAATCGTCGCATAAATCAGGTTGGTTTGCGCCGTTTTTACCGCCTGCTCAGAAGCCTTCACGTCGTTCTTTGCATTTTGAAGAGCGATCACCGCGTGGTCCACCAGTTGAGTCGCTACCGCATTATACTTGTTGAGGTATTGGTAGCGGTCCGCATCCTGCTGGGCCTGTTTCAGGTTTCCTTCCGAGACCTGAAGGTTGGCCTTTGCCTGATCGTAAGCGGCCGTATAAAGCCTTTCGTCAATGACATAGAGCTTTTGTCCCTTTCTGACATGCGTTCCTTCCGTAAAGTAGATGCCTGTGATATTTCCTGTCACCTGTGCATGGAGGTCCACCTGGCTAAGCGCCGTCGTGGTGGCGGGATAATTGTCATAATAAAGGACATTCTTTGCCGATACCTCCAACAAATTAACCGGCGTCGCGGCAGGTGGAGGCACCGTCTTGTGTGCGCAAGAGACGAGTAAGTAACTTAGTATGAGGACACTCAGTACCGCTTTATTCATATAGCGATGATTTATTTAGTTCGTTTATTAGCAGTGATATAACCCATTGATTTTTCCAGGTCGATCCTGGAGGACAACAATTGAAAGAGGGCATTGATATACCCTATCTCGGCAGTGATCAAATTCGATTCCGCTGTGATCACATTCAGGTAGGCGACAACGCCCTGCTTGTATTGCAGGCTAACGATCCCGTATACCCGCCTGGCCAGGTCTTCGTTGTGCTGAAGGGCCGTCAGGTTATACAAGTTGCCTTTATAATTCGCCATTGCCGTGGTGTACTCCGTATAGATTTCCGACTTCAGTCCCACTTCTTCCCAATCCAGGAGGCCTTCCTGCAACTTAGACCGGTGCACGCTCCTGACCCTGGAAAATCCGGTGAATATGGGAATGTTCAATTGCAGTCCTATAATAGAGTAGGGATAAGCTTTAGAGAACAGGTTGGAGGCCGAGTTACTTTGAAATTCATAGTCATAATCATAAAAGGCCGATAACGTAGGGAGGTAAGCCAGCTTGTAATAATCCGTCGTCCTTTGTTGCAGCATCTTTTGCGTTTGCAGTTGCTGGAACTCGATCCGTTTGTCAAATGCTAACTCCTGCGTCGTATCAAAACCGATATCTGTTCTCATTTGCGCCGTGTCAAAGCTGACATTGAACTGATCCTGGGGCGGAAAGCCCATCAATTGCTTCAACGCGGCATATTCGGGGATCACATTTTCATTAGCCTGCTTGAGCTGCGCAAGCGAGTTATTGAGCGTGATCACTGCTTCATCCCAATCCGTCTCATCCACGAGGCCTCCCTTATATTGATGATAGGTGTCGCTCACATTCCTGTTAAGGCGGGCTGTATCTTCTTTCAGGACACTGATCTGTTCCAGGGTCTGAAGCAGCGTATAAAAGGCTTTGCTCACATTGGCTACGACGTCGATCTGAGTACTGTCACTATTCTGTTGTGCCTGTCTGATAAACAAGGGCGCCGCCTTTGCCGCATATAACAGTTGGGGATTAAAGATCGTCTGCGTGGCCGTCAGTTCCGGGATAGCGGTATTTATAACACCCGTTTTGGTCGCCACAGGCGGCCCTCCGGGAGTGGTGTTCGCAACGAACGTTGTGGGCTGCTCTATATAATGCGTCATGGTCCCGGCCACATTCACCTGTGGTAGCCATCCCGATAAATTAATCTGGTTGGTCAGGTGGGCGATGTTGACCCCGATCAGCGATTGCCGGATGGCGGGTTGATTATTGATGGCATAAGTGATACACTGGTCAAGGCTCAGGAACAGGCTGCTGTCTCCGCCTGCATCCCTGCTTTTGACCCCGCTGATAGGAATGGGGCCGCTGGTAAAAGGCTGGCTCATGATCATTCCCCGGCTACTGTCCACGGAGCCTGCGTATCGCACGCTGTCTGGGATCCGGGTGATACTGACGCTGTCCTGGCCAGCGGTATTCTGCGCCAGCACGCAGAAGGATAAGTGTAGCAGGCTTAACAACAAAATGGGAACGCGTTTGATCATAACTCCATTTATGATTGAGAAAGGTTTTGAATGTTCTTATAGACGATCTGAAGCTGCTTATGGAACTTGGTAGCTTCAGTAGCTGTCAATCCTGACAGGGTAGCTTCATTCAATTGTTTTACCACCCCTTTGATTTCCGGCATGTGTTCGTGGCCCTTGTCCGTCAGTTGGATCCAGTATTCCCTTCTATCCGAAGGATTCTGGGTGCGCTTCACGAACCCCAGGTTTGTAAGGTCATCCAGCACGCCCACCATCATCGTTTTATCAATATGGAGGGTATCAGCAATAAATTTCTGACTGCACTGGTCACCCATTTTGTCAATGAGCACCAGGACCGAGAAGTTCTTTTCAATCCCCAGGTGTTTCAGTTTATCCGAGAGGACAGAAAAGAACAGCCTACCCAGTAGACCAAATTTCCGGCCAAAGGAAAATTCAGGGATATCAAATATGGAGACTTCATGCTTCGTCATGAACCCAAAACTAGTTGTAAAACCCAACTATATTTAAGTCCAATTATATTTTAACTAAGTTTTATTGATAACCAGCAATTTGGCTGGATGAATGGTAGCCTACAATACCAGTTGAAGATATAATTTCTCCAGCATCTCCCCTGCATCCCCGCAGAAGCCCGGATGAACTTTTGACGTTTGCAGGATCGTGCTGCGGGCGGCCGTAAGCCATCGAAACCGCTCCGCTACGGGCAGCTTGCCGATGGGGCCTGCTTCAGGTCCCCCTTTGCAGATCCGCGAGAAGGCATCCAGGTATTCCCCGAGTTCCCTGATATCCGGGCCGCTCGAAAAGGCCCTCAATCGTTCTTCCTCCAGCACAAACATCGTTTGCAGGAACTTCTGCCGGGAGCAATAGAGAACGACCCCAATATTGAGGAATTCTTCCCTTTCGACCCTTGGCACGATCCGGATGACGGCGTACTCAAACAAGTGCTTCTCTTGCATGCTGCGCTTCTTTTACAAAATTGGCCGAATGAGCCAGTCTGGACGTTAAAAATCGGACATAAGCCTGCCTATGCGCGCTGGTGGACGGAAAATAAGATTCCCCTAAAAGCCATTCTTCCGGGATTAAAGAAACGATCGCTTCGATACGTTCGTCACTCAGGATCAGGCGGAAGGCTGCATCCACCCGGTCGAGTTCAGTAGCCCAGGGCAGCAGCACGTGATCCTTGACATGCGTGAAAGGCTTCAACGCCTTTTGTTGCCAGTCCTGCCAGGAATGATGGAAATAGAGTGCGGCGCCATGGTCGATCAGCCACAATTCCCGGTGCCACCAAAGCATATTCGTATTGCGGGCCGTTCGATCCACATTAGTCAGCAGGCAGTCCAGCCAGACAATCTGAGAAGCCAGTTTGGGATCCACCGGATAAACGACAGGATCAAACGTAATAGAACCCGAAAGATAATGAAGCCCCAGGTTAAGCCCCAGGCTGGCCTTCAGCAGATCCTGAATTTCCTCGTCGGGCTCCGTCCTGCCAAACGCCGCATCCAATTGGGCGAATACAATTTCCGGAACCCTGAGCCCCAATGTACGGGCGATCTCACCGCCGATCAGTTCCGCGATAAGGGCCTTCTGACCTTGTCCCGCACCCCGGAACTTCAGCACATACATAAACCCGTCGTCCGCCTCCGCGATAGCAGGCAAAGACCCGCCTTCCCTTAGTGGCGTGACATAGCGCGTCACATTGACCGTTCTGAGCTGGGGTGGGGAATAATCCTTCATGCGGCAAAAGTACTATTATTCTACAACTGGGCGTATGGATGATCTGTCGCAATCCACCCCATAATAGCCGTATTTGCCCCGTCGGGTATGGGATTGTTGGCCGTAAGTTTGTAGTCTATCCATAAAAGCTATTACCATGTTTACACACAAGTCAGCCTTCAGCGGTTTCTCATCAAACGATATCGGGAAAGCAAAAGAGTTTTATGGTCAGACATTAGGATTAAAAGTCACCGAAGATCATGGCTCCTTAACGCTGCACATTACAGAAAGTGCAAAAGTATTGATCTATCCCAAAGCTAACCACACGCCTGCCACCTATACCATCCTGAATTTTCAGGTACCCGATATAGAGAAGGCAGTAGACGAGCTCGTCAAATCCGGTGTCCGTTTCGAACATTATGACTACGACCCCATCAGGACCGACGAAAAAGGCATTTTTCGCGGAGGCGGCCCCTTGATCGCCTGGTTTAAAGACCCGGCCGGGAATATCCTGTCCGTGTTAGAATAGAAGGCCTATCCTTACCTTGACATGATAAGGCCGATTTTATTACTGTCTGTTATAGAGATCTGTGGGTAAAAGTCGTCTTTTGTATGAGGGATGCCGTCCAGCCCGGAAGAAAAAAGTGTGTATTTTTCTCCCACTTTTTCATAATTATAATATAACTGCTGGTGGCCCTGGTTTAATTGAATGGCGTCTACTATAGGAGCTAATTTATCATCGCTCAAAAGCTGTGATAAACTATCTGGATATTGCCCATGTTGCAACTTATAAAATTCAATACTTTTTACCAGGCTGGTCAATTGCATTTTCGAAATATCTGCAAATCCTTGCTTAAAGACTGTGGCGTGTCTGCTGGCGTAAAAGAGCGAGGAATAAACCACAATGGTAAAGAGAATTCCGAATGCGCCAATTATTGACAGCCATTTGTCTTTATACTTTACTATTCCATAAATAAGCAGTGCTAATCCTACAAACGCCCCGACCAATGGAATTAAACATAGTAAGCCAAGTAAATAGGGAGGGTTTGATTTTTTGACTACGACAATATTTTCCATCGGGAGCTAATATAATAAACTTTTATTACACCCGTTCCATCACAGCCCGATAGGCACGTACATAATTTTGTACGCAATTATGTACGTACCTGTCAGGGGCTATTTTACCCACCCCCGCTCCTTCACCGTCGCCGCAATCTTCCCCGCCGCCGCTGCATCCAGCAGTATCTCGCAGTTCGGATGCAACTGGACCACCGAAGCCGGAATATCCGTGGTAACCGGTCCCAGGATCGCCTGTTCGATGATATCGGCCTTGTGCGCCCCCTTGGCAATAAGGATCAGCTTGCGTGTATGCATAATATTCACAATACCCCGGGTCAGCCCGCCTAACACGGTAGCAGGAGGTACCTGCGTTTCCCTTCTTACCCTAGCCTCAAAGTCCGGATCCATAGGAGACACCCAGGTCTGTTTTTCAAACGGAGTACCCGGCTGGTTAATGCCGATATGACCGTTACTGCCGATGCCCAGCATTTGAAGATCCGCCCCGCCCCGCTCAGCCAATCGCCGCTCAAACAAAAGACACTCCTTTTCAAAGTCGTCCGAAAGGGTAGGAGGCATAATGAAGTTCTCCTCCGGGATACCCAAAGGTCCCGCGATCTGATTCAGTATCATGGTATAACAACTGCCTGCGTAAGACCTGGGCAGGTTGGTGAGTTCATCGACATTAAACAGGGTGATCCCAGACACGTCAAAAGGATTCGACGCATGGATTTCAGAGACAATCCTGTGCATGCCCATGGTGGTTTGCCCCGTGGAAAGCCCGATCACCGAATTTCTTTTGAGCAGCATCTGGGCAATGATCCTCCAGGCCGCCGTTTGATCGAATTCCTTTTCGGAAGCTGCAATGGTAATAATCATAGATCCTTTAATTGTTCCGTAAAAAATAAGTCCACCGCCGATGCCGCGCTGTCTTCGTCCGGTCCTTCCACAAGGACGGAGAGGGTCTCTCCCCCTTTTGCATTCATCGCCAGGATGTTCAACAAGCTGTTCAGGCGAACCGTCGTGTCCCCCCTCTTCAAATAAATGGCCGACTGAAATTGCTTTGAAAGCCTTACCAGCGCTGTGGCCGGTCGGGCATGTATCCCTTCCGGGGCCATGATGACATAGTCTTTTGAGATCATTTATTTACCTCCTGCAGATAAGCGGTGATTTGTTGAGCATTGTCCAGTTCCATCACGTGCGTGCACACGATAACCGCCTTAGACCTGCTGCTATGAACGATAGTGTTTTTTACAAGGGGGATAGACCCTGGGTTCATGGAGAATTCATCCAGTCCCATTCCAATCAGCAACAAGGTAGCCGCAGGGTCAGAGGCCATCTCTCCGCACATACTGACAGGGATACCGGCAAGGTTCGCCTGCTCGATCACGTATTTGATCAATCGTAAAACGCCGGGGTTAAAGGGGTCGTACAGTTCCTTGATCTTTTCATTCATCCTGTCCACCGCCAGGGTATACTGGATCAGATCATTGGTCCCAATGCTGAAAAAGTCCACTTCCCGCGCCAGCAGATCTGAAGTAATGGCCGCTGAAGGGACTTCAATCATGATCCCCACGGGGATATGTTCATCAAAAGCCAGTCCCTGCGTACGCAAGGAAGCCTTCGCGGAGGCCACCGCTTCCTTCGCCGCCCTGACTTCCTGGATATTGGAGATCATAGGGAACATGATCTTTAACTTTCCAAAAGCAGAGGCCCTTAAAATGGCTTTCAGTTGGGCAGAGAAGATATCCTTCCTGTCCAGACAGATTCGGATGGCTCTGTAACCCAGAAAAGGATTTTGTTCCACGGGCAAGCCAAAATAAGGTAATTGCTTATCTCCACCGATGTCGATCGTCCTGATCGTAACCGGCTTGCTTTTAGAGCGAAGGGCGATATTCCGGTAGAACTCGAATTGTTCGTCTTCCGTAGGAAAAGAATCCCTGCCCATGAACAGGAGTTCCGTCCGCAAAAGGCCCACGCCTTCTCCTCCATTCTCGAACACGTATTCCATGTCATCCGCCCCGGAGATATTGGCCAGCAGCTTGATTTCGCTTCCATCGGTAGTTACCGTGGGAATATCCTTTAGCGCCTTCAGCAGGTTTGCCTTCTCAATAAAAGCAGCCCTTTTTTTCCCATACTCGTCAATACTGTGCTGGCTGGGATGCAGCAGGACCAGACCCGTTTGGCCGTCCATGAGGATGACGTCATTGTCCTTGATATCATTCAGTGCAATCCCGCAACCTGCCACCGCGGGTATTCCCCTGGATTTGGCAATGATGGCGGCGTGAGACGTTTTGCCCCCGGCCTGGGTAACAAACCCGATCACGTTCTTAATATCCAGGGTGATCGTATCCGAAGGCGTAAGGTCTTCGGCAATGATAATTGTATTGGCTTCAAAAGGCTGGAGCGTGGCTTTATAAGAGGTATTGAGGTTATTTAAGATCCGGTTCCCGATGTCCTGCACGTCCGCTGCCCTTGCGCTTAAATATTCATCATTCATATTCAGGAACAATTGGACCAGGGTATGGACGACTTCAATCAAAGCATCATTGGCGTTCTTTTTATCGACCCTTATTTTGGTGAACACGTCGCTTTCAATCTGAGGATCACTTAGCATTTCCACCTGCGCCTCCAGTATCTCAACCCCTTCCATAGATTCAGCCTGGGAGATGATAGCCTTTACTTCTTCAATGGAAATACCGACGGCATGCTTATACTTTTCCATCTCCTGTTCTATGGAGTCCTCATTTTCCAATAAGATGCCGGTCAAAGCCCCCTTGTTCTTTTGGATGATACAGGCTTTGCCGATAGAAATCCCGGGCGAAACACCAATTCCGTTCATTGTAATATGTTTAACTTAAATCAGGCAAACACGTGAGAGATACTTCCCACAAATCCCAACACCAGTAGGCCCAATAATAAATAGGTGGTTTTAATATGAATCTTTACAAAATAATATACAAGGAAAGTAAGGCCCAGGGGAATAATACTGGGAACGATCTGATCCAATATACCTTGCAGTCCAACCCCCGAATCCCTGCCTCCTATAGACAAGGGCGTTCTAATCGAAATCAGCGTAGCCGGCATAGCACCGACCACCATCAATCCTAAAATAGATGCCCCGTAAGTGAGCTTGTCCATCACATGACTTTTAGCCAGGCTTTGCAGGAACCGGGTGCCGGCCTTGTATCCAGTAAAAGTCAGGTTATACCTCAGCAACAGGTGAGGAACGTTGAAGATGAGCAGGAACAGGATGGCTCCCAGGATATTTCCCTTGATGGCCAGGGAAGTCCCCACACCGGCGGCGATCACCTTAAAAGTTCCCCAGAACAGGGAATCAAAGACCCCGGCAAGGGGTCCCATCAGCCCCGTTTTAACTGCGTTGATGGATTCCGAATCGAAGTCAGGGTCCAGGCTGTTTTGTTCTTCCATGGCGGCAGTGATGCCCAGGATCAGGGTAGACCCGTAAGGGCTGGTATTAAAAAACTGCAAATGCCTTTTCAACGCCTTAGACATCGAGTCTTTAGTCGTATATAGTTTTTTCAGGGCCGGTATGATCGCAAAAGCAAACCCCGTATTTTGCCAGGTCTCAAAATTAAAATTAGCCTCCAGCGCCAGGGACCGTGTAAATAGCCGTCTGATGTCCCTGCGGTTCAGTTTTGAAGCCGGACGGTCCAAACCGTGGGCGCCAGCCGAAGCCCCGTCCTCTCCCTCAAAATCTTCTTCCTCCTCCTCCGCGCCCGACCCCTTCCCCTGCGTTACCAACAACGCGATGATCAACCCGAATCCTCCGATAGCAATGACAGGCAGCTTAAGGTACGCCGCCAGCATGAACCCTAAGAAGAAATAAGGCGCTACCCGCTTATTGAACATCAGGTTCATCAGCAAGGCAAAGCCCAGCGCCGGCAGCATATTACCAGCCACCTGCAAGCCCGTGTTCACCCAGGCAGGGATACTGTCTAAAAAAGATTTCATCACCCCCGCACCCAATTGCAGGGCCAGGAAGGTGATGAGACCCATCAATAAAGGCTTGAGCAGCCCCGACAGGATGTGCAGGCGCTGAATGCCCCGGTAGTTGCCGCATTCGGCGTAGGCAATGAATTGTTTATTGAATACGGATCTGGAAACAAAGAGAGCGCTGAGGAGCATTTCAGCTAAAATAGAAATTGGGATGGCGAGGGCCAGGGCGATGGCGATGGCGGCCCCTTTGCCCGAAAGGATGGCAAATGCAGTTCCCAGTACGCCTCCTGTGATGACGTCAGGGGGGATGGCCGCGCCCACCTTGATGTTTCCCATGAAGATCAGTTCCAGCGTACCGCCAATGATGATGCCCAGGTGAAGATCGCCCAGCACCCAACCCACCAGGGGACCCAGCACCAGCGGCCTGCTCAGGAGCGTTGTCCCCAGAAAGTCTTCTGAATGTCCCAACACAGCAATCAGTGTGATCAGAATAAATGATAGTAACATGAAAAAAATTAAAGCAGGTTTTCTATCATTTGTTTATTGTCCGTAGGGACCTGCCGGACTTCCAGCTCAATCCCTTTTTTCAGCAACTCCCTGATAATAGCCGTATCCTCCTCCGTGACCGAAATGGCCTTGGAAATAGAAACCGCTCCCTCCTTTCCCCTAATACCCCCAAAATTGATCGATTGGATTTCAGCTACTTCATTAGACAAGGCCATCACATCCTTTACCGAATTGACAAGGAGTAAAATCTTATGATTTGCGCTTCTGGTGTCGTTCAGCCAGGTGATCGCATCCGGAACAGATTTAATAAGGAGTTTAACGCCCGAAGGCTTGGCCAGGCCCAGGGCCATTTTTTGAAAGTCATCTTTGGCCACCTTGTCGTTGGCCACCAGCAGGCAGTCAATGCCTAGCGCCGGAGTCCAGGTAAAGGCCACCTGGCCATGTACCAATCTGTCATCAATCCGCGTGAGTTTAATCATCTTCGTCTTCGTTAGGTCTAATGGTCATCAGGTTATTTACGTATACTATCTGCTCTTTTGCACGCTCAATGGCACTGCCGATGATTTCAACGATCGGACTCGATGCGTCGGAAAGAATGACTTCAATGAGGAGGGGAAGGTTAAAACCACTGACGACATGCACATTTTCCCTCAGGGCAAATTTAAGGATTTGATTATTTACACTTCCACCGAGCAAGTCAGAAAAGATCACCAGTTCATCAGAAGGAGAAACCTGTTCCATCACAGCCAGTAATTCGGCCTCAATCGATTTATTCCCATCTAAATAGGCCTGTATGATAAATACATGATCCGTGGCGCCAATAATAATGTCGAGGGAAGATTGCGCCCCTTTTGCCAAAGCGCCGTGGGTAGCGATAAGGAATTTTCTCATTGATACAATGATCAGATAAAGCCCGAAGATATGCTATTTTACTGCCCCTACATTTCCACTACGGATCTCCGAATTCAACTATTTTTCCACGGTAGTGGTGATGTAGGGTCTCAATAATAGATGCAAGCAGGGGCAGACATTAGATTTGGAATAAGTGAGAAAAACGATCTTAATCAGTCTGTCATTGCCATTAATAGTCGCCATATGCCTGGCGCGCCCCCCGCGTCCCGTAACGCGCCGTGATTCCTCCGGCGACTCTCAAGGCATGCGCGAGCCCTCCGGCCACTCCCAAGCCATGCGCAAACCCTCTGGCCTCAACAATGCTGCCCGCACCCTTTCCGGCCGCTCCGTCTATGAGGACCGCCCGGCCGATCCCGAAGCCTTCTATTTCACCCCCGGCTCTACCGACGGCACCGCCGACGTGACTACCGACTTGCAGGAGGCCATTAATACCGTAAAGAACACACACAACTTTGGCATCGTCTTCATACCCGAAGGCAAATACCTGATCACCAGGACCATTTATATCCCCCGGGCCGTCCGGCTCATTGGGTACGGGAAGAATCGCCCCACTATTATACTGGCCCCTCATTCGCCCGGCTTTCAAATAGCCGATACGGCGGATAAAGGGCAGGCCCGATATATGATATGGTTTGTCAATAGCCTTTCAAGTCAGCCTGCACCCGCTCAGTCCGCACCGGCTCAGCCTGCACCGGCTCAGCCTGCACCGGCTCAGCCTGCACCCGCTCAGCCCGTATACGATGCCGGCGCCTCCACCTTTTACAGCGCATTATCCAATATCAATCTCCGCATAGACCAGGGCAATCCTGCCGCCGTGGCGCTCCGGACCCACTTTGCCCAACATAGCTTTATCTCCCATGTGGACATTAGTATTGGAGACGGCAAGGCCGGCATATTTGATGTGGGCAATGAGATAGAGGACGTCCGCTTCTTCGGGGGTGATTATGGAATATATACCACCAAGCCTTCACCTGGCTGGCCCTTTATGATGGTAGATGCCTGGTTTGAAGGCCAACGCAAGGCCGCCATCCGCACCCGGGAAGCCGGACTGACGATTGTGCGGATGACTGCCAGGAGGGTCCCTACGGTGATCGACATAGACGAGAACTATCACGAGAAGCTATTCATGGAAGACTGCCGGTTTGAGCAGGTCTCCGGCCCGGCCGTAATTATTAGTAATGAAGGGAATGCTTCCAACCAGATCAGCCTGCGCAATATCAGTTGTAGCCAGGTACCCTTGCTGACCCTCGGCCGCCGTACCGGAAAACAAACCTTGGGTGCCGGCCCCGAATATACCGTCAGGGCCTATACCGAAGGCTTGCAAATGGATGACCTGCAAGCAGACCCTGTCTACAAGACCACCGTTGAGATCGTCCCCGCGCCCGCCACCCGCACGCCCGCCACCCCCGCGCCCGCCGCCGAAAAATCAGACATCCCTGTCCTCCCTCCCATGGATACCTGGCACAACCTTAGATCCCTGGGTGCAAAAGGAGACGGAACGACCGACGATACAAAAGCCTTGCAAGACGCCATCGATAGATATTCAGTCATATACCTGCCTCAGGGCTGGTACCTGGTCAGCGAAACGATCAGGCTAAAGCCCAATACCGTCCTCATCGGCCTGAACCCTATCGCCACGCAGATCATGTTGGCCGATAACACTCCTGCGTTCGGTGGCTTTGGCGGCCCCAAGCCTTTACTGGAAGCTCCACAGGGTGGGAACAATATTGTGAATGGCATTGGCTTGTCAACGGCTTCGCGCAACCCCAGGGCTGTTGCCTGCAAGTGGATGTCCGGTGCTGGCTCCTATATGAACGACGTGAAGTTCATCGGAGGCCATGGTGGTATAGATCGCCCCATCAAAACAGACACGTCAGCTAATCCAGATGCCTCAAATACCCCCCATACCACCGCCACCGCGCTGAGCACCACCGCCGCGCCCGCCACTGCCACGATGCCCCGCGTCGCGCCCCCAAGCCCCGCTGACCCCAGCGAAACCTGGGACACCCAATACTGGAGCCTCTGGATCACCAACGGCGGCGGCGGAACCTTTAAAGACATCTGGACTGCCAACACCAGCGCCGGGGCCGGGACCTACATATCTAATACCAGTACATCCGGACGCATATACGCCATGTCCGTTGAACACCATGTCCGAAACGAGATCCGGTTCAACCAGGTATCTCACTGGAAAGTGTACGACCTGCAACTCGAAGAAGAGAGCCGCGAAAGTTCCGAGTGTCAGCCCATGGAACTGGAAGCCTGCAGCCATATGGTGTTTGCCAACCTGTACATGTTCCGGGTGATCCGTGTCAACCGGGTCTATCCGTATTCCATTCGGAAATGGGGTGGGAGCGACATCGAATTCCTGAACGTACATAATTATAGTCAGACCCCATATACGACAACGGATCCACTCTATGACTTCAATACGAATACTGAAGTGCGGCCCTGGGAATTTGCCCGCTTATACATCAGGGAAAGCAAGGCCCTCGGCCAGGCAACCGCGCGGCCCGCTCAAGACGCCGTAAGCCCAGCGCCAGGCGGCATCCAACTCCTGGCCACCGGCTTCGATTTTGCCGTCGGCCTCTGCGCTGACAGCAAAGGAAACGTCTATTTCTGCGACTCCAGGATGCGCCGGATCTATCAATGGTCCTCCAGCACCCGCAAGCTAAGGCTCATAGCAGACTACCACTGGCAGCCCCTGTCGCTGGCCTGTGACAAAAATGATTCTCTGTTGGTTGTTTTTAAATACGTTCCCTGGCCGGGTCAACAGGCCGGCGGCAAGCCGGAGGTGTATACAAACCCTCCGGATGCCGCGGGGACGTCCTTTAGCGGGTGGGGCAATTCCGGGTTCGGGACCCTGGTGTATTCAGTGAACCCCGAACGTCCGGACGAAAGTATCCGCCTACTATCCAAGGTTCCGATGGAACAGATAAAGACCGTTTACAAGGCTCTTTATCCCGCGCATCGCTGGAGGGACTATCATGACTTTAATACCGTAGTGATGAACAAAGCAAAAGAATGCTTCGTTGCTCCGGATAGTGTAACCATTATTCCCGTTGTATATGACCTTGCCCGGTCTACATCCCTGGCGGAAGCGTATCCTGGCAGGAAAGTGTATATATCCGATGAATACGATAAAAGGACCGTAAGCCTGAGTGTAGGAAAAAAAGGTGATCTGTCGGACCTGGCGTATTTCGCCGAAAAGGGAGAATTCGTCTCCACTGCAGATAGTGCGGGCAATGTATACATAGCCGACGGGGAAGTATACAAGTATCATCCTACAGGCCAACAAATCAATATCATCAAGGTGCCCGAGCGCCCGACGGCCCTCACCTCCTCGGGCGCGGACACGTTATATATTACCGGACACCATTCATTGTATTCCATTATTCACCAAAAACAAACCAATATGGATAAAGAAGAATAACCATCAAAGCTTGAAACAAACTGGGAATTTAATTAACTAACTGAACTAACGAAAAAAAGGCTTCAATGAGAAAAATAATCACGATATTATTATTGATGCCATGCTTCTCCATGGTGGCGCTTGCGCCAATCCATGCGAAGGGCATGACAAAAAATTATGCCGCCGGACCCATAAAAGGATCCGTGCAGGATGCCACGGGCCAGCCGCTGGCCGGTGTTTCCGTCAGAGTGAAGGGAACCGTTACAGGGACCCAGACGGACGCCAAAGGACGGTTCACCTTGTCCGCCTCCGTAGGTGATATCTTAGAATTTAGCTATGTAGGGTTTGTGAAAAAAGAAGTAACCGTTGGCGCGGTTAAAGATCTGATCATTGAACTCACCAATGACGCAAAGAACCTGAACGAAGTCGTAGTAACGGCCTTGGGTATCAAGCGTTCGGAAAAGTCCCTGACCTATTCCACCCAGCAGGTCTCCGGCACAGAACTGACCACCGTGAAGTCAGACAACCTGATGAATTCCCTGAACGGTAAGATCGCAGGGGTGACCATTTCACCCAGCGCCTCCGGTATAGGCGGTTCTGTCAAAGTGATCCTCAGAGGCAATCGGTCCACGGGCGGCAACAACCAACCCTTGTATGTCATCGATGGGGTGCCTATCTCCAATGATGGAAGCCCGTTCGGCCAACCCATGAGTAATACATATGGAGGCAACCCTGAAGGAGGAGATGGTATTTCCAACCTGAACCCCGATGATATTGAAAGCATGACCATCCTGAAAGGAGCTTCCGCTTCTGCCTTGTACGGCAGTCAGGCAGCCAACGGTGTCATCGTCATCAACACCAAAAAAGGCAGGGCCGGCAGAACCGTCGTCAATTTCTCCTCTTCCTTCTCCCTGGATAAAAATTCTTATACCCCGCAGTTCCAGAATCACTACGGGCAGACCGACAGCACCGCGGTTGACAGTTGGGGCGGGAAGATCTCTTCAGCCCCCAATAACCTGCCTTACTTTTATCAGACAGGACAGAACGCCACCAATTCCATTAATCTATCCGGTGGCTCCGAAATCGCACAGACTTACTTTTCCTATACTAATACATCAGCCAGGGGCGTAGAGCCCGAGAATAAACTGGAGAGGAACAATGTCGATTTCCATGAAACCGCCAAGTTCTTCAACAACAGGCTGACTGCAGACGCCAATATCAACTACATCACCCAGAAACTGAATAATAGCCCGGCCATCGGTTTCTATTCGAATCCTTTGACCGGCTTATACTTTTTTCCCAGAGGAAAGAACATCCTCCCCTACAAGGACGAATATGAATTGCCCCCGGTATCTGGAGGCAATGGCGCTCCTACACAGAACTGGCCCTTCCACGAGGACGTTCAGCAGAACCCCTGGTGGATCATCAACCGAAACACCAACGAGAATTCCCGCAATCGCATTATCGCCAATATGAGCCTGAAGTATGACATCACCGACTGGTTGAGCATACAAGGCCGGGCCAATGTCGATAGGGCTACCGATGTCGGTGACCAGAAATATTATTCGGGCACCCTGGCACCCCTGGCGTCGCCCAACGGGACCGGCAGCTGGAATGGTTTTAACCATACCCTGCAACAAGAGTACAGCGACATTCTGTTGAATTTCAATCTGCCCCTGCAAGGTGCATTTAAAGTAGACGGTGTCATCGGAGGTAGTATCACCGACAATGTTACTTCCGGCATCGGCTGGGGTCCTGGCGCGGGCCAGGGATTCGGCCTTTACTTCCCCAACCTGTGGACCATCCAGAATATAGAAGTAGCCCCTGCGGTGCCCCTTGGTAGCACCAGCGGTACATTCGGAAGCAATGTATCCACAGATGCTCCTTATCACAGCCAGGTGCAATCCATCTTCGGAAGTGCGAATATTTCGTACAAGAACTGGGCTTACCTGACACTGTCTGGTAGGAATGACTGGTCTTCCAACCTGTCTTACACTCCCGATGACCATTATTTCTATCCGTCCGCCGGTTTATCCTTTATCCTGAATCAGATGGTGGCGCTACCCAAATTCATTACCTATGCCAAAGTAAGGGGTACCTACTCTCAGGTGGGTAATTCAGTAGGGGAGTACCAGACCAATCCGGAAAATACCGCCTCTACCAACTCTACCATATTGAACCAGACAGCGCCGTCCAGCCTCAAGCCGGAACAGACCAAGGCCTGGGAATTCGGGGCCGACCTGCGTTTATTCAATGACAAACTGAGCGCGAACTTTACCTACTACAAGACCAATACGTATAACCAGGATATTTCTATCACGCCCCTCGCGGCCTCCGGATATTCCAACGTGAATATCAATGCGGGAAATATCCAGAACACCGGCTACGAAATTACCCTGGGCTATAACATGGTGGCAGGAAGGCATTTCAACTGGAATACTACCGTCAATGCATCCAGGAACATCAATAAGGTCATCGATATCGACTCCAAGGATGGCGTGAACCTGGTAGACCTTACCCCCGGTAACAACAATTACGATACTTATGTAGTCAAGGGTGGACAGTATGGAGATATCTACGCCCAGACGCTGGCCAAGAATTCGTCAGGCCAGTTATTGCTCAACCCCGACGGAAGCGGAAACTATTATCCCACGCAGGGCGGTGGAACACTGAACGGATACAGTGTCATCGGGAATCCCAATCCTAAATTCCAATTGGGATGGAACAACGCATTGAATTTTGATCGGTTCTCCCTGAACTTTCTCGTAGATGGTAAATTCGGCGGACAGGTAGTATCCGTGCTGCAGGGCATGTTGGATTTTTATGGCGTATCCAAAGTCAGTGGAGATGCGCGTGACCAGGGCTATGTGAAGATAAATGGAGTAGATCCCAACGGCAAGGTTGTGACAGAGATCGATCCCAAGAACTGGTATACCTTCATCGGGGGCCGTAACGCCACCCTGGGAGAATATGTATACAGCGCTACGGTCGTGCGTCTTCGCGAAGCAGCGCTGGGATACAACTTCCCCGTTACCAAGGGCGTCGTTAAGAACGTAAGGCTTTCCGTGACAGGCAGGAACCTGATCTATTTCTATCGCAAGGCGCCGTATGATCCGGAAGTGACTTCGTCCACCGCCAACGGCCTTGGAGGAACAGACGTATTCAACCTTCCGTCTCCCCGCACTTTTGGTGTGAAGCTTAACGCGACTTTCTAACGCCCATGATTAATCAAAATGAAACGAAAGAAATTATGAAAAGAAATCATACTTCCCCCCATCGCTTCACGAACCGCACGTGCATGCTTGCATTCGGCGCATTCGTCCTGCTGGCGGGTACGAGTTGTACCAAGAAATTCGAGTCGTTCAATACTGATCCGACCGGGATACCCAACAAAGACCTGCAGATACCTACCTTGTTCATTCCATTGGAACAAGAGATCATGTATATGGCGGACGACGGATACCAGGTGGGCCAAAACCTGAACGCCGATGATTACGGCGGTTATGCCATGCCCGATCAAACCTTCGGCCAGGCGCTGGATAACGCCAATTATGTATTTATCAATAACTGGAATGTAGAAGCGTTCAACAGCATCTACACCAACCTGCTTGGGCCCATCAAAAATAACCTGGGACCTTCCGGCGTATCCGTATCCAATCCGGACTATTGGGCCATCGCATTGATCATCGAAGTAGAAGCCATCGATAGGATAACAGATAAATTCGGTCCTGTGCCATACAGCAAGGTCGGTACTTCCCTGGTCAGCGTAGACTATGACAGCCAGCAGAGCATTTACCAACAAATGTTCCTGCAACTGGATACCGCCGCGGCCAACCTGAATGCATTCATCACTGCCAACCCGGGCGCCACGCCCCTGGCCAGTTATGACGCGATATTCGGAGGCGACTATACCAAATGGCTCAAGTTCGCCAATTCACTCCGGTTACGCCTGGCCATGCACCTCGTAAAAATAGACCCGACCACAGCGCAGGCCCAGGGAGAGAAAGCACTCAGCGCCCCCGGAGGTCTGATGGCCGCCGCCTCTGATGTAGCCGCCATACTCGCTAGTGCCGCCAACGGCAATGACTACAACCAGATTACCCTGAGCTACGGGGACAATTCCATGAACGCCACCATGGGAGTATACATGAATGGGTACAATGACCCTCGCTTGCCCGTATATTTTCTGCCTGACACGGATCCCGGTCATACCAGTCAGTATATAGGTATCCGGATCGGCTGCGTCATTCCGCCTAAGCCTTTCTATTCCGGCTATTCCAAGTATAATTACAATACCACGTTCAACATCTCCGCGCCGGAAGTCATTATGACGGCTGCCGAAGTTTGGTTCCTGAAAGCAGAAGCATCCCTTCGCGGTTGGGCTAACTCCGGTGATGCGGGGACCGATTACAATATGGGTATACAGACCTCCTTCGACCAGTACGGGGTGTCAGGTGCTGCCGCCGCCTATATGGCTGACGCCACCAGTCAACCGACCGCCTACGTGGACTACCTGAATGCCGCTGATAATGCACCGGCCCCGTCTACGATCACCATCAAATGGAATCCGGCCGCCTCCAACGAAACGAACCTGGAACGCATCATCACCCAGAAATGGCTGGCCATGTTCCCCGAAGGACAGGAAGCCTGGACCGAATTCCGCCGTACCGGGTATCCTCAGTTATTTCCTGTGGTCACTAACAGCAGCGGAGGAACCATCGATACCAAGATCCAGGTGCGTCGCTTAGCCTATCCCCTGAGCGAAGCCACCCTCAACCCGACAGCAGAAGCAGCCGGCATCGTCCTCTTAGGTGGACCCGATAACGGAGGCACCCGCTTATGGTGGGATGTGAACAAAGCCAATTTCTAAATTGTATATTTAAACCCCTTGCAGCACCAAAGTTGCAAGGGGTTTATAATTTCGTCGTATGAAAGAACCAGGTTGGAGAATATCGCTTTTTTTGTTCCTGAGCATTCCCTTTTACCTTCACGCCCAAACGGCCGGCCCCAGCGCCAAACCGGCCATATCGCGTCCGCCGGCCCAAACCGTCCGCATCCTGGCCAATCACGTCGGCTACGAATTGTCCAAAGCCAAACGCGCCGTCATTGAGGCCGATCAAAAACTGTCGATCGACTCCTTCCAATTAGTTGACGCCTCCACCGGCCAGACCGTATATCGGGGAAGCGTTCAATACGCCGGCCCCGTCATGAAATGGAAGAACTGGCAATTCTGGGATATCGATTTCACGGCCTTCGCTACCCAAGGCACTTACCGTTTGCAGGTAACCCTGCCCCAGGGCGCCGTCACATCTTATCCCTTCATCATAGGAAAGAACGTCCTCGAAAAAACCACCCTCTCAGACGTCGTGTATTATTTCAAAGGCCAGCGCAGCGCCGGTCTCTTGGATAAAGCCGACCGCCACCTGTATCTCCCGGCCGCAGCACCATCCGCTTCCACCGCGTCACCCACTTCCGCCGCGCCATCCGGCGCCCCCGACACCCTTGACCTTCACGGCGGCTGGTACGACGCCACCGGCGACTACGGCAAGCACTTGTCGCATCTTTCTTTCTCCAATTATTTCAACCCCCAGCAAATTCCCTTCACCGTATGGAGCCTGCTCAAAACAGACAAGCTTTTAAGGGAAAGACCCGGGACCGACTTCCGCCAATTCAGGCGCAGGATACTCGATGAAGCCCTTTATGGCGCTGATTACCTTGTCAGGGTACAGGCAAAGAACGGATCATTTTATCGTTCTGTTGTCGCACCCGGCCCCGGTAAATTAGCCGACGACAGGCGCATCGGCGCTGAAGAAAAAAGTTACCGGATCAAGGCCACCAAAGACCAGTCCCTGGCCGCTATAAAAGTGAACATGGATTGGCGCAGCTACCAGGTAAGCTACCGTTCAGGCGGAGGAATGGCCATCGCTGCTTTGGCGCTCGCTTCCACCGACAGCATATGCGGTGATTACACGCAGGCAGATTACCTAAAGGCAGCCGAGAATGCATTTGCCTTTCTTGAAGCGCAGAATACGGAAATGGACAACGACGGGAAAGAAAACATTCTGGACGACTATTGCGCGCTTGCTGCCGCCACCGAATTATACAAGGCCACGAACAAAACCATATATGGTCAGGCTGCCGGCAAAAGGGCTGAGAAATTACTGGCCAGACTTACGACCTGGCGCCAATACCAGCATTACTGGAGGGCAGATGACAAAGACCGTCCTTTCTTTCATCCGGCAGACGCAGGATTGCCCCTGGTCAGCCTGATTAATTATTATCCCGTAGCCCCGGCGTCCATGCAGCAGCGCATTAAGCAGGCCGTTCGGACGTCCATGGAATATGAGTTGTCCATCACCCACGAAGTGACCAATCCCTTTGGTTATAGCAGGCAATTAGTGCAGGACACATCGGGGAACAGGCATAGCGCCTTTTTCTTTCCTCACGGGAGTGACGCTTCCCCTTGGTGGCAGGGAGAAAATGCGCGGCTAGGCTCCATAGCCGCCGCCGCCAGGCTGGCTTCCACCTTGTTCCCCGAGGACAAGCCCTTCCGGGATACGCTCGAAGGATTTGCCCTGGATCAGCTCAATTGGGTATTAGGATTGAATCCTTACGATGCAAGTATGCTTCAGGGAACAGGACATAATAATCCCGTGTATGGTTTCTTTGGTACTTTTGAATATACGAATGCCCCGGGAGGGATCGTGAATGGGATCACTTCAGGACTGGAAGATGAAAACGATATTGACTTTAACCTGTCGTACGCCGTCACCGGAAAAGACTCCGACTGGCGATGGGCCGAACAGTGGCTGCCCCACGATTCCTGGTATATGTTGGCCGTAGCCGCCGGAGACGAAAAGTAACTACCCTCCGGAGACTCCGGACGCGGAAATTAATAAATCATTGATATATGAAGAAGCTCATTTACCTCTTATTATTCATACCCGTTTTTTCTGCACGGACGTCCGCACAAGACCCGGAGCACAAAGACGATCGTAAAACTTTAGCCATAGGCGCCCCCGCTCCTGACTTTAGTTTACAGGGCATCGATGGAAAAACCTATACCCTCGCTTCTTTCAAAGACGCCAAGGTGTTGGCCATCGTTTTTATATGTAATCATTGCCCTACTTCACAGGCGTACGAGCAAAGGATCATAGAGATGACTAAAGACTATGCCGCCAAAGGAGTCGATGTCGTGGCCATCAACCCCAACCATCCGAGTTCTGTGCGATTGGACGAATTAGGGTACAGCGATTTGGGCGACTCTTTTGAAGAAATGAAGGTACGTGCAAAGAATGCCGGGTTTAATTTCCCCTACCTCTACGATGGGGATACCGAGACCGCTTCCAAATTGTATGGACCCACTTCCACGCCTCACATTTTCATCTTTGACCAGCAGCGGAACCTGCGCTATAATGGACGGATCGACGACACCGAAGATCCGAAAAAGACGCCCCATAGCCTTGATGCGATCAATGCCATCAATGCCCTGTTGAACAACCAGGAAATCGCCGTGACCACCACCAAAGTGTTTGGCTGCTCCATCAAGTGGGCCGAGAAAAGCGTATGGATCCAAAAGGCTGCCATCACCTGGGCGAACGAACCCGTAAAGCTGGATACGATCAGAGAAGCAGGTATTGCCGAATTGATCCAAAACCATACCGACAAGTTAAGGCTCATCAACGTTTGGGCCACCTGGTGCATCCCTTGCGTCCAGGAATTTTCCGACCTGGTAACCCTCAATCATTTGTACAGGGACAGGGGATTTCAGTTAGTCAGCATCAGCACAGACGATGCGGCAAATGAGGCGAGGGCCCTACAGTTCCTCCAAAAGAAGCAGTCATCCTCTCCCAATTATATCTTTACAGGCGAAGACAAATACAAATTGATCGAGTCCATAGACCCCCACTGGCAGGGAGCATTGCCCTATAGCATACTGATAGAACCCGGAGGCAAAGTCGTCTATGCCAAACAAGGCCTGATCGATTCCGAGGAGTTAAAGAAGATCATCTTCGATGACCCGTATATGGGACGCATATATAAGTAACGGCCGCGCCGAAAAGGCGACCCCGCAAAAGCGACCGCGACCTCGCAAAAGCTGCGTCCCCGCAAAAGCGACCGCAGCCCTGTCCGCGGTACCGCGGCCCTGCCCGCGCTACCGCGTAATCTCAATCAGGAAATCGTACAAATTGACCTCCGGCGTCAACTGAAACTTTTTCCGTATCCGGTACCGGCTGATCTCGACCCCCTTCAGGGAGATATTCAGGAGCTGGGCAATTTCCTTAGAGCTGAGGTTCAGCCTCAGATAAGCGCATAGCTTCAGATCGGTAGGGCTGAGACTGGGGAATTTTGTTTTCAGGATGCTCAGGAAGTTATTGTGGACCTGGTCAAAGTGGATCGCAAACCGATTCCAGTCATCGTCATTCTTTTCCGTATCGCTCATCATCCTGAAAACACTTTTGAACTCGTGGGCCAGGTCCGGGATATTGAGTTTTTTGATGACAGTGACCAGTTCCTCTTTGATGTTTAATAAGAGGCCGCCCCGTTCCACCAGGTGCATGGTGACTGTCGCCAGTTCCTTGTTTTTGAAGTCCAGTTCCGAGGCCAGCTTATCGTTCTGCAAGGCGATGAGGCCCTTTTCCTTTCTGTCCAGCTCCAGGCTGTGCAGGTAGTTGAGTCTTTCCTGCTCCTGTTCATACTTCTTTTGGTGCTGCTCAAACCTTTCCCGCTCCCATTTCACCACAAAGAGCAGGGCTCCGGAGACCAGTAAGAAGTAGAATAAGTAGGCCCAAATAGTCTGGTACCAGGCTGGATCCACCGTAAATGTATACACCACCGGCCGGGAAGTGGTTCCAAGGTTATTCCTTGCCCGTATATAAAAGGTATACGTCCCATACGGCAGGTTCGTGTAGTCTTTTTCCGTTTTTATAGACCATTCCGACCAGTCCTTGTCAAACCCCGTTAACTTATAACTGTATTCGGCATTTGTTTTCTGCGCATATAACGTGGAGGAATACTCAAAGTGAAAAGAATTCCAATGATTGGGCAGTTGAACGACCTGGTTATCCTTCCCGAAATACCCGCCGAAGATAAGGCTGTCCTTCTCCGCGATGGCCTTTACCGCGCTAAGCAGTACCCGGATGCCGGTGTCTGATTTTATATACTGGCTGTAATTCAAATGAATAATGCCATTATAGGAACCGATAAAGATATTTTCGCTGTTATAGGGATAGATAAAGGCAAACCCTTTCACCGTTTGAGCGGTGAGCTCCGGAAAATAGATTATGGAATAATGCTTTGTCCTGGTAGGCTTATGTACATCGATCAAACCCACTCGCTCATTACTGACAAACCATATATTGCCGTCATGATCCTCCGTCAGATTTTCGACAGGGTTATCATTGAAGATGGGCTTAAAGAATGGGGAGGGAACAAAGCGGTCCGTCGCAGGCTCGTATTCATAGACGCCCTTGACCGTAGCGGCCATGATCTTGCCCCGGATATGATACACATAATCGCTGATGTCAGAAGGGAGTCCTTGTTTTTGTGTATAATGGACAAATGGCTGTGCCTGGCCGCCGCCCGCTGCGCCCGGAGTCCCCGCTGCGCCGGGCGCCCCCGCTGCCCCCGTTGGCAAGCTTGATTTAAAAACGCCCCTGTAGGGATGGGAAGCCCAGATATGGCCTTGTCCGTCAACCGCCAGCATCCGCAACGACTCGTAGAGGTCGTTCACCCGTCCCTTATCCGTGAGCCGGTCATTTTCCTGATCGATCAATTGCAGACCCGTATAGGTCCCGGCGATGATATCGGTTGACTGCGGAAGGGATTGGAACGCCCAAACCCCTTGCCTTGTCGTGATGGAAGAAGAAACCCGGTTATCCTTGACGACAAAGGCGCCGTCTTCGTGTCCCAGGAGCAATTGATGATTCACTTCACTCAGGCTCCAGACCCGTCCCTTTGTGCCTTCCACTTCCGTAAATGTTCCGCTGGCGCCGCTGAGGTCCTTTTGTGAAAGGTCCAGCGGGACGCTGTATAGTCCGTTGGAGGTTCCGATGAATAGCTTCCTGTCAAATATCCTCACCGCGTTGCTCATGATTTGATTTTCGCGGACGGGATAAATATGCGTGATAGCGGTATTGTAGTTGATAAAGGAGATCCCGTTTTCCAGTCCGAGCCACAGGTTTTTATCCTGGTCAGACATGATGTTGAGGATATTATTATTTTGCAATCCCTCCCCGTTGGAAAAATGCTGGATCAGCTTGCCATCGCCGTCAATGATAAAGACACCACTGGACTTAGTGCCGATGGCATATCTGTCATCACCGATCTTTTTTGCACAGTTGGCCAGGTCTTCCGATAACAGGCGGTCAATACCGGTAGGTTTTTTAATAAGCCTGGAGCCGCAAAGCAGGTAAAGCCCGTTTTTCAGGGTCGTCAGCAGGATGGTGTCCTTTCGGTAATCCATGATACCCGTGATGTGCAGGTCAACCGTAGGCGTCGACCCGCAAGGCGCTTCCCAATGGCCGTCATTGAAAACATAGAGGCCTTGTGTTTTATCTTCTGCGTATAACCGGGGGCCGGCTTTGGCAATCAGGCGCCATCCGCCCGGCGCATCAAACGTCCTGAGCCGGTTGTCCTTGTACTGGAAAATGGTTTCGATGGTCCTGAAATAGACTTCATCGTTGATGATGACAATGTTCCATATATCTGCAAATTGTTTCGCTATGGGGGGGAGCAGTTCCTTTAAAGAATGGTAGCGCAAAACGCCGTGCTGATCCGGGAAAAAATAACCGACCTCGTCCTGGCCGCCGACGTAGATCCTGCCCGAATGGTCAATCGCAACAGATTTGATGGGGGCCTTGTTAGGCAACGTATAGATATTCCAATAGCTCCCGTCGAAAGTGAGCAGCCCATTGTCATTGGAAAAGTAAAGGATACCGTTTTTATCCTGCGCAATATCCCATATCTCAATGCCCGCGTGATAATCGATATTAGTATAATTCTTTATGGCTGGTAACCCAAGGGTTGATTGCCCGGACGCCTCACCCAACAGAAAACCATAATAAACAATCAATAGCAGGAAATACTTCATGTCCGGAACTCGATTCAGATATTTGGAGGGTAATTTATTGAAAAACATCCGTTTGCTGAATAAGTCGCAAAATAAACCAGGGCAGTAGTGTTAATGTAGTGGCAAATTAGTTGACTTTGCAGTGCAGTCATGAGATATTTGAAGAGTTATAAAATCTTTCGGATCAATATGATTAAACGATTACACGCGCCATTCATCTTATCCAGGCCCCTGGCCCTCCTTGCCCTGGCCATCACATTGGTTCCCGTTTTCGCTATGCCCGCCCGTTCCCAGTCCCACCATTTCCGGGTATTGGTAGTGGCTTCCGGCGTGAAAGACCAGGCCGCCATGGTTTCCGCTGCAAGGCCTTTCCTGGAAACCATGGGCGAAGAAAATAATTTCACCGTAGACTTCACCAGCGATACCAGCGAGATCAATGAAAGCAACCTTGCACAGTACCAGGTATTTGTCATGTGGCAACTGGCGCCGTTTGATATGTCGTCCCCGCAACAGCATGCATTGCAAAAATTTGTAGAACAGGGAAAGGGTTGGGTAGGGGTGCACGAAGCAGGGCTCACCGGAAAAGAATTCCTGGCGCCCGGAACACCCTATTGGCAATGGTTTGAGGATTTGATAGGGGGAGTTACCTACTCCGGGCATCCTGCCTATCAGAAAGGCACCGTCATCGTCGAGGATCGCAAGCACCCGGCCACCATTCACCTTCCGGCCACATGGAACGCCGAAGACACCTGGTATGAATTTAATAAAAGCCCCCGCGGTCACGTCCACGTATTGGCATCCGTAGACGAAGCCTCCTATAAGCCCGATAAGCCAATGAAAGATCATCCCATCGTCTGGACGAATGAGAAGTACCGGCATGCGATCTATATCGGCTTGGGGCATGACCCCTCGTTGTTGAAGAATAAAGGATATACCACGTTGGTAAGAGATGCCATTTTGTGGGCCGGAACTGCCCAGATCCCCATTCCCATGAAATCGGGGATCGTTTACTATAACAAGACCTACACCCCTCACCACCCCCTGGATAGGGAAGCCCTGTACGAGCAGGCCCTCGCTTGGCTGGCCCAGCCTGACCAGGGCTATCATACTTACGTAACTTACACCGATAAAGCATCCGGTAAAATAGCAGGGGAAGGAACGTTTGACGTAGTGACCAACCCCAAAGGAAACCATTACCAGCTCAAATTCGACGTCAATATCACGGTGACGGATACCGGCTATACACTGAGTACTTTTCATTATTATGAGAAGCCTGCAGAGAAAGGGATCACCAATGAGTACTCAAAAATAGAATATCGCTGGTGGGACTTCAGGGCCGGCAAGCCCTGGCATCTCGAAGACTCCTCATTACTCGCAGGACTGGATACCAAGAGCCGTGTGTTAAGGGGTTCCTTTGAACGGGCAATGGCAGGAAGGCCCCGGTTCAGCGCCCTGGTCCTTTATGAAAATGGAGGCCACCATATAGATTATTCTTTAAGAGCCAAGGTATGGCTCGACCAATTGGCGCTCGACAGCAATTTCAAGATCGATTACAGGACTAATACAGACGATATCACGCAAGCCGTACTCTCCCGGTACGGCCTCATCATACAACTTGATTACGCACCCTATGCATGGAGGCCCGCCGCCATGGCAGCTTTCCAGGACTATATAGATCAGGGGAGGGGAGGATGGATTGGATTTCACCACGCTACCTTACTGGGAGAATTTGACGGCTATCCCATGTGGAATTGGTTTTCCAACTTCATGGGCGGCATCCGATGGAAAGACTATATCGCCCGCTTCGCCAGGGCCACCGTCCATGTCGAAGACCATCAGAATCCCATTATGGCCGGTATCCCCGATACATTCACCGTTCAAAAAGAAGAGTGGTACACCTACGATAAGAGCCCCAGGCCCAACGTGCATGTGTTGGCGAGCGTAGACGAATCCTCCTATTTTCCCGATACCGCCATCAAGATGGGAGACCATCCTGTCATCTGGACTAATGAACACGTCAAGGCCAGGAACCTGTATATGTTCATGGGTCATTCCCCCATACTATTTGACGATACCGTGTATAAACGGATCTTCACCAATGCCATTTTCTGGGCAGCCGAAAAACCAAAGCCGTTGTTCAAGGTATTGGCCCTCTACACCACCACCGTAGAATCCGACCACGTAGACTTTGCCCGGGACGCCATCCCCTTTTATAAGCGGCTTGCCGCAGAAAAGAACTTTGAATTTGACACCACCACCAATTGGGCCAACCTGAACGAAGACAACCTGAAAAATTACCAGGTCGTTCTGTGGCTGAATGATTTCCCCCAGAACGAGGCGCAAAGGACAGCCTTCCAACACTACATGGAAACCGGAGGCGCCTGGCTCGGCTTTCACGTAGCTGGCTACAACGATTCATACACCAAATGGCCCTGGTTCGTTAACTTTTTCGGGGGATCCGTCTTCTACAACAATAGTTGGCCGCCCCTTCCCGCCAAGCTGATTGTAGACGATACCTCCCATCCCGTAACCCTGCAGATACCAGCTCACTATACCGGTCCGCTGAACGAATGGTACGGATGGAAGCCCAGCCCGCGCCTCAACAAAGACGTCAAAGTACTGGTCACCCTTGATCCGTCCAACTACCCCTTGGGCAAGAAAGACCAGATCCCCGGTGGTGACATCCCCGTCGTCTGGACCAACACCCGTTACCACATGTTATATATGAACATGGGTCATGGGGATGGAATATTCGCGGACCCTGTGCAGAATAAGATGTTTGAGAATGCGATTCTGTGGCTGGGAGGGGTCCGGTGAATATCCGTACATTGTTGCTTCAAACATGGAATAGATGCTTCTTAGATCTTTAGTATTAACAGGAACAATCCAAGGCCTCTTTTTAATACTACTTTTAAAGACCAAAAAGAAAAGCTCCCATTCCGACAAGCTTTTAATGCTTTGGCTGGGAATAATGGCGGTTCAATTATTATTCTACTATGATAATTTATCCAGTCACCCGTTAGCGCCGGACTATCTTCAACTGTTGGGATTTTCCCTGCCATTGATCAGTTCTCCGGCGCTGTATTTATACATCTACTCCCTGTCTTCGGACAGTACCTTTCAATGGAGGCGGGTCGGAATTCATTTGCTTCCCTACATGCTGTTCAATGGCATCGTTTTCTGTTTTTCAGCCCATATCACCATAAGCAATGGGTTTCCCCATTTTAGGGAAGGTATGCCCGCTGCCATAGCATATTTTTTAACCATTCTACTGGCGATCATCCCCGGATACTACACCGTTTTGAGTTTGGTTGTACTCTTAAAATATCAGAAACGACTCCCCGATAACTATTCTTATACCGAGGAAATAAACCTGAATTGGCTTAAGTGGGTCGTCATATCGCTGTTACTGTTGTTCGTTACCTTATTCCTGATCATAAAATATGGAGTTAAAGAGGGATTGCTTACCTATCAGAATTTATTTGCCGTAGTAGGGAGCATCCTTTCCTGCTATATCTTCTTTATCGGGTATTTCGGTTTGCGTCAAACCAATGTCTTTACCGATATGCCCGTGGCGACCCATCTTACAAGTGAATTGACGGCGAAGGCAAACTATAAGAATTCAGGGCTGGATGATGGAATGGCAGATCGGCTATTTCAAAAGCTAAAACGTCACATGGAGGAACATAAGCCGTTTTTGGACGAGGATTTAAGCCTGGCTACCCTTGCCCGCCAAATAGACACCACCCCTAATCAGCTTTCCCAGGTTATCAATCAAAAGTCGTCCTCCAATTTTTTCACCTTTATTAATGGGTATCGGGTGGAGGCCGTCAAGGAGAAATTAAGTGACCCTGCTTATGGGCACTATTCCATTCTGGCCATTGGGTTTGAGTGCGGCTTTCGATCCAAGTCTTCGTTCAATAAGATTTTTAAGGATATAGCAGGGAAAACGCCCTCACAATATCAAAAACCGTAAAAATCAGTGCTGTTGCAGGTCTATCCCTACCTTCCGGGACGTTGGAGTTCCTTTTTCACCGTTCATTTGCATCATCTAATTAAAAAAGACGGCAATGGACAGTTTCTCCCTATTACACAAATCGAATATCTTAATTCATATTACAGCCGGGTCTGCCGCCTTGATAGTTGGCTTAGTAGCCCTGGTCGCCAATAAAGGAAAGAGGCTGCACAAGAAGAGTGGGAAAGTATTTCTGGTCTTCCTGGCCATTGTGATCTTGACCGGATTGCTGGGCGTTTTCGTCTTCAAGCGAAATACTTTTCTTCTGGTAATCACCATATTAAGCGGTTATCTGGGGTATTCAGGTTGTCGGACCCTGCAAACCAGATCCAACCGGCCAAAGCTGCTTGACGTCACTATGGCCATCCTTTCCCTGGCGGCGGTGTCCTATTTCCTCTACTATTTTAAATCCATCGGCATGATTTGGTCCCCGGTGATCATCTACAGCACCGTGGGGTATTTAATATTCATCATCACCTACGACCTTTGCAGATACCTCATTCCTGCTTCCATTTATGCGAATTTGTGGATGTACGAGCATATTTTAAAAATGATCAGCGCCTTCACCGCGTTGCTGTCGGCCTTTTCAGGCACCGTTTTTCCACAATACCAACCCTACAGTCAGTTTCTGCCCTCCGTTTTTGGTAATGTAGTGATCATTGGGTGTATGATAAGTCGTTACCGGAAAACCAGGTAGTCCAATGCTGGGCTTCGCACTATTTTACCTTCCTGAAAAAATTTCTCCCAAAAATTTGCGTAGTTAAATAACTACACTTATATTCGTAGCCTAATAGCTACGCAATGAATTTAAGACGAGATGTATTTCAGGCCATAGCAGACCCGACAAGGAGGGCTATACTCCTGTTAGTAGCCACACAATCCATGACAGCAGGTGCCATAGCCTCCAACTTTAACACGGCAAGACCGACCGTTTCAAAACACTTGCAGATACTCACCGAGTGTGAATTATTGGAACAAGACCAAAACGGCAGGGAGATTTACTATCATATCAATGCAAAAAAAATGAAAGAAGTAGCCGACTTTATTGAACCATTCCGCCAAATGTGGGATGACAGGTTTAATAAATTGGAAGCCGTCATGGAGAAATACAAAACAAAATAAGCGAAATGAATCCTAAGGTCGATTTTTACTTTAGTAAAGCCCAAAAGTGGCAGGAAGCGGTGGAGCAATTGAGAATCATCGTTCTTGACTGCGGCCTGACCGAAGAATTGAAGTGGGGAGTCCCCTGTTACACGTTTCAAAACAGTAACATCGTTTTAATACACGTATTTAAAGAATACTGTGCGCTGTTGTTTTTCAAAGGCGCCTTGTTAAGTGATACCCACGGTATTCTGGTCCAACAAACGAAGAATGTGCAGGCGGCGCGCCAGATCCGATTCACCAATGTCCGGGAAATAGTTAAGCTGAAACCCGTTCTGAAAGCCCATATTTATGAAGCCATTGAAGTAGAAAAGGCGGGTTTGAAAGTGAAATTGAAAGAAACCGCAGAATTCCCATTCCCTGAAGAATTTCAAAAGAAACTAGATGGCTCTCCTGCCTTGAAAGCCGCTTTTGAAGCATTGACCCCAGGACGGCAAAGAGGATACAGCCTTTATTTCTCTGCACCCAAGCAATCCAAAACACGGGAGTCAAGGGTGGAGAAATCTATCAAACAAATTCTCAATGGAAAGGGATTGAATGATGAGTAAATTCGGGGTCGCCCACTGATGGGCGGTGGCCCTATTTTTTCCCGATCTCCTCTATAGCGTTTTGCAACGCCTTATTCGACCTGAAATATTTATTCTTAACGCCTTCGGCTTTATCAGTGTTCTTAGCTAGGCCCACATGGCCTTTTCCCCGATTTCCTTTTCAGCGGCCGTCAAGATAATGGGCGTATAAAAGAGGTGTAAATATCCGCTATTTTAAAGATCTAAAATACCGGATCCCCTTATAATATGGTACTGACAAAGATTGTAGTAATAAGTAGTATACCTAACTTGTGTTATTTTTTTGTGGATATCTCTTTGCAATAATTTAAATGATTATTTCTATTTTGGTATATAAATATGTTCTTTGTGAAGTATTCATAACGCCCTGTTTTTGGGAGTAAAATATATATTATGGCAAAGGCGATAAATCAATCAAGGCCCATCGTGGCAGATGAAATTGTGATGAGTAAAATCTATTTTATCCGTGGGCATAAGGTGATGCTTGATGAAGATCTGGCAGTATTGTACGATGTAGAGACTAAGCAATTGAAGCGCCAGGTACGACGAAATAATAGCCGATTCCCGGAGGACTTTATGTTTGAGCTAACCAAGAAAGAGTTTGAGGACTTGAGGAGCCAAAATGACACCTCAAGTTGGGGTGGTACCCGGTATATGCCGATGGCCTTTACAGAGCAGGGTGTAGCAATGCTGTCAAGTGTTTTGAGCAGTGAACGAGCGATTAAAGTCAATATCCAGATCATCCGGATCTTTACAAGGATGCGAGAGATTTGGCTGACCAATCAGGAAATACTTTTAAAGTTGGAGCAACTGGATCGGAAAGTGACTGGGCATGACGCCGATATTCAGGTCATTTTTAAATATCTGAAGAAGTTACTAAATCCCCCTCAACCACCCCGCAGGATGATCGGTTTTAAGGCTGGGGAGGATGAATTGCGATAGATCCGGTGGTATCACAAAATGTGATACCACGCAAAAATTACCTTGGCGGCGCATTTCCGTTAGCTTTTGCGGAAACGCATGGCTTGGAGGCGACTCAGATCAGCCGTATCCCCTGCCCCCTGAAGTCATCGAGCCTGGGATCATCCGCAGGCAGGTCTGTGATCAATCCTTTGATCTCTTTTAATTCACAAACCTTATAATACTCTGTAGCATTTAATTTTGCATTATTGGCCAAGGCATAGGTTTTAGCAGCGTTTTTCAGCATTTGCTGTTTTACTTCACCGTCGGATTGAAAAACGGCGGAAACGCCAAGGTCTTTTTGGAGCGCACAAGTTCCCATCAGGTATAGGTCTGCGATGTATTTAGCGGCTTCGCTACTGGTCTGTCCTCCTGTGTTAGCCGCCGTCTCCCGATCATATACTCCCCCCAGCACGATCAGCTCGATATGCTTGAATGTTGAAATGATCGGCACCAGGGCCATATTGTTGGTTACCAGCCTGAACTTTGAATTGGCGGGCAGATGTGACGCCACTGCGCAGATGGTCGAGCCACCGTCCATAAAGACCGTCTGCCCCTCCTTGATCAGCGGTAGCGCCTTTAAGGCAATAACATTCTTTTCTTCTGACTGATACCGGGTCCGATCCTGGAAGCTAAGCGGATTCTTGGAAAGGGATATGGCGCCGCCCCGTACTTTCAGGAGCAAGCCATTATGATGAAGCGATTCAATATCTCTTCTGATCGTGTCTTCAGAGACGTTCAGTTCACCCGCAAGGGATTCGTAATTGGCTTTACCCTTCTTTTTAATGAGGGTGAGGATATGACTGAATCGTTCTTCTTTTAACATCTCGTTTGTTGTGAATTAGACAATAACATTTCAGCCCAGGGCTAGAGAAGACCCAATACATGAAGCGCGTGTCTCAAATCTGTTTCCTCCGTCACATGGATCGTTAAAAAGCCCATGCTTCTTGCGGTAGCGATATTGTTCGGGTTATCATCAATGAAAAGCGTGCTTTTCGGATCTAAATGATAACGTTCTACAATCACCCTGAAAATCTTTTCATCCGGCTTGATCAACTTCTCTTCGCCAGAAACAACAACGCCATCCAACAATTTATAAAAAGAAAACCTTTTCATCGCTATCGGGAAGGTTTCCGCCGACCAGTTCGTTAATCCATATAGCTTATACGTATGCTTCTGCTTCAATTCTTGCAAAAGTGCAACATTTTCGGGAATCTCTCCCTTCAACATCTTGTCCCATTGCTCATAAAACAGCTGGATCTTTGCATGGTATTCCGGGAATTGGCGTTGAAGAAGTTCGGTGGCCTCTGTCATCGACCGGCCTTTGTCCTGCTGAAGATTCCATTCTTCCCATCCGATATGGGCGAGGAAGGCTTCCATGGCGGCATCATCCCCAAATTCCCCGCGATACAGGTACCGGGGATTCCAGTCTACCAGGACGCCGCCGAAATCGAATATTATTGTCGTTATTTCCATATGTAGTGTTTATGCGGAGATTTCTAAAATATTTCCTTCCGGGTCCAGGACAACGCTTTCATAATAACCATCCCCTGTCGTCCT
>Ga0302312_10000281_pt1 | contig 44446 bp, 40 predicted proteins | sample III_Palsa_N2_1_FD_200529 | JGI IMG/M metagenome (GOLD analysis project Ga0302312, IMG submission 200529) | Peat permafrost microbial communities from Stordalen Mire near Abisko, Sweden - III_Palsa_N2_1 | ecosystem: Environmental > Terrestrial > Soil > Palsa > Peat permafrost | place: Sweden... | reverse complement strand
GGCACTACTGCCGCCTCATTGATGGCTTTCGTACTGGTGATCCTTTGGGCATTGACAGGATCAGTCTTTCATTATTCTGAAAAATGGGAATCCACCATCGGCACCGTTTCCAGTGTCATTACCATTCTGATGGTATTCCTGATCCAGAAATCCCAGAATAAGGATTCATTGGCTATCCAGCTCAAATTGAATGAATTGGTGGCAGCGCACGAGCTGGCCAGTAACCGGCTCGTCAATGTTGAAGGAATGACAGAGGAAGAATTAAAGGTGATCCAGAAATATTATTCCAAGCTAAGCGATTTCGCGAAGACGCAGGACAGCCTGACCCAATCCCATTCCATTGATGAGTCACATATCGAACACGCCATTAAAGCCGAGATGGAACAGGAGTTGAAAGATATCTCCGGCAAATAAAATATATTTATGCCTTCAAAAGTGATTTTTGCATGGCAATACGGGGGTGGGGGATTAGGATGATTGGGATGATTGGCTGGGTGATAGGCATAAGCGTTTCCGCCAGTGGCCAGGAAATAGTATCCATTGACAGCAACATTTCCCAACACATATTTACGTTTGGAGAGATCCAAATACTGGAAGACCCGGGGGCGCGGTTCACCATTTCCCAAGTAAGTAGTTCCGCTTTTGACTCCTTATTTCATCCCAACGACGTCAGCACCCCACAGAATGAGCATATCACCTCTGCTTATTGGTACAGGGTGCGTATCCGCCGGAACCCTACGGTGAAAAAGCCCTTCATCCTGGAATTCTTCGACCAGACCATCGACAGCATTTCCGCCTACGTGCCCGCCGTACTTTGCTTTGCCCGAGGATTCGATTGCCATCCCTCCTCCTTACACGACGACCAACGGCCCCGTTCCCTATATTTATAAATGGAAGCACGCAGACGGATGGAACAGCCCTGACAACCAGATCCTGATCCGCCTGGCAGATATTATATTGTTGAAAGCTGAAGCACTGAACGCGACCGGACAAACCACCGCCGCCATTCCCTTGATCAACCAGATTAGGACCAGAGTAGGCCTTCCCAATACCCCAGCCGTCTCTCAAACAGACGTCGCAGCCGCTGTGTTAGCAGAAAGAAGATTGGAGCTGGCCTTTGAAGGCAATCGTTGGCTAGACCTTCTCCGTGCAGGCGCCACCTATACCATCAACCTGATGAACAGCCAGGTGGACCCTTCAGGCAATGCCCTGAACTATGGTGTGACACCTGATAAGTTGATCTTCCCTATCCCCCAATCAGAGAGAGATCTGGACAAGAACCTTGCCCAGAATGCAGGATATTAATATTGAATGTGTACATTTAAAAGGCCGGTCTCGTGACCGGCCTTCAAAATAACAATATGCAAACCAACCGAAAGGCAGGCCGGATATACAGATGGGCATTGACGATGAGTATGATGACAGCCTCCGCCGTGTACGCGCAGAGCGCGACCCCAACGCCCCCTGGCGCCATTCGCGCCACCCGAACCACGCGTGCATCCACCCGCGCCACGCCAGCATCCGCCCGCGTCCTCGTCTACCGCACCGCCCTGAACACCCAGGACCGCCTGACCCTGACCGATACCCTTTCCTTTACCCGTTTCGGTCAGCCCCTGGAAACCCAGGCCTGTGTATTCATAGATCCGCTGCACCGTTTCCAATCCCTGACAGGTATCGGAGGCGCATTAACCGATGCCTCCGCAGAGACCCTCGCCAAGCTGCCGGCGGATAAGCAGCAAGAAGTACTGCACGCGTATTACGATTCCACAGAAGGCATCGGCTACACCCTGGCCCGCACCCAGATTGGAAGTTGTGATTTTTCCAGCGCTTCGTATACGTATGTACAGGAGAACGATTCTGCATTGAAGACCTTCAGCATTGCGCATGATAACCAATATCGGATCCCTTTGATCAAGCGGGCGATTGCCGCTGCAGGGGGGCATTTAACACTCTTTGTGAGCCCCTGGACGCCGCCGGCCTGGATGAAAGACAACCATGACCTTTTGGAAGGCGGCCACCTGTTACCCGCCTACCGGCAAGCCTGGGCCAATTATTACGTGAAGTTTATAAAGGCCTACGAGAAGCTAGGTATCCCGATCTGGGGGCTGACTGTGCAAAACGAACCGATGGCCACACAGACATGGGAGTCCTGCGTGTATACGGCAGAAGAGGAAAGGGACTTTATCAAAAGTTACCTGGGACCCACCTTGCATAGAAATGGGCTGGGGGACAAGAAGCTCATGGCCTGGGATCATAACCGGGACCTGATCTATCAAAGGGCCAGTACCGTATTGAATGACCCCGAAGCCGCAAAATATGTATGGGGCACTGCGTTCCATTGGTATGTACGCGACCTGTTCGATAACGTAGCCAGAGTAAAAGAAAGTTTTCCCGATAAAAATCTCATGCTGACAGAAGCCTGTCTTTATCCCTTCAAATGGGATTCCATTGGGGACTGGAGCTGGGGCGAGAAGTACGGCTCAGCGATGATCCATGATTTCAATAACGGAGCCGTAGGCTGGACAGACTGGAATATCCTGCTGGATGAAACCGGGGGACCCAATCACGTCCAGAATTTCTGCTTTGCGCCTATCCATGCAGACACCCGGGACGGCAGCCTGCATTATATGAACTCCTATTACTACATAGGACAATTTTCCCGCTTTATACGCCCGGGAGCCAGGCGTATCAGCACCGCCACCAACCGCGACGACCTGTTGGCGACCGCCTTTGTGAATCGCGACGGTCGGACCGTCGTAGTCGTGATGAACACGGGAGATGAATCCTATCCCTTTAAACTTTGGAACCGGGGGAATGCCGCATCAACCACGAGCCTTCCGCATTCGATCATGACACTCGTTTATTAAAATCATTCGCCTTTAAAACCATCAGCATTTTATGAAGTTGAACAGGCCGTTCTATGCCCTCGCTATCATGGTGATAGCGGGAATGCTTCCCATTGTAGTCATTGCCCAGATGCCGGCCAACGCTGGCTCTCATGGCCCTGCCACCGCTCAGGCCAACACTCCCTCTGGCCGCCAGGCCAGCCCCTCCGTCTCCCTCTGGCTGACCAACCCCGATCAGAGCGCCCTCTTCCAGCGCCAGCCCGCGAACCTGATGTTCGCTCCCCCTGCCGGTAACCATCCCACCATTACCGTCGACACCTCCAGTACTTTCCAGACAATGGACGGATTCGGATACACCCTTACCGGCGGCAGCGCTTCGCTGATCGACGGCCTCCACAGGGAAGCCCGCCAGGCGTTGCTGCGCGAGCTGTTCAGTACCGACAGCGGTTGCATTGGGATCAGTTACCTGAGGATCAGTATCGGGTCTTCGGACATGGATGCGTCGGTATTTAGCTATGATGACATGCCGGCAGGAAAAAAGGATCCCGCCCTCACAGACTTTACTATTGCCCGTGATCAGCAACACCTGATTCCCATCCTTCGATCCATCCTTGCATTAAACCCCCATATTAAGATACTGGGGTCCCCCTGGTCTGCGCCTTCCTGGATGAAGGATAATGATACTACTAAAGGGGGACGCCTTGATCCGGCCAATTATAAGGTCTACGCCCTCTATCTGGTAAAGTATATCCAGGCTATGAAAGCCGCGGGCATCCCGATAGATGCAATCACACCCCAGAACGAGCCCATGAATCCGAAAAATAACCCCAGCATGGTGGTGACCGATACGGCAGAAGCCGCCTTCGTAAGGACTGCATTAGGGCCCGCCTTTCAGCAGGCTGGCCTCACAACAAAGATCATTGTCTGGGATCATAACTGCGACATGCCCGAATACCCTTTGTATATTCTGGGAGACGCAGCAGCTGCAGCCTACGTGGATGGGTCGGCCTTTCACTTATATATGGGCGATGTCTCCGCCCTTTCCACCGTACACAACGCTTATCCCCATAAGAACATCTATTTCACGGAAGAATATACCGCGGGCGGCAGCAGTTTCGCGGGAGACCTGTCCTGGCATGTCGCCAACCTGATCATCGGCGCACCCCGCAACTGGGCCCGCAACGTTCTTGAATGGAACCTGGCAGCAGACCCCAACTTGAATCCGCACACGCCGGGAGGATGCAATACCTGCCTCGGCGCTTTGACGATAGGGAGTTCCGTGACCCGTAACGTGTCTTATTATATCATCGCCCACGCCGCAAAATTTGTCCGGCCGGGATCAGTGCGGGTGGCGTCCACTATGACGGATGGTTTGCCCAATGTTGCCTATCAGACCCCCGCGGGAAAGAAGGTACTGATCGTCTTGAATCAAACCGGGACTGCCCGGACATTCAATATTTCTTTTCGGGGGCAAGCGGTGACGACCACGTTGATGGCTGGTGCCGTCGGGACGTACGTGTGGTGACGCTGCAAAGCGGGTCACTTTGCATTGTAAAGATTCTCAATCGGTATTTGTTCAGCAAATCCCTCCAGCGGTGGCCCCTGGGGTATGGTATTGAATCCCTTTTGAGCTTTACCTGCGTTGTTCGGACGAATGATCTTGCAGCCTTTTAAAGGGAAATCCTCAAAGTACGCTCCCAGTTTTTCCATCAAAGATGTTCTTGATATCAGGACCGTGTCATTGGCCGTGCTGAACATTTTTCTGTATTGCCTTATCAGCAGGACATAGTCAGTGGGAGGGATGATGCAGGGAATATGCTGGGTCCAGGTCGTAAGTGTGACGACCTGGTTATCCTTTTTAGTTTTCATGAAGAATATTCTGGGGACGAAATAGGCCTCTCCCAATTGTTCCTGGGTGTCACTTACCCTCGAATTGTATTCCCATATTTCGTTTGATTGATCTTCCGGTAGGTAACCACAGGTGAGGGGGTTAAAACGATTGGCGCTGGCGACGAGATTAGTCTGGTTCCAACTGCTGAACAAATCTTCTTTGGTCGCTTTATAGGGGCCTTCATGGCTTCCTTGCGGATTGAGTACAAATAAGTCGAATTCGGCGATCAGGCGGTCTATAAACTGGAATGCCTCCAGGCCAAAAAAGCTGGGGCGCAAGAAATTCAAATTAAAAGAAAAACGGGTGTTATCGTAGTCTTCAAAGCACTCATATAATTCAATGTCGTCAGGATCGTTTTTCTCCTCATTGAGATTAAACATAAAATACACTTGCGTTGCTTTGTTTTCAAAGAGCCATTCTGTAACATTATCCGTGTCGAGTCCTGAATGAATCGCCAGGAAACGGGCGATTGCCTTCTCCGTTACAGTTGATCCTTTTTTCTTGTAGAAGTATAAGTCGAAGCTCATAATGTATAAGGAATTCCTTGTAAGATATATTTTTAACCTTAAAACTGAACCTTCCCTGTTTGCATATCTACGTCCGTACCCCATATAATATAATGCTTCTTGTCACTGACGAGCATATAGTAGGGGCGCTCCACCAAGACGGGGTCTCCTCCCGTGGAAATCGCTGGAATCGGAACCTGGTGTTCCGCAGCCAGGATGAATAAGGGTAGTAATATCAGGAGGGGAATGATGTGAATTTTCTCTTTGGGCTTTTCCACGGTGGGTTGCAATGCCAGTGCATTATGCGTTTTAAACAGGCTGCAGGTAAATGTCCGGTCGTCCTTGTCAAATGGGTAAAAAGTGCAACAGCCGTTTCTTACATACACCCGCTTTCCGTCACAAAACCCCCATATCTTACCGGGATCGACCTCCTTATTCAAACTGTCCCTGACACCGAATGATGTGATCGGATATTCGCGGATGACCCCTGTATCTTTCCGATAGCAAATAGGGTAGGAGGGCCGGTTGATCAGGAACTGGCTGAAATCCGCGTAAGCCCCTTTATTCAACACGCTATCTTTCAATATTGGGTGATCCAATGTCGAGGGAAATCGTTCTTCAGGGGATGCGGAGACCCGGCGCGACGTATCCGAAGTCAGCGCATTGCCTTTTAAAAGAATGCTTCTGATGACCTGTATAAAACTACCTGCAAAATCAGCGCCCCCCTTCTTAAAGAGAAATACGGTATCAAGGACGCCCAAAAGGGACAGTTGGTCTTTCTGTTTTTGGGCGATTTCAAGCCTCACACGAATGAGCCATGGCGATTGGGGGAATATGCCCATTATATCGCCTTGGGGATAGACAGTTCCATAGCCCACACGAAAGTCCTTTATGCGTACCACTAAACTATCCTTGTCAGGGCTTAACGAGTTCCTGAAATAGGTATCCACGTAATTGCCCAGAGCGGGCGCCAGGCCGTTGGCGAGATTTGCTTTTACCCATAAATTGCAGGAGTGGGACCTGTCATGATGGAGTTGGTAGAGGTAGCCCACTTTAGACGTATCGGACCGGTTATCCAGGAAGCTTACCCCGCTGAAATTCATTTTACCGGGCAGTACTTCCTCTTTGTATAATAAACGCAATTGAATATAGGTCGTCTTTACTAACGTATCCGGCAGGAGCACCTGCGTATGCTGCAGCATTAGCGTGTCGTCCTGGGCAAAAGCAGGCTGTGGCATTGCGGAGAAAACCGGTAGGGAAAAACAGGTAAGCCATATCCATTTCATATGGAGATTTCCCTAAACCTATAAAATCAGGGGTCAAATTCCAATTTCACGACAGCTAAATGCGTGTTAATGATTTGTATCAGCTCCCTTATTTCTTAGCTCCCATCATCTCCAAAAACATGGACCCGTTATTTGACTGCGTATACCCTGGAGGTATTTCGAATAGGGAAGCGGGGAAGCTTTTATGAGCTACATCGATCAATAACATGTCCATGGAAAAGGTGGGAGACTTCATTGTCATCTGTACAAAAAAGCCGCCGCATCCGGCCTGATCCAGTGCCTGGATCATTTTAGGAGTGACGTTACGGACGGACATCCATTTTTTTATACCGGCATACCCCGCCACTTCTGTGCTCGTCCAGATATCCTCCACGATCGGAGTCTTTCCGCCGAAGTTCAGGGTCAGCTTAGAATGGATACAATGATATCCACCGACGGTTTCCGGTCCGACCTTAGTGACCTGGTAGTTTTCATTGTCATGATTGATCGCGGCGGTATCGATAATATTCAGCCAATACGTTTTATTACGGATGTCCAGGGACATACTGTATTTCGTCTGTCCAAAATGCCCAAGGGTGACCATTTTTCCGCCAAATAGGCCAAACTCCGACCGGGAATTGCCGCTTTCTGCAATCGAAGTAGCCATCGTATCCATGATGGTGGAATCTTTACCTTTTATAGTAATCCTTTCGGTGAGCTTATATGCATAATACAACCCGCTCCCGCCGGTCGCGGTGGTAAACGCTTTAATGGCGGCGGCCGAATCAGCCGGTGAGATGCTGGGTTTAGGCTTGGCCATGCTGGCCATCATCTTTGCCATGAAATTGCTGTCAGGCATGGTGGAGCTTCCGGTGCCGGTTTTCGCCGTGCTGTCCGGCTTGCCGGCCACCTGGTTTGCCGCCTTATTGCCCGCCTTGTTTTGTATGGATTGATTGACGCTACTCATCAAGTTCTTCAGGAACTGGGCGTGAGAGGCCATCGGAAAAGAGTGAACGATGATCAATACGGCAATGCAGGTACTTATCTTTTTCATGCGTTAAGCTTTACAAAATGCTTCTCAAAAGTATTTTCATAAAGCCCCGCATCATATCCCTTAAAAAGGGGAATTTGGCGCAATCGCTCACGCGCCCCAATAGCAGGCGCACCGCGCGCCACTCCCGGAATCACGTTCTCTTAACCCCCACCACAATCCCGGTCGCCCAGGCCTGCTTGGTGAGCCACAGATCCTCTCTTGCTTCCAGTTCTTTAATCAGCTGAATGGCTTTTGCAGCGTGTCCTTCCGGCCAGTTAGGCTGGGGGAGCATATCGTCAATGATGTACAAACCTCCCTTGTTCAGCATAGACAACACCTCATCCAACAGCAGGTATTTCCCATGCCAGGTATCTGCGAAAATGTAGTCGAATTTAGCCGACCGGTTTTTCTCCACCCATTCGGCGCCGTCCATGGAAATCAATTCCAGGCGGGGATCATTCCCCAGGAAACGGTCCGCAATTTCCAGAAAAACCGGATCATTGTCAAGAGATACAAGCGACGAGGAAAAGTTCATCCCATCCAGTATCCATGAAGTGGATAACCCGGTCCCCGTTCCCAGTTCCAGGAATCGCCCTGAGGGCTTTGACGCAGCCAGCGTCCTGAGTAAAGAGCAGGTCAGTACATCGGATGCCATGGTAAAACCGGATGCTTTGGTAGCACTGTCAATGTCTAAATAAGCCTCGGGGAACGGCTGGTTTGTTTCTTCTGTCATGATATTTGCAATATATACAATACCTGGCAATGCATAACCGGGTGATCTGCACAAACTGAACAAAATGAACAAAATGGACAGGCCCCTAAATGGGTGTTTTCACGGTATGACTATAGGGAATGTTTAGTTATATTGAGATGTTGCGAGATGTTCCCTTAATAAATAAGGGTACATTACCCTAAGTTAGCTATATGATAAGCATTCCAAAATGGATTCAGACTTACCACAATTGTTATAGTGTATGACAGTTGATGGTTTTACATAATACATTCTGATATGAAGGATGTAACGGATTTTTTCACTAGGCTCCTTGATTCATCTGATTGGCCGCCACGCTGGCATTGCGGCACGTGGACGGCATTTCATGGTTGGTTGTATATCATAAGCGATCTTTTGATATGGTCGGCTTATTTTGCCATACCTGTCGTCATTTTGAGATTTCTGTCCAAAAGGAGCGATATCCGTTTTATAAAGTTGTATTTCCTGTTTGCCGCTTTCATACTCGCCTGCGGCGCTACGCATTTCCTGGATGCCCTGTCATTCTGGATTCCTGCCTACCGTTTAAGTGCCCTGGTGCGTTTTATAACGGGGATTCTCAGTTGGATAACCGTGTTTTATTTGATTAAAAGCCTTCCCCTGCTGGCTTCTTTAAGGTCCCAGGCCAGCTTGGAAAGGGAGTTAGAGCAACGCACGGCAGAGATATTAGACTATAAATACGCGTTGGATGAAGCCTGTATCGTCGCTATCACAGACCAAGCAGGTATCATCAGGCATGTCAATGACAATTTTTGCAGGATATCCAAATATACCCGTGAAGAATTAATAGGACAGGATCACCGTCTTATTAGCTCGGGACACCATCCGAAGGAGTTTATACGCGATTTATGGAGTACTATCACTACAGGAAAGATATGGAGAGGTGAATTGAAAAATAGGGCTAAAGACGGAACGACCTATTGGGTAGATACTACGATCATTCCCTTTCTTACGGAAGAAGGGACCCCTCACCAGTATATAGCGATCAGGTCCGACATTACAGAGCGGAAAAAGGCGGAGGAAGAAATAAAGGCAAAAACAGCAGAAATGACGGGAGTACTGGAGAGGATTGCTGAAGGATTCATTATGCTGGATAATAATCTCCGCTACACATACGCAAATAGGAAAATAGAGGAAATGACGGGGCGTAGCGCCGGCTCCCTGATAGGAAAATATATATGGGACGAATTCCCGGAGGCTGTTGAATCATCCACCTACTATGCCTTTAATAAAGCGATGTCGGAGCGGAGGTATATGTCGAATATCGACTATTCCCCTGAAACAGATTTTTGGCAGGAAAATCATATTTATCCCAGTTCAGCGGGATTATCCGTATTTATCCGTGACATCACCCTCCAGAAAAGAGCAGAAATAAAACTGAGAGAAAGTGAAAACACCTATAGGACCATCGCTTCCAGCATCCCCGGTTCCCTGATATGCCTCGTTGATGCGGAATGCAATTTCCTGTTGATAGAAGGCGATATGTTCGGAAATTGGGGCTATGAAAGGGATAAATCCCTGGGCAGGAAGGCGGCGGATGTCTTACCGGCAGATTGGTACGCGGAGCTGGTCGGTTGCTGCTCCCGGGTGTTTCAGGGAGAGACATTTAATACGGAAGGTCGGGTGTTGGAATACGACGTTGTCACCCATTATGTGCCCATCAGGAACGAATATGGGATCATCTACTCCGCCATGAGCGTTTCGATCGATGTGACCGAACTGAAAAACGCCTATCGCCATATCAGCGATTTGAATTCCAGCCTCGAATATAAAGTGGCCGAACGGACAAAGGAGTTAGCCGTCGTCAACAGTGAACTGGAGGCCTTCACGTATTCGGTTTCACATGATCTCCGGGCGCCTGTCCGGATCATGGATGGTTTTGCGGATATCCTTGTAAACTATTATGCAGGTAACGTAGACGATGAAGCAAAAAGGATCGTTGGTGTCATCAAGAGTAACGCCCGGAGAATGGGCCAGTTAATTGATGATCTCCTCAACCTGTCGCATACAAGCAGGCAGGAAATCGTCATAACCTGGGTAAATATGGACGTGCTGGTGAAATCGGTGATTGCCGAGCAGTTGCTATCATATGGCGACAAACCGGTAGACATCATTTCGGAGCCGTTACTGTCTGCCGTTTGTGACAGTGGCCTCATCCGACAGGTATGGGGGAATCTTATTTCCAATGCCTTGAAATATTCAGGAAAAGAGGTCGCTCCTGAAATTCGGATCCGTTCAATGAAAAGCGGGGAAGACATCATCTATTCGGTGCAGGATAACGGAGTGGGATTTGATATGCAATATGCCCATAAATTATTTGGGGTATTCCAGCGGCTGCATAAAATAACAGAATTTGAAGGCACAGGCATAGGCCTTGCACTCGTCCAAAGGATTATCATCAGGCATGGGGGGCAGGTATGGGCTGAATCAGCATTGGGAAAAGGCGCCACTTTTTCCTTCAGCTTGAGGGCGAGAAAGGGGAGTAATGAATAAAAAAATATGCTAACTATGGAAAATAATGAGATTGAAATACTGCTGATAGAAGACAATCCTTATGAAGCAGAGCTGACCATCAGGAGCCTGAAGATGCATAACCTGGCCAATAAGCTGATGCATATAGACGATGGGGAGGAGGCGATGCGTTTTCTGTTTTCAAAGGAGCGGGGCATTAAAAGGCCTTTTAACCCGAAACTGATCCTGCTTGACCTTCAGCTCCCGAAAGTCAGCGGGCTGGAAATCCTGAAGGAATTAAGGAAAAATGAAGGTACCAGATTGATCCCGGTCGTCATTCTGACTTCTTCCAGGGAAGAAAAGGACATTATAGAAAGTTATCAGTTGGGTGTGAACAGTTATATCGTGAAACCCGTCAATTTTGAGTCATTCTCGGCAGCTATCAGTGAACTTGGATTTTACTGGCTTATCCTGAATCAAGCCCCCGTTCTTGTTTATGAAAAATGATATGAAGTTGTTACTGTTGGAAGACGACTTGTCAGATGCGGAACTGATTCAAGCATTCCTGCGCCGGTCCGGCCTGGAATTTACTGCGTCGATCGCATCGGATAGACAGGAATTTGAAACCGCCGTTCTTGAAAACACATTCGATGCGGTGCTGGCGGATAATTCTTTGCCCCAGTTCGGTTCTATTGATGCGCTGAAGTGGCTCCAAAAGCACAATATCGACTGCCCCTTCATCCTGGTGACAGGAGCCGTCTCCGAAGAGTTTGCAGTGAATATCCTGCACAGCGGGGCCGATGATTATATTTTAAAAAGCAATCTTACCCGGCTTCCAAACTCCATTGCCTGGGCCATTGAAAAGAAAAAAGTAAGACGGGAGAAGGCGGCGGCAGAAGAGGATCTCAGGAAGGGGGAAGAGAAATACCGGCTGTTATTTGAAATGAACCCGCTGCCGGCATGGGTGGTGGACAAGCGCACCCACGCCTTTCTGACTGTAAACGCCGCCGCGGTGAAGCATTATGGGTACTCATACGATGAGTTTGCCCGGATGAATATAACTTCCGTGCAGCCCGGCGAGAATCCGGATAGTTCGGGTTGGGTCAGGCATGTGAAAAAAGGTGGGGAAAGCTTTAAAGCAGAAATTGTGACTTCCGATGTTAACTATGAAAATCGGCCCGCTAGCCTGGTGATGATTAATGATCTGACCCTCAAGCTCAAGGCTGAAGAAGAGATAAAACAAATAAACCGCGAATTACGGGATCTTTCCTCCCATCTCCAGAATGTCCGGGAGGAGGAAAGGATTCAGATTGCCCGCGACATCCATGACGAATTGGGTCAGCAGCTTACTGGCCTGAAGATGGAGATCTATTCCCTGGGAAAAAAGGTCGAAAAATTCGACGGCGTCATAATGAATGATTTTGGCGATGTTACGCGGTTGGTGGATGATTTGATCAAATCGGTCAGAAAAATTGCGTCTAACCTGCGTCCAAGTATGCTGGACGATTTTGGACTGGTGGCAGCCCTGAAATGGCAAAGCCAGGAAGTGGAAACCAGGTTTGGTATAAAAATTCTGTTTATCGATGATTTTCCTGAGATCAATATACCTGCGGGGATTAGCACCGGGCTATTCCGCATTTACCAGGAGGCCCTGACCAATGCCGTTCGTCATGCAAACGCACACATCATCAATAGCAGCCTCAAACTATCTGAAGGCAGGATCATATTGGAAATAAAGGATGACGGAAAGGGGATTGCCCAGGATGCCGGACCCAAGAAAAAAGGTTTGGGTCTGGTTGGCATCAAAGAGAGGATCTTTGTCATGAATGGTAATTATGAGTTAGAAAGCCATCCGGGGAAAGGGACGTCATTGTGCGTTTCAGTGCCATTGTTAGTGACTGGATAAATAAATTAATATACGCTCCATGAAGATTTTGATTGCCGATGATCATTCATTAATAAGGAAAGGCCTGAAGCATATTCTCCTGGAAGAGTATCCTTCGGCCAAGATTGAAGAAACAGCAGATGCGGAAGGGGTCATTAAAAAGATGATGACAGGGGGGTGGAACCTGGTAGTATGCGATCTTAACATGCCAGGCAGGAGCGGCCTGGACGTTGTTCAATTCATGAAGCAGAATTTTCCGGAGATCCCGGTCCTTTTGCTCAGCATGTATCCTGAAGAACAATATGCTATACGCGCATTAAAGACTGGCGCCGCAGGATACCTCAGTAAAGATACGGCTCCTGAGGAACTGGTAAAAGCGGTCAGGACGATCCTGATGGGGCGGAAATATATTTCCTTATCTACAGCCGAGAAGATGGCAGACGGACTCCTGGAGGAGTCTAACGGCAAACCGCCGCATGAATTGCTCTCACATCGTGAATTTGAGGTCTTCCAACTACTCTCTTCCGGACAATCTGTTTCCGACATTGCCAAAAAAATATCGCTCAGCATTACGACAGTTAGTACGCACCGGTCAAAGATCCTGGCGAAAATGGGCATGAAATCGAATGCCGGCCTGATCCGCTATGCCCTGGAGAATAAATTGATTTGACCGCCATCCGGCTGGATTTCTGCCCCGTATAGAGTTTATGCTACAGGAAATCTTTTCTGCTCCCGGATCAACTTCACAATAGGGACTATGTTTTGGTATCCTATTAAGTCGCACATTTGCATTGTCATTGAGCATGCCTGGTAACTGAACCAGACGATGTGAAACCAATATATCTTTTTAAATCCAAGTATCCCTGAAACCCGTACGATCCTATCCTTAGAAAACCGAATGATCCGTAGACCTGGCCCGTTTTTATCCAATCCCGTGAAAAAAAGAATTCTAGCTGTTCAACCCGGGTGCTCAATGACTTTTTAAAGTGACATACATTCACCCCATAATTAGCTCTTTCATGGAAAGCGTAGATTTGACCGCGTCACCAAGAATATTTCTGCTGGATAAGGAGCCGTACTGTCTTTATTTGTACGAACAAATTATGGGCAATCTTGGATATCACAATGTTCATTCTTTCAACAGGAGTGCGGATTGCCTGAATCAACTCACACAAAAACCAGACATTATTTTCGTTGATTATGACATGGACAACCTGGGCGGGATAGAGGTCCTTAAAAAGATCAAGCGTTTCGATCCCGGGATCATCGTATTCTTTATTTCAGAGCAGGCAGCGATCGGCTTAGCGATCAGTGCGTTGGAATACGGAGCGCTTGATTATATCACCAAACAGGATATCAGCAAGGAAAAGATCAGATACTGCTTGGACAGAGGAACAATGATGAGGCTTGTTTCAGGAATAGCCGTCCCAACTTTCATGTCCTTTCCAGAAAGATTGTTCTGCAAAAATTAAAGCCATGTCACTGCGGAAGACGGTTGGCCTATTCCGTCCTCAAACTCTTCACTGGGTTCATTGTGGCCGCCTTAAGAGATTGATAGCTCACCGTCAGGAGTGAGATAGTTAGTATTCCTACACTAGCGCCCGCGAAGACCCACCAGGGCAGATCCGTCTGATACTTATAGTTCTGCAGCCATTGATGCATCACATAGTAGGAGAGGGGGATCGCAATGAACAGGGAGAGGGCCACCAGCTTTACGAATTCAGTAGACAGCAGTCCCCACAGAGACAGCAGGGTTGCGCCGAGCACCTTTCGCACCCCAATTTCTTTTTTGCGCTGTTCCGCGACAAAAGAGGCCAGCCCGAAGAGCCCCAGGCAGGAGATGAAGATGGCCAGAGAAGCAAACACGGCAGCCAGGTTACTGATCCGCTCCTCATCTTCGAACTTGCGGGCATACTCATCATCGTTAAACGAGTAGGCAAAAGGCGTGCCCGGGCTATATTTTTTAAAGACCGTGGCAATGCCGGCCAGTGCTTTGTGAACGGACTGCCCGGCTTTGATGCGGATAGTGATGGCGGCCATATATCCATCGCCCAGGAAGATGGCTGGCTCAATGCTGTCATAGGGCGCATTCGTTAGCATGTCTTTTACCACACCGATGACCGTATATTCTTTTCCACCGAATTTCATGACTTCTCCCACCGGGTCCTTAATGCCAATATCCTTTGCCGCCTTTTCATTAAGGATCATGGCGCTGGAATCGGACCCGTAGCTCCTGGAAAAGTCCCGGCCCCGCAAGACCGTCCAATCAATGGTCTTACCAAAGTCCCTTGTGACATTCACGTTCCGGAACCAAAGGACCAGGCTGGGATCCTTACCCCTCCAGGACAAGTCATTGTTATTGCCGAATCCCGTAGTCGCCTGGGAAGATTCGGCCATATTGTCCACCACGCCCGTCTGCAATAGGTCGTTCCTCAGCGCCTCATAATGCCCATAGAGCTCCGGCGTTTGCATCCATACAGTGATTAATCCTTCCTTCGAATATCCGACAGGGCGATCCTTGCCCACTTCTATTTGCCTGTACACGACAAAGGTCCCAATGATCAGGGTAAGCGAAACCGTGAACTGTAATACCACCAGTATCTGGCGGGGCAGGGAAGCGTAGCGGCCCGTCCGGATGGGGCCCTTAAGGACTTTGATCGGTTGGAACGAAGAGAGGTAGAAGGCAGGATAACTGCCCGACAATATTCCTGTGAATAAAGTAAAGCCGAGCGCCAACAACCAAAACAGGGGACTGTTCCAGGGGATGGTCATGTGTTTCCCCGCCAGTATATTATAGAACGGCATACAAGCCTGCACGATCAGCAGAGAGATGAGAAAAGAGAGAAAAGCCACCAATAGCGATTCGCTGAAGAATTGACCGATCAATTGTCCTTTTCGCGATCCTACCGTCTTTCGGATGCCCACTTCTCTGGCCCTCTTTTCAGAGCGGGCCGTACTTAAATTCATAAAATTGATACAGGCCAGCAGCAATACAAAAGCCCCGATGATACCAAATAGCCATACAAATTGAATACGGCCGCCTGAAGCCATCCCCTTCTTGAATTCATCATAGAGGTGCAATTTATCCAGGGGTTGCACCATCACTTCTTCCCGGTATTGTTTGATAAAAGGGGTGGGCGTATTCTTGATTTTTGCCGTCGTTTGCACTGCATCCGTATTGTCAGCGAGTTGCACAAACAGTTCACCGTTATGGTCATTCCAATCCGTATTGGAATTCATGTAATGATTATTCTTGTTCATCCAGGGCAACAGGATCCGGGTATCGTAGAAAGTTGTATTGTGGGGTAGGTCCTCATACACGCCGCCCACCTTCATATTGAGTTCGTTGTCCAGCAGGATCGTTTTATTCACCGGGTCGGCGTCCCCGAAGAGCGCAGTCGCCAGGGACTGGGCGATCAGGATAGTAGACGGGTCCTTCAGGGAGCTTGCATCCCCCCTCGCCATATGGAACGTGAACATTTTGGGAAATTCGTCCTGGGCCCAGATCCCCGAGGCGGAGATCTTCTTATCCCCCAGCGCCAGGATATGGTCGCCAGGATAAGAGACCAGGGCCAGTTGCTTAAAACTATCCTTGTACTTCGTTCTAAGGGCTTGTCCCAGGGGCATAGCGATCGTCGGTCCGGTGTACCAGTCACTTTTTATAACCTGGGTCACCATCACCTGTGCCAGGTGTTTATGGTTCTCGTGATAAGTGTCAAAAGACAATTCATCCGCGATCCAAAGGCTGATCATGACAGCGATAGCCATACCCATGCCCAGGCCAATAATATTGATGGCGGAGTAAGCCTTGTTCTTTACAAGGTTTCGCCAGGCGATCTTAAAATAATTTTTAAGCATAATAAGTGCCTACCAAGACAATGCCGGACTGCTATGTGCTTAATAACCAGTAAGATATCTACAATTTCGAGCCGGGATCGTCCGTTTATGATACAACGGGGTGTTCACCAGCGCGCGGCGACTGCCCTGAAGCGCCGGCTCCCACTGTCTCTTTCGTCGTAGTACCCGCCAAAAAGAACCCCAGGAAGAACCCCATGAGCACGCATCCCAGGCTTCTGTCGATCAGGGTCTCCGTGACCATGCCCACCAGGAAGGCAAAGTTGACAATCACTCCCAGCCAATCCCCTTTACGGAGACAATCATAGAGGGGAAGAATGAGGAAGCCCAACACAAAGAGTACCAGACCCGGAAAGCCGAAAGTGATCAATACGTCAAGATAAGTACTATGCGTATTACGCCTGCTCGCGGCGGCGAAATCAAAGTGAACCGCCTCATATTGCCGGACCAGCACATCCCGCTTATCACCCAGGGGAACCCCTGACCAGGGATGTTCTTTAGCCACCGCCCACCCGCATTTCCAGATGGCCAGGCGGATATTGGCCCCGTTCCATTGGTCAGGTGTCAGCTGCATATTATAATGGCTTTCCACCGCATGGCTGTTGTAATGATAATCCGTATAAGCTAATTCGTGAAAGCGGTTCAGGGTTTTGGGGAAAAAGAAGGTGAAGACCAGTGCCCCGACCAGAATAACACCCATCAGCCCCAGGCCTTGCTGCCATCTTTTTGTATGTATGAAATAGTACCATCCGGCAAAGCAGAGGGTCACTGAGTACAACAAGATGATGCCTGTTCGGCTGGCCAGCATAAACTGAATGACCAGAAGGAAGAGAATGCACAACCATACCCATAATCGGGGGCGGAGCGCACCGTTTATCAATAAGTAACCCAGGGCGAACAAAGCGATTTCCACCATCAACGCAAAATAGACTGATTGAATCCCCGTCAGATCGCTGAGACTATCATTGTAGAGATAGCCCGCGTCCCTGAAATGAACGTAGTGGATGATAGCAGATACCAGGCAGGCCAGAGAGGCCAGGGTAGTGGCGACCGCATAAGACAGCAGAACCTTGTTCCTGAAAACCTCCCTCATGCGTAAAGTTCCGATCGCAAGGGGAAGCAGCAGCAGGGGCGACCTGAGCTGTATCATGGACAGCCCTTCCGCCAGGTTCTGGGACATAAGGGCGCTGATTACATTCCATAAATAAAAGGCCGCAATGAGCAGCAAGGCTTTTCTCTCCTTAAACGCCTGGATCCTTTCGCTTAGGGGGCATAGAAAAAAACTATACACGACCAGCGCCCCAATAAAAAGATTATTGAGGACGGGCCCCATATAAAGCGTAACAAAGAACCCCGCCATCAGCCAGTAAGCGATCTTTTCAGAAACAACCTTCATGTGGGTGCAAATATAGGGGAGCTTTATTTGCTCAAAAAAGTTGATTTTTGTTCCATGCACAAAGAATCATGCACCCCCGCGGGCCGGTTGATCCATCGCCTGAACCATCTCAGATCCTTACCCCGGTTGCTCATTTGTGTTTCGCTGTCCCTCGTATGTACGCTACTCCTGTTGTCCGAGAAGATGGAGCTTTTGACCAGGATAATGGTGGGTTGGGACGTTTACAGCGGCAGCGTGTTGGTATTGATCGGCATCAGCTTCTTTACCATGAAACCAGATCAGATAAAGGTTTTTGCCAGGCGGGAGGATTCCAGCAGGCAAATCGTATTCCTCATAGTAACGATAGCCTGTCTTACAAGCCTTGTCGCCGTGTTGGACCTGTTGAATAATAAAAAGGGATGGCAGTTAAACCACGCAGTAGAGGCAGCCATTTATCTTTCGGGGGTCGTCTTTTCCTGGATATTAATGCACACCATATTCGCGTTGAGGTATGCACATATTTATTATGGGGACCATCCCAGTGATCAGACCCAGCCTGCGGGAGGACTGATCATTCCCGGGGACGAGCACCCGGATTACCTTGATTTTGCTTACTTCTCCTTTGTGATCGGAATGACCTTCCAGGTGTCTGATATCAACATCACATCCGGCCGCATCCGGCGGATAGCTTTGTTACACGGTTTATTATCTTTTCTGTTTAACACCGTCATCGTGGCCCTGACCATTAACGAAGTCGTCAACCTGTAGGTATCTGTGCCCGGACGCCGCGCCCTGACCCTCCATCGAACCTTGGCTCAATACTCCGCCTTGGTCCAGCCCTGCGCCCTGCCCCGTACCCCGGCCCAACGCTGCGCCATGACCCTCCACCATGCCCTGGCCCAGCCCTATGCCATGACCCGCTCCCGCCTCCGGGAAGCGCTCCGGCTTAAGGTGCCAGAACAGGAAGGTCACCTGGGCGATTCCCAGGCACAATGCCAGCACCATGTATCGGCGTAAGATATGTTTCAGATCTTCAGTCATCCGGACTTTCAGGTTAAAAGGCGTGAATATAGCTCAGCGATAATCCCGTACTGGTTACCCGGAGTCCCCCGTTTCCCATGCCGGTGAGCGGCAGTTGGGTATATAATTCAGTACGGAGCATGTCTGTTTTTCCAAAATTCCAGCGATACCCCAGGTTCGCGTTGAAGACGCTCAGCCACTGAACAGGAAGTCTGCCGGGAGGTGTGAAAGTCCCGTCCTTGCTTCGTCCGAACCAGATAGCCTGGTAGTCGTATTTTTCAGAGCTGGGCAGATATGCGCTCGCTCCCGCCCCGGCGTAAAAGACGCCCCTTCCGACAGCGGCAAAAGCATACCTCAGTGTTAGTGGAATTTCGGTGAGCGTGCTATGTCCCAACACGCTAAGCAGCCTGGAACCCGGAGGTAAACCGGGGGGTTGAGGAGCGAAGGGAACGTTTTCGCAGGACGAATAATAGACCTTATGCGAAATATACAATCCAGTTTCCACGCTGAGCCGCTTGGTGATAGACAGACCCGCTAATAATCCTATACTGCTCCCTGGCTGGCTCAGGGCTTGTCCGTTTACAGAGCTGAACTCAATGGCCCCTGAAAGTCCCGCATAGAACCTGCCTCCCATAGAATAGGGGGATGCCACAGGACCGATGACAGACACATTATCCACCCGTTGAAGCGGAATAAGATGGGCCCGCAACCGGTCCGTGGCGATCCATGGTTGCTCTAAGGGTAAAAGCGTATTACTGTTGCTGCTAAATGATAAGTTGTCATTCGGGAATTCCCCTCCCACGCCGCCGCCGGCGCTCTTCGCCCCTTGAGGCGTACCCGCTCCCGAAACACTCCCCGCGTCACCCGTCGCACTCATTCCCGTCATGCCTCCCGCGTCGCCCGTCGCCCCCAAAACGTCTCCCGTCACACTCCCCGCGTCGCCCGTCGCCTCCGCTCCCGTCACGCTCCCCGATCCGCTCGTCACACTCATTCCCGTACTTCCTCCCGCGCCGCCCGCTCCCATCATGCCCCCCGTCTCGCCACTCCCCGCGGCGCCCGTCATCCCAGCTCCCGAAACACTCTCCGCGGCGCCCGTCACGCCCTTCGCCTCTTTAATCACCGCCGAGCCAATCCGGGGGCTCCCGGACTCCTTCCTTACCTGTTCCTCCTTCTTAGCGAACAAGACCACAACCACCCCTGCTATCATAACGGCCGATGCAGCTCCTGCCCAAAGCATCCTGCTCCCCCCTGTCATCCATTTTAGCAAGCCACCCGAAGCCGGGGCCTGCCCGGGGACAGGAGCCATCGCCGCCTTATCCAGAGCCTGTGATATCTTACCCCAGTCCGGACCGGAGGATTCCAGCCCGAATTTGTCGGCAGCTTGCCGGTAGAGGTCCTCAATATCTTCATCAGGGTTGAACATATGTCTTTTGTATAGGCTTTTGAGTAATTAACTGTTGCAGTATTTTTTTTGCCCGGAAAAAGTGGGACCGGACCGTCCCCGCGGGCAAATTCAGTATTTCTGCGATCTCGTTGAAGCCATACCCGTCTATTGCATTCATATTAAATACGATACGATACCCTTCAGAGAGGCTTCCCAGGTGCAGGAGGAGTTCCCGGTATAACACCCGATGGTCCGCATTTTCAGGCGCCAGGATGCGGTCCGCATCCGCTTCGGTCAGCGAGACATTCCCCTTGTGCTTCTTTTCCATTCTGAGCTGGTCGATGGCCGTCCGGATCAGGATCTTCTTCAGCCACCCCAGCAACAAGGCTTCCAGGTGAATCGCCTTTTCCGCGTTAAACTCCTCGATATGGTTAAATACCTTTATGAAGGTATCATTGGCCACATCCACCGCCATTTCATAATTCCCTGTATACCGGAAGACCGTCTTTAAGGCGAAGGCATAGTACCGCTCATACAGGACACGCTGGCCGTGCCTGTCCTGTCGCTTACACTTTTCAATGATATCGTGCAGGTTCTCCAAAATATGATAGTCGTGCTTGGTCCTCCCGGTATTTATACGTAGTACGCAAGTGTAAAACAAAATGTTGCAATAACGTACAAATATTTTTGTATATTTAATTGGACCTAATCCAACAGCGCCTTATCAATGAAGATATCCAACGGTTATACTCTTCTCGTTGCATTTCTCAAGAAATTGTCAGGGCATAGCACATTTCGCGAAGAGGCCCCGCCCGGATCGAATTTTCCTGCCAAAGAGCCCACCGAAGAGGAGCTCCTTATCCTGAATGCAGAACTGGAACGCCGGGTGGACGAAAAAACCCGTGAAATCATTGCCCATGAGCGGCGTTTCCGTTCCCTGATCGAAAACGGAACTGAAGTGATCACCCTGATGGACGAGCATTTTTTCCCGCTCTATAGAAGTCCGGCATCCCAGAGGCTGACCGGGTGGACGATGGAGGAGCGGAAAATAACCGGCCTTGTGACAATGACGCACCCGGATGACATGGCCATATTGAATGAGAGGCTGCAGGAGGTACTGCATAATCCCGGCAAAACCATCCACATTTCTTATCGGACCCTGCACAAGGATGGGCATTATATATGGCTGGAGGGATCGTTGATCAACTGCCTTAACGATGAAAGTATCTGTGCCATCATTACCAACCTGCGCGACGTGACCGAGAGCAAGATAGCTGAAAGTCTCCTTCAGGAGTCTTACGAACAACTACGACTACTGGCCTCCCACCTGCAGGACATCCGGGAAACAGAGAGGACCAGTATGGCCAGGGAGATCCACGATGAGCTGGGGCAGCAGCTGACGGGGTTGAAAATGGATGTCTCCTGGCTGAACCGTCGGGCCGACTTAAATGATCAGCCGTCTCGTGATAAGATAAAAGGAATCCTTACATTATTGGATGGCACGGTGAATACGGTAAGGAGGCTGGCCGCAGAGTTGAGGCCTTCCATCCTGGATGACCTGGGCCTTGCTGAGGCTTTGGAATGGCATAGTAAGCAATTTGAACAAAGGAGCGGTATTCGCTGTTCCTTCGCCACGATTGGTAGAAAAGAACCGGTGCCTCCGGTGATTGCCACTGGGCTGTTCAGGATTTACCAGGAGGCGCTCACGAACGTGGCCCGTCATGCAAAAGCAACTTTGGTCTCTGCCGAGCTTGATATGGAACCGGACAAGGTGATCCTGACCATTTCCGATGATGGGAAAGGATTCGACGTAAAAGACATCGCGTCCAGGAAAACGCTAGGCTTGCTGGGTATGAAAGAACGATCCCTCATGATGGGTGGCAGATATGAGTTTATCAGCCGCCCGGGTGAAGGAACGACAGTCAGGGTGTCCGTTCCGTTAGACCAGGTGCTCGCAGAATCTAATTAACTTATCTCTTATGTTGCGTATTTTAATCGCAGATGATCACACGGTTGTACGGAAAGGCTTGAAACAAATTCTCATGGAAGCGTTCAAGTCCGCTTTGATAGAAGAAGTAGCAGATGCGGAAGAATTGGTCAAAGAGGCTCTTTTAAAGGAATGGGACGTCATCATCACAGACCTGTCCATGCCAGGCAGGAGCGGGCTGGACGCTCTGCACCAGATCAGGCAACATGATCCCAAATTGCCTGTCCTCATATTGAGCATCCATCCTGAAGAACAATACGCAGTACGCGTCCTCAAAGCGGGGGCAGCCGGTTATATGAGCAAAGACATGGCTTCGGAGGAACTCGTCAATGCCGTCAATAGAGTGCTGTTGGGGAAAAAATATATTTCCCCCTTGGTGGCAGAGAAACTGGCGGCCGAGCTTGACCTGGATGAGACAAAGTTGCCCCACGAAACCCTTTCAGACCGGGAGTTTGATGTGCTTAAGCTAATAGCCGTGGGCAGGTCGATTTCCGAGATTGCGGGGATGATGTCACTCAGCCCAACTACCATTAGTACGTATCGCACAAGGATCATGGCCAAATTAAATATGAAAACCAACGCAGACCTCATCTTATACTCCCTCGAACACAAACTGACCTGATTCTCCGTAGATCAATAACTACGTTCAGGCACATTTATTTAGTACCGATAATTTCATATATCGTCTATTGGGGACATGCCTCATCCATGGGTAAATTGCGGGATAAACCCCAAATCTGATATGTTATGCCCCGGTTTTTAATTGCAGATGATCACGCCGTCGTTAGAAGAGGATTGAAGCAACTCCTGACGGAGTTCTTCGAATGTGCCTGGATAGGAGAATGCGCGAACGGCTCGTTGTTAGTACAGGAAGCCCTCACCGGGGAATGGGACGTGGTAATCACAGACCTGTCCATGCCGGGAATGAGCGGGCTGGAGGCCTTGAACCAGATCCGACAGGTAAATGCTAAGCTTCCCATCCTTGTCCTGAGCATTCATCCCGAAGAACAGTACGCAATCCGGGCGCTGAGAGCGGGAGCCTTCGGCTACCTCAGCAAGGACCTGTCTTCGGAGGAACTGGTGGGCGCCATCCGCCAGGTACTCCAGGGGAAAAGATACATTTCCCCCTTGGTAGCAGAAAAGCTGGCGGCGTCTCTTAACGTGGATACCTCCCAAAAGGAGCATGAGCAGTTATCCGATCGGGAATTTGATATATTAAAACTGATTGCGACGGGGAAATCCATTACCGAAATTAGCCTGATGCTATCCCGGAGCCCGACAACCATCAGCACCTATCGGGCCCGTGTGTTAAGCAAACTGAACATGAAAACCAATGCAGACCTCGTTTTATATGCTCTGGAACATAAACTGATCCTGGGGAGTGTAGTTGATCAACTACCTAATTGAAATAAATACCCCTATTCCCGGGAAAATCCGAACCCCCTATCTTGCTCGTATGTATCTTTTACGGTCCTTAAGGGAAAGATACCCGGAAATAAATGTGAAAACTGTGTTTAATAAGGGAAAAAATATATTAGTAGTAGACGATTACGGCCTGATTGTAGAGCGGTTGATCAGCCTTTTGCAGGACCTGGATGGCGTACATCAGGTAGTGGGGGCCGGTTCATATGCGGAATCCGTGAAAATCCTGAATGAAGGTTCTTTGGATATTGCCCTGTTAGATATACATTTGCCAGATAGGAGTGGTATTGAATTGTTAGACTTTATTAAGGCATATCACCCCCAAACAGGGGTGGTAATGATCACCAATCAGAATAACCCGCATTACCAGGTAATTTGCCTTGAAAAAGGCGCTGACTATTTTATTGACAAATCCAATGACTTTGAAATGCTACCCGAAATTATTTCTTCATTCATGGGGTGTAGTTGAAAAACTACCGGTGACTTTGGCCAATTAGTACGTTAACATCAGATTAGCTACTATTGCCCAAGTATCCGGAATTTTTCATCTTTGCACTGTCAAACCATGAATATGCAACAAGAAAAACTTGCTCTGTTGATTGTCTCTCACCCCGAAGCCATCCTGGAAAGGTGGATCGGCGTGCAAGAAGACATATCATTGCTTGACCTCTGCCATGTCCAGAGTGGCAGGATTGAATCCCGCGTGATCATGATCAATAACCGTAAAGGTAATCCCTACCGGGAAGTATACCTTACACAGGGAGCGAAACCATTCATGGAACCTTTTGGGGAAAATGAATCGATATGCCGCCTGAACGCCCCCTTGGTTTTAAATTAAAAGACAGGATAGACAAGAGATAGCTGAGCTGCCCCAGGGCCCTTAAAACAACGAATAGAAAAACCGAAACGTGTAAATTTGACACGTAAGCCGATCCAATATTTTATAGAACGCCCTCGTTTTTATTCCGTGCACTAGAGGTCCCTTCTTTGTTAAGTACTTGAATAAGCGCTTTTCATCCAAGAGATCATCACCGATGCCCTTCTTAAACGTAAAAAAGAAGCCCACCAAGAATTTGGAGGGCCTCTCTTTTTTAGGGCTGTGACGTTTCGGCCAGTTGGCAAAACGAGCCAAAGTCCAAATGCTATTTAATTCCCGCTGACAGTTCCGGTAGTTCCTACTATCGCGTTCAATTTGTCATACGAAAGGTTCTGGATCTGCGCCTTGCTCATTCCCTTGAGAACGCTGTTCGTTAGTATGGTCCCTGGGATGATCACGTAACGGAATCCATAACCGCTGTAATCCCCATAAGTCCCATACCCAAAAACGTTGATTGCGCCGACGACATACTCTACTTCCAGGATGCTGGCGGCATTTTCTACAAGGGAATTGCCATTATTATCAATTACTTCGAGGTAACTGATCACCATACCGCTGTCCAGGATGTTCTGCGTAATAGCGCTGGCGCTAATGTTCTGGGTATACGTAGAATCTCCACTGGAGACGGATAACGTCATGGCAAGGGCGATCCACGCAGAGTGGAGGACACTATCCGGACCGGCAGGACCGGTGGCCCCGGTAGCACCAGTAGCACCATTAGAACCTTTTGAACAACTGGCTAACGCAATAACAGCAACGAGACCTGCCAGGGATAACAGCTTGATTTTCTTCACGATTGTAATGTTTTTGGGGTTAAAAATCACGATGAGCAACTTAGAACGATTGGGCGGCCCAAAGTTTAATGATTTGCTAAAAGTAAAAAATTGTGTGCATATAGAACGTACCCAATCGGAGATTTGGTATCCAGATACCAAAGAGAGTCGATAAGGACTGGGTTTATAGAGACAAAACGCTTACTGCTCGAATTTTCCAAGAGCGGGCGCGTTACCGTTCGAACTTTCGAAAAGCCTCCTGCTTATAATTCCTGCCGACCGGCAGTGGGAAAGCCCCTACGGTGACCGACTCCGCATTATAACTACTGATCCGGTCAATGGAAACGATATAAGATTTATGGATACGCATGAATTTGTCCGCGGGAAGTTTTTCTTCCATGTAACCGATGCGTTGGTAGGTCACATATTGCTGTGTGTCGGTAAAAATGCGGACATAGTCCTTAATGCTTTCAATGTAAAGGATGTCTTTCAGGAAGATCTTCACGAGGTCCCGGTTAACCTTGCAGTACATGTAGGCGCTCTCAAAGGGATTGGATGGTGGAGAAGTAGGGGTGGCCCTGTTCAACTGGGCGTGATGATAGAAGCGGGATATCGATTTGAGGAAGCGGTCAAAGGAGATAGGCTTCACGAGGTAATCCAGTACCTCTAGTTCAAATCCGTCTGCGGCAAATTCCCGGTAAGCCGTTGTAATGATAATGCGGGGCCGTTCATGCAGGGAGCGGATCAGGTCCATGCCGGAGATCCGGGGCATTTGTATGTCCAGGAAAAGCAGTTGTACCGGCTGCTTTTGCAGGAAAGCAAAGGTTTCCATGGCGTTCTTGCAAACCCCTTTCAGTTCCAGGTCTTCCAGGCTATCAATGTAACCCGAAAGCAATTCCCTGGCTGGGGGTTCGTCGTCCGCTATGAGACAGGTGATTTTCATTGATCCTTGTGATTAAGTTGAACGCGTCCCGCGACCGGCGCCTGGCTCAAAACAATCGCCTTGTTTTTAATCTTTAACACCGCCAGGTAAGACTGTTCCTCAAAAAGCGTCTTGAATTCGTGCTGCCCCGGATACAGGATTTCCAGGCGCCGCCGCACGTTCGCCAGGCCAATACCGCTGACCGGCCCCGTCGTCGCGCTACCATTTAGCTGCCCATTCCCCGCCACCCGGCTATTCTCCACCTTCACCACCAGCCAATCCCCACTCCTTGACAAGTCCATCCTGATCCAGCATCCGTCTACTTCGTTAGAGACCCCGTGTTTAAAGCTGTTTTCCAGCAGGGGCAGCAGCAGCAGGGGAGTGATCCTGAAATCATCCAGGGGACCGAAGATATTGATGCTCACGTCCAGATGGTCGCTGTACCGGATCTTTTGTAACTCAATATAGTTGTAAAGGTATTCCACTTCCTTGGCGATGGGAATGTAAGCATCCTTGCTGTCATAGAGCATGTAGCTCAGCAGGGCAGACAGCCGGTGAATGAGGTCGGGTGTTTTGGGGTCCTGGTGCAGGGACAGGGAGTAGATATTATTCAGGGTATTGAAAATGAAGTGGGGATGTACCTGGGACTTGAGTAGTTCCAACTGGGCGATAGCCTTGTCTTTTTTGAGTGTTTCCGACAGGCGCTGCTCCTCGTACCAGGCCCTCATAAAGTATAGCATAGTATTGAAGGCTACGATGAGGTAAAGCCATACCCCTTCCATAAGGACCTTGGGCATGTTGAGGTAAGACTCTTTTAAATAGGCATCTGGGACATACATCCTGTCGAGGATGAAATAAGTGCAGGCCCTTCTTCCCAAAGAGAAGAGCACTATGCTGACAGCCAACCAGATCCCCCCCTGAACATTCTTTTCGCGGAGCAGGTAGCGGCGGATGATCACATGAAGCGTGACCCAGGCGGTTGTGTAGGCATAAACCACGTAGACACAGGCGAAGATGAAATCCTCTTTGTATTGGTGACAGAGGGCTGCATTGACCAGCCATTCGCAGAGGAAATAGCCTCTCCAAAAGAAGGTGTTGACGCTGTAATATTTTTTCCAGGTGTTCATCTGCAATACAAAATACCTATAAAGTGCTTGTCCATCCTGCGTTTTTCGACCAAATGCCATTCTACAGGACAAACGACATAAACGCTGCCAACCCGGCGTCTGTCGGCAAAGCCGTCCCTTCGTCTAAAAGTGGAAAAGCCCGGAAAGAAGGTACCCTTTTTTTGTGGAAAAAATAGCCATGTGGTACCTATTCATCACCCTCGCGAGCTACGCCATAACGCCCCATCTAATCACCCTCACCGGCCGTGCTATCACGCCCCTGCCCATGCACATGCCCCCGGCGCCCGTCCCTGCCACGCCCGTTGCAGCTACCTCCCCCGCGCCCACCCTCCACGTCACCGTAAAAACGTCCGTCACTTACGCCGACAACGTCCGGGGCGTCATAGAACACCGGTACCGGTACGGCCGCGACAGCCTGGGTCGGGAAGGTTTCCTGGATGCGCAGGGCCAGCTGTATGGCGGACCGGATACATTTGTCGCTCGTGTGACAGCCGCCTTGCACGACATTGAACAAGGGGGACCAACAGGGCGTTCCCTGATCGACTACTTAGAAGAGGCGCCGGATAGTACCGATATCGCCTATTCAATGACCGACGAGGCCGACATGCAGAACGGGGCATACGTATTCTGGAACGCGGGGGGAGGGGGGATGCCCCGTCCGGCATTTATAGGGCTGGCCCACGAACTGGCCCATATCAGCGACATATGGCATAAGACAGTGAACCGGGAATTGTGGCGGCAGATCCAAAACGACCAGGGCCAGTGGGTGCAGGTCCCTTATGCGGAGTTATACGCTACCCACATAGAAAACAAGATCCGGTCAGAGAACGGATTGCCCTTGCGGGTATCCTACGCAATGCCGGGAATGGAGGACGGGGGAGAGATATCATCGATGATCCTGAAGCCGGGTACGAGGGAGAGCCTCTACTTTGACCGGGAAGAACATACCGCCTACCGCCGCCTGAAAAAGTCCCAGCCGCCCATGGTATATTGAATAGCGCCGCCAGCGTCCTGCCCCGAGGAGTCGCCTACATTCGCGTGAGCCATCAGCATCCCCGACCGCGGCTGTGCGAGCCATCGTGTTCTACTGCGACCACTCCGTAGGCGTCCTGTCCCAGCGATGCCCCTTCAGGGCTTCCAGCAGGGACAGCGGTAACCCCTTTCCATCTCCGGCCGCCGTATTGGCCAGCACATTCTTTTCTTTCCGCATGCCGGGTATGGTAGTATGGACTTGCGGATTGCTCAGGATGAAGCGCAGGGCCATTTCCGCCATAGTCATGCCACCTGGTACCAAGGGCTTGAGCGCATCCGCATGGGCCACACTGGAGCGAAGGTTTTCTTCCACGAAATAGGTTCCCCTCCAATCTCCTGTAGGAAAAGTGGTGTCCACCGTAAACGTGCCCGTCAACGTCCCTTCATCAAAAGGGACGCGGGCGATAACGCCTATTTTTTGGGCTTCACAAAGCGGGAACAGATGGTCTTCCGGAGCCTGGTCGAAAATATTGTAGATCACCTGGACCGCATCGATCAGGCCGGTGCGCAAAGTTTCCAGGGCATTGTCCGGTTCCCAGCGATTGACGCTGATACCGATAGCCCTGATCTTGCCTTCCTTTTTAAGGTCTTCCACCGTACGTTGCCAGCGTTCATCCCTGGCCCAACTGTCTTCCCATACATGGAATTGCTGCAAGTCGATCGTTTCCACGCCCAGGTTCTTCAGGCTCTTCTCCGTGTATTCCCGGATATGGTCAGGCGGAAAACACTCGTCCAGAGTGAAGGTTGAGCGGGAAGGCCAGGTGAAATTCTTAGGAGGTATTTTGGTGGCGACATACAGACGCTTCTCTGCGTGACGGCGCAGGAGCGCCCCCAGGATCTGTTCGCTTTTGCCCGCGCCGTAGCCCCAGGCAGTATCGAAGAAATTGCAACCCTGTTCTACAGAGAGGTCCAGGGACCTGCCCGTCTCGGCGTCTTCACTGCCCGTCCAGCCGGCGAGGCCCCACATCCCATGTCCGATTTCACTTACCTGCCACCCCGTCCTTCCAAAAGTCCTGTATTGCATATTAGTCCCAGATTAAGGACCGCAATGTAGGAAAAACTGGTCAATCTATTGTCCGGCCAGCCAATCATCGGTAGCGGTCGTTTTAGAGTCCACCATCTGCCAGCTGATTTTCTGGAAAGTGAATTGTATCTCTTCGACGGGTGTTGTATTTGTTCCATAGCGGATGGGCGCGCCCGTTCCTTCATATTGCACATAGCTGGAAACCGTAGCGTTTTGCAGCTTAATCGTCTCGTACACCTGGGTTTTGCCTTCCGGTGATCTTCTGATGAGCTGGATGGTCACCAGTTTCAGGTCTTCATTGGTGCTCACGGCCTCGAAAATATTGACCGACGCCGCATCCGAATACCGGGTCAACGTAATGGGCATATACTTCTTTTTCCCCGTGGGAAGACCCGAACCGGCATCCCGGGTAGCCTGCACGTCGAAATTAAAACCGATGAATTGAAGGGCTTCGTTGTCTTTGCCTTGCGTCTTGAAAGTGCCTTGCTTTTGGCCTTCAATAATGACGTTCCCGATCTGGGGATTTTCCTGGGCAAGCAATGGCTGGCTGATCAGCGTTCCGGCCATCAGGACAAGGGCGGTGAAAAGGGGAGATGACTTCATATGTAAGCGGGTTTTTTAAGTCCGCATAATAATAGATAAAAGATGGATAAAATGCAACATATAATTAATCATTGAGTATTGGCCGTCACGTCGTCTGTCGTAGAAGTAGAAGCCACGAGGTTTTCAATATTGATCGCTGTGAAAGTGAACGTAAGGTCCTCCAGTTGATCGGTGTCGTGTTCACTGTGCGTTCCCGTTGACTTGTACCGGCTGGCTTTGGTGAGGACGGCATCAGCCAGTGTGATCCGCCTGGTCACCTTGTTTTTTGTGGGGCCTTCTGTACCTACATATTCAATCACGATTTTTTTCAACAATTCACCGCTGGTGGACAACGAATACAGCAGGGGAGAAGCCTCATCCACTTCCCTGGTGACAACAATAGGCGCGTGCTGCCTTGCCCCGGAAGTTTTGCCGATGGCGGGGTCCCGCGGAGACTTAACGGTTTTGACACTGTGTAAAGGCAGGAACTCACTGCTTTTTCCATCGGCCTTGCCCTGCTTGGTGGGTACCTTAACGACGCCTTGTTTACTGCCTTCTATCGTCATATACATGACGTACTGCGCAGTGGCAGGGCGGATGAAAAAAAACATGGCGACGGATAAAAGCGCGGATAAACGCAAAATAGATTTCATAATACGCAAATTTATTTAGTGGTTAGTGGTGACATTGTCTAGTGTCGTAGGAGAGGAAATGAGATTTTCAATCGAAATTCCCCGGAAGGTCAGGGTCACGTCTTCCTCCTGGACAGCCACGTGTTCATTGTGATTGGTGTTCACCGGAGCATCAAAACGTGTCACCTTGGTGATAAGCGCGTCAGTAAGGGTGATCCTCCTATAGATCGCGTGCACGTCATCGCCGTGCAAACCCATATATAGGATCACGACCTTCTTCAGTGCTTCTTTAGTGGTAAAGCAAGATAATATTCTCGGGGAAGCTTCGTCCACTCTTCGGGTGACCACGACCGGTTTATATTCGACTTCACCCCTGGCCACCGGATGGCGGCCAAGGGTTTCAGTGGATGTTTTAATACTAATGACCGGCAAATATTCAGCGCTTAATCCGTTCGCTTTCGCCCGCTCGGTTTCGACCCTGATGATGCCGTGGCTTGCGCTTTCCAATGTCATATATACTGCCAGTTGTGCGGAAGCAGGATGAATCAAAGAGCCCATAATAATGGACAGGAGCGCGCATAGGCGAAAGATAGACTTCATAAAAAATGCGATTTAAAAATGGTGAATCATAAAACAATGCCTGAGCACTTTAGCACGCCATTATTTTTTGGCTACTTCCCAGATCGCGCCAAAGCCAATATTATTGGTGTGGAATCCGATCCAGGCGTACCCTTTATCTCCCCAATTAGTGCCCCAGCTATTGCGAAGCAGCCAGGCCTGCTTGGAATCATCCCATCCGATCAGCACAATCGCGTGATTGACCTGGGGATCATTGGTAGTGCTCTCTGTTTCTTTGAATACCCCGTGCCCGGCATAGTTTTGAAACAAGGGAGTGGCTTCAAAAGCACAGCTCACCGAGCCGTATTTGCAAATCGCCTCTTTTATCTTATCCACAGAAGCAATATTAAATAGTCCGGCGGCAGGATCGACCAAACCCCAACCGACCAATTGCACGTGTGCATCTTTGGGTACAGGCAGGCAGGGCCCATTTTGGCCATTATCAGGGTCCTGACTGGCATCCATTAACCTCGTATGGGATTTGGTCAGCCAGTCACATACCAGGTAGGGCCACCCGCCTGAGCAACTGCCCGCGCCACTACAGGCTACGACTTGTTTCTCGCTGAGATCCAGTGAGGGGGACTCTTTCGCCACCTTGAAATAACTGATCTCAAGGGCTCCGACAGAAGAATAGGCCCAGCAGTCGCCACATTGCTGATCACGGATATCCGGTACAATGTGGGCGTTCCTGGCGTCAAAATCTTTATCGTTTGTATGGCAGGTGGCTTCCAGCTTTTTGATGATGTCAGCCAGTTCCGCGTTGATTACTTTCTCGTTGTCACTGATCACCTTTACGGCTTTTGCCTTATCATCCGCGGAAGGTTGCAACATGCCCGTGATGTCTTTCAGGTGAAGCTCCGAGACCTGCGTGTTGGCCACATGGAAATCTAATTTTTTATCGGCGATGAACTTGCGTTGCTGAACCAGAACCTGTTTCAGGACGGGCGAGGCTTTCGCCTCCGATGCGCGGTATACGGGATCCAATTGGTCAACGCTGAAGGGTTTGACCTGTGCATGGCTAAGCATGGGAAAGAGCAATAAGAGCAGCAAGCCCTTAAAGGCCGAAAATTTGTGCGTGTTCATTTTGTGTTATTTTGAGTGTTAGCGAATGATAACAGTGGTAGTATTTAGAGGAGGATGAGCTGGTTGAGGTTTTTCAAAAGGACGCACATATATGAAACGGATATGGGTCGTTCCCGTGGCCAATGCTTTAAAATAAAAGACCTGAAGATCGGGACTGCCGGGAATACTTTGACCTGCCGGTTTGTTTTCCTGGCGTAGGTAGCAAGCTTTTTTTGAATAGGTAGAATCCTTCAGTTGCCAGGAGAAACCCGTTCCAATAGAGGCTTTTAATGAAATGGAAAAGGTGTCCGACACATTGACCTTAATGACGTTCTCAGGACTTTGCATGGGTGGGTGTAGTCGGTACCGGTAACCCGATAGTAATAGAATTCCGGTTGACAACAGGATCCATAATTTCACCGGCATTTTCATTTGACTCGTTATTTATGCGATAAATGATGATCAAAAGTATCTTTTATCAATGCCCGATTTTATCCCCTAAAAAGGGTAATTTTCCGGCCTTAATTACAGACGATATCTTATGGACAACAGAAGAGCCTTTTTGAAAAAAGCAGCCTTGCTGGCTGGAGGAGTTACATTATGGGAAAGCCTGCCCCTTGCCATCCAGCGGGCTATGGCGATCAATCCGGCCGTAGGCACCACCTACCTTGACGCCGAACATATTGTATTCCTCATGCAGGAGAACCGCTCCTTCGATCACACATTCGGCGCCCTTCAGGGAGTCAGGGGCTTTAGCGATCCCCGGGCTATTACACTTCCCGGCGGCAATCCCGTATGGCTCCAATCCGATGACAAGGGACAAACCTATTGTCCTTTCCGGCTCAATATCCATGACACCAAGGCCACCTGGATGAGTTCCCTTCCACACTCCTATGAATCCCAGGTCGACGCCCGCAACGAAGGACGGATGAACCAATGGCTGGAAGCCAAAAAAGGAGATTATCCCGAATTGCCGATGACCCTGGGATATTACACCCGCGAAGACATACCGTTCTATTACGCCCTGGCTGACGCCTTCACCATATGCGACCAGCACTTTTGTTCGTCCCTGACAGGGACATCACCCAACAGGCTCCATTTCTGGACAGGCACCATTCGTCCCGAACAGGACGGCAAGACCTTTGCCAATGTCCGGAATGAGGAAGTCGACTATGGCGTTTGGGCCAGTTGGAAAACCTATCCCGAACGGCTGGAATCCGCCGGCGTCTCCTGGAAGGTCTACCAGAATGAGATCGGCCTGGACTCCGGGCTTCAGGGAGAGGAAGATCCCTGGCTGAGTAACTTCACAGACAACCCCCTCGAATATTTTACCCAGTATAACGTGCGCTTTTCCCCTACGCATATCGAATGGTTAAAAGAAATGACAGGGCAACTCCTGGACATCCCCGATAAAACCCCCGAGCAGCAGAAGCAGTGGGAGGAGATGACACAGATCCTCCAACAATACACGCCCGAAGCCTATGCCCGTTTATCCGAAACCGAAAGGAACCTCCACGAAAAGGCGTTTGACACCAACCGTAAAGACCCCGACTACCGGAAACTGACCACCCTGACTTATCAGGACAACGGCACCGAAAGGACCGTGGACATTCCCAAAGGGGATATCCTTCATCAATTCCGGGAAGACGTGGATCAGAATAAACTTGCCTCCGTCTCCTGGCTGGTGGCCCCCGAACACTTTTCCGACCACCCGACCTCCGCCTGGTACGGGGCCTGGTATGTATCCGAAGTGTTCGACATCCTGACTAAAAACCCCGAAGTCTGGAAGAAAACCATCTTCATCCTGACCTACGACGAGAACGACGGGTGTTTCGACCATATACCTCCTTTTGTGGCCCCCAATCCCCGCAGGACCGACACCGGAAAAGCCTCTGCAGGGATCGATACCTCGCTCGAATATGTTCCCCTGGAGCAGGACAGGCAACGTTCCAAACATCCCCGGGAGAGCCCGATAGGACTGGGTTACCGGGTGCCCTTCATCGTAGCAAGTCCCTGGAGCAGGGGAGGCTGGGTCAATTCCCAGGTATTTGACCATACCTCCAACTTGCAATTCCTGGAACATTTTATTGCAACCAAGTGGAACAAGCAGGTGAGAGAAACCAATATATCCGCCTGGAGAAGGACCATCACAGGCGACCTGACCTCCATCTTCAGGCCCTACAACGGGGAAGCCCTCACACAGCCCACCGTCCTGAACCGGGACGAAGTCATAGAAAGTATCCACAAGAGCCAGTTCCTGGGATTGCCCAACCCCCGGCCCCTCACGCCCGGCTCCAGCGCCACACCCGGCTCCGGCGCCGCGGCCGCACCCGGCGCCGCAACCACGCACGGCTCCAACGCCACAACCGCAGCCAACGCCCCGACCACCCCGCTGTCTGCCTTCCACTCCCCGCAGGAGCGCGGCACGCGCCCTTCCTCTTCATTACCCTACGAACTATATGTCGACGGGAAGCTGGACAAGAGCGGCAACACCTTTACCCTTCAATTCACCGCTTCCAAAGATCTCTTCCATGATAAGGCAGTGGGCGCCCCCTTTAATGTATACGCCCCTGGAAAATACGCGCAACACCAGGTAAAGGCCTGGTCATATGCGGTGGCCGCGGGGGACACCCTGACCGATACTTACCCTTTAAGCGCCTTTGACCAGGGAAATTATCACCTGAGAGCCTATGGTCCCAATGGTTTTTTCAGGGAGTTCAAGGGCAATACAAATGATCCGTCACTGGCCATCCAGGGCAAATACGACCAGGGAAATTTTTCCATCGCCTTTCGTCCAATAGGCCCCCCGGTAAGGCACGACGTTCAGATCATCGACAATGGGTACGGCAAGAACAACCAGCAGTTCAGCATCACGGCCGATGAACAGACCCATAGCGCTTCTCCTTTCGTGCTGGACCTTGAGTCCCAGCAGGGTTGGTACGACGTGAGCGTCAGGATCAAAGGGTACGACAACTTTGAGATCAGGTATGCGGGTAGGGTAGAGACAGGAATGCATTCCATTACCGATCCCCATATGGGTGGGACCGTTTAGTGAACCATATTAATCGGTTTAAAGAATAGGGGGAAAATAAAGCACGGCGTATTCACAAAATTATTCAGGAAAATATTCCTCCGCTCCAGGTCTCCGAAAGTCCAGGCCGCAGGGTTGCCGGCGACATCGGGGGTAGGCTGGGCATTCCCCGTCAGGAAATTGGAGAGCGGAGCGGGCGCTCCGAACCCTGTTGGCTGTATCTGGGTAAAGACCGTTTTAGTTTCGCCCGAGTGACAGCCATTACAGGTATTCAGAGAGAATAGCATTCTGGTAGTATCATTGTGGATGCCGATAGGGACCGGGTGATTTCCGTCCCAATGGAAGTCCGCCGCGTCATTGTTAGTGACCGCTGCTTCTCCACCCAAAAAAGGTGCGCCTTTATAGAACAACGGTACGCTCACGCCCCCGAAATTAGTCAGCAGGCTGGCGTTTTCCTCGTTGTTGACAAAGCTGTCCAGGGTAGCTGTATTATCGATCACCACTGACGGTGTTTTCGCCACCGTAGCGTTCAGCAATTGATGGGATACGGAATCCAGGTGGAATTCCCTTAGTTCCCAGATACTGGACAAGGCAATCTCATTGGTCCGCAATTGATTTAAGGAACTTCCGTTAGGTTTCGAAGGATCCTCTCCCGCCAGGGAGAACTGGTCCGTGATATGCTGCAAAGCCGTATTATAAGCAGGGGAGCCCAGGGTCAGGCTGCCCAGGTTAAACCATTCCTGGGCATAAGACTTGATCTGCCCGCAGCCCGATTTATTCACGCCGAATTCAAAGATGACCGTAAACTCCAGGGGTTGGCAACTTCCGTTCATCGCACAAAAAACAAACCTGCCTTCTCCGGCGTTGGCGCCTCCTCCATACCCGATATTCCCCATCAGGTCCAGCCTGTTCACGATCGCCATCAGCCGGAAAGGAGCAATAGACAGGTCCAGGGTATCTCCGCCGCTTTCAGCCAGCCAGGCATTGATAAAGGCCTGCATGCCCGGACGACTTTCTACTGCATCCCCATTGACCGTCTGAGATACCGTAAAAGTCTTTAACCAGTTCAGGGTGAACTGAGCCGCAGAAACCCCCGTCACCGGCGTATTCGCTAGTTGCGACATCAGAAACCCGAACGTCCAGGGCCCCATTTTGGTGCCTTGTAAGGTGCAGGGATTAAACGTGCGGGAAGGATCCTGGACGACGCTGGTGTCGGTGATGAGAAGAGAATTGGTTCTGATAATAGGAAGCGCTGGAAAATGAGGGAAGCGGAATCCCCCCGAAATGATTTCCCCGCCTGACAATCCCGACAAGAAAATAGGACTGATGAGGCCTTTACTTACCGCCGTTCTGCCCTGGAAGAGGGTGACGGGAACGCCCCTTTTGTCGTTAAACAGAGATAACTGCCTCTTTAGTTCCGCATCCATCGACGTCAATTCATTGGTATCCACTTGCAGAAAGCCGGTGTAGACGCCATCACCCGCTTTTTCATCCGGATCTTCCCCGTCATCCCGGAGAACCACCTTTTGTCCTTCCGGAACAAAGGCCAGGTATGGGTTTTTATATTGATTTTCCTTGAAATACGCGCGCATGATCATATTGCCCTCTTTTGTGCCGGCCGGGGCCGGTTGAAACGTCACACTATCCGCGATGGGCGGGTGTTGAACAAAATCCGGGTTGACGGATACGGTATCCAGATCAACCCGGAATTGAGGTTTGCAAGAAACCATAGTGCAGACAGAAGCGAGCAAAAGAATAGATACAGCGATCAGCCCAGCGTAGAAAGAAGATTGAATGAATTTCATTAAGTAAAAATAGCCAGCGGACCGGGCGCCCGCAAGGGTAAGACTACCGAATCTAAAAGGTAGTTTTGCGTAGTAGTCCCATTTTACACAATTCCTTGTACCTTTGCGCGGCAAAACAATAGTGAACATGATCCAGACAGAGACCCGTGTCGACCAATTAAAAGAAGATATCGCACTCATCCGCCAACAACTCACTGCACACCCCTTATACCAACGTATACAGACCCCCGCCGCCTTTAAACTCTTCATGCAATACCACGTATATGCCGTATGGGATTTCATGTCATTGCTGAAAGCCCTGCAAAGAGAACTGACCTGCGTAGAAATTCCCTGGGTGCCCGTAGGCAGCGCTAATACGCGATACCTGATCAACGAGATTGTCGTGGGAGAAGAAAGCGACGTAGACGAGCAAGGCAGGCGTATCAGTCATTTCGAGCTGTACCTCGAAGCCATGAAGCAAGCAGGCGCCGATATAGCCCCCATCAGTGCGTTGCTGTCGGCCATCTCCAAAGGAGCTCCCGTGAATATGGCTGTTACTCAATATGCGCCCAGTGACGAAGTCCGGGACTTTCTGACCTTTACATTTGAAGCCATCGCCACCCGCAAAATACACGTCATCGCCTCCGTATTCACCTTTGGTAGAGAAGACCTCATACCGGACCTGTTCCTTCCCATCATACGGAGCTTCCCCACCGAATTAGGGAGCGGCTTGCACATCTTCAAGTACTATCTCGAAAGGCATATAGAGGTGGACGGAGACCACCACAGCCACCTGGCTATTGCCATGTTGGAAGAACTCTGCGGGGAAGATCCGATCAAATGGTCCGAGGCCGCCGAATATGCAAAGGCTGCCCTTCAGGCCCGCATCAGGTTGTGGGATGGGGTCCTCGAAGCTCATTCACTACAAGATCATTAATATCATTACATTTTACCACCTGGTAAGTTTAACGTCTTTCTTTTTGCGTTATTCAGCAACTTTTATCATATTTATAGGATGAGGCTCTAATCAATTTCGGTGGGAGGTACCTCCACTGCCCTTCTTTACTATGTCGTTAATTCTCCTTTAATTAATTATTATATGGATAAATTGTTAAAGACGGGTCGCATCATGTTTGCGACGGGCATCCTCGCGCTCAGTGTCCTTTGTTTTATTTATGGAGATTTTATCATAGGTCGCCCGCCGGCCTGGCCTGCGAAATTCACACTTAACCCGGCGTTAGGTTACGCATCTGCTACCTTGCTGGTTATTGCAGGATTGGCTATACTCCTTAAAAACAGGGCGGGACTCGCCGCTCTGCTGGTGGCGACGCTCATTCTTTTGCTTTCGGTGCTAAGACATGTACCCCACTTCATGGATGATTGGGTAAATGCCTACAAAGCTATGGCGCTCTTTGGTGGCGCTTTAATCATAGCAGCTTCCTTTTTCAGGGAGGACGATCATATCACTCCACAACTTCGGGTAAGTGAAAGTTGGAGAAAACGTTTTGTGGTTGCCGGCACGATATTGCTATCTGTGTTTCTTATAGCCTGCGGATTCGCGCACTTCAAGTGGGCGCAGGGCGTACAAAATCTTGTCCCTGGCTATATTCCATTTCATCTTTTCTGGACTTACTTCGCCGGAGTTTGTTTAATAGCAGGTGGGGCGGGTATTCTTATACCGAAAACAAAAAGATGGGCTGCATTGCTTTCGGGTATAATGATTCTTTGCTGGTTCCTATTATTGCACATTCCCGCCCTTTTGGCCAACCCCACTGACCCAAGCAACAGGATGGGCGTATGTGAATCATTTATTTTTAGCGGCGTCTTATTTGTACTTGCGCTATACTGATATTAGGTTATTCATTCCGTCCCTGCAGTCGTCTGATCCGGGCCAGACGCAATCGCCGCTACCGCCTGCATGAACCAGGCCGCGTGCGGTATCCATTGCTCCGTCCATCTCCATTCGTTTCCGTTGTCCGTCGTCTTGAAGTCGATTCCGCTGCCATCTCCGTTTCCTTCCTTTCCGGTGATCCCGTTGGATATTCCTCCACGTTCGGACCCATGACCAAAGTTGGACTTCATATGCGGAACGTTGTATCCGCCGAATTGGTATAAGAAACATACCGAATAAGGATTGCCACCCAATATCCAGGATAGCTGATCGGAAGCGTAAGCGGCCAGGGTATCAGAGACTCCCCATCCCCCTTTTTGGGGATATACCAGCCTGCCGCCCACGATCGCAGCGGTTGCCAGGGATGCCAACCGGGCATTTTCTCCCTGCCACCACCAGCCCGTTTCATTATCGTGCGGAATGAAAAAGCCGTCTTTCACCTGGCCTTTGTACATAAAAGTTTGACGGGCATAGCCATAGGGATTGCCGGTTTCGTTCGTTACCCGTAGATTATAATCCAGGGCGGACCTGATCGTTGTCAGGGCAGCCCGCCGCTGGACGGTATCCTTTTCCGCCTCCAGGTAACGGGCCAGGGCTATGATGGGCATCCCGGCATCGGCAGCATGCCAAAAGGGGCGTCCCGCATCATTGGCTAAAAAATAGCCTGAGGGACTTAGCCGCCCTTCCAGATTGGCTGCCCGTTTGCGGGCTTCATCCCGGTAAAGGGAGCTGTCGGTTGCCAGCCAAAGCTCGGTCGCAGCCACGAGCGCGCAGTAGTCATCAATAATATTTTCTTTGCCGTCATCGTCATAACGGGTATTGTTCACCAGTAGGTGAGCAAAGGCGCGCTCCGCGGCGTGCAGGTATTCCCGGGACGCGAAGACCCCGTGCCGGGGTAAGCGGGATATTCTCGCCAGGGCGGCAATGGCCATCCCTCCGCCTTCCCTGAAGGCGCATTGGTAGTTCGTATCTGTGATGCTGTTCGCCAGCAGGCCCACGACCCTTCGGGCCTTCGGATCCTTATCAAAATAGCTGAAAACGATCATGCGGAAATACCCCTGGGGGGATAATGCCCTCATCAGGTAATCCGCGCCCCAGAGACTTTCTTCAGTGATGGAGTCCATCAGGTTCAGCCTCCGCAGCAGGCCGGGAATAGATTCCCGGACGGAGGCCAGGGACCAGGTCACCAGGGGGATTTGTTGGGGAGACATATAATTGGCATAGGCAAGGTGCGAAAAGTACTTGCTGACGTCTCCCGAGGCATCACACCACCCCCCTCGCATGTCTACGGTCTCGGCGCTCCCATAAAGGTGAATATGAGCGTCCGTCTTCCATTCGATAGGGGTATTGGCCCTTTGTTTCCGGTAATAATGGAGGATAGATGGAAGGACCATTTCAGCGAGGCCATTCTGTTGTATGGTGAAAAGAGGGGAGTAGTTCCACCTGCTCGCCTGCCATACTCTTACGTGGTAAACGCCGGGCGTGGCCACGTGGGAAAAATCCGCCCGGTAATAGTATGCTCCCCTGAACCACTCGTCCAGGGAATAAGGGCCCCTGAGACTGCCTCCTTTTATAACAATGCCACTACCGGTTTTCAATTCAAAGGTGGTCGTATCTGGTAAGGGGACGTCTGACTGAATAACCACCATTTTGGGCCCATTGGCGTCAAAAACGACCTGATTAGCCCTGACGGTGATACTGCCCGGTATGCGGATTTGTCCTTGGTATACCGGAGTGGCGGGATCATAAGGCAGGTCCGGCGACTGTGCGGATGCGGCGGTCGGCAATCCCAATGACAGGAATGCATAGAAGGCAAAAGAGATCGTTTGATTCATAGAAGAAGGCTGATATCAAATATAAGGCGTAAAAATGAACGGGGATGGCAACTTTGAATTTAGGCCATTCCCATTCATTCTGTTCATTCGCTTCGACACCCTTCGGCAGTTGGTAAATCGGTTTAATTGGGTGATTTTACATCCTTTCTCTGAAAATGACTGGACAATCCCGTTTTTTATTTCTTTCTTTGTGCATCTAAAACTAACGTTATATGAACCCTTATCTTGGTATGATATTCCTCTTCGGTGGTAACTTCAGTATGGTTGGATTTGAGTTTTGCTGGGGGCAACTGTTGTCTATTTCTCAGAACGCGGCAGTGTTTTCCCTTTTAGGCACTACTTATGGCGGAAACGGCACCAGCACCTTTGCCTTGCCGGATTTGAGGGGCAGGGTAGCCATTGGCCAGGGACAAGGACCTGGTTTAAGCAATTATGTCCTTGGCCAGTCAAGCGGCACGGAAACTATCGGCTTAACCATCAATAATCTTCCCAACCACCTCCATACAATTAGTTCGCTTACCGTCACAATAAGCGCCTCCAACACACAGGCTACGGCCAACACCCCTGTTATAGGAACCAGTACTATCGCGGCTCCTTACGATCCTTATTCCGGTGACTTTATCAACGGGTTTAATGGGAGCGCGCCTAATATCGCCCTGAATACCCTGGCAAGCGCCTCCGGTAATACAAACGGTACTGGATCGGGCGTCCCGGTTTCCATCATGCAGCCTTACCTCGCGCTCAACTATTTAATTGCTATGATTGGGATATACCCTTCCAGGAATTAATTTTCAACGTCCTTGACCGGTACTCATCCGAACCATTACAAAACGCTAGCTATGCTTAAATTTTACACTAGGTTTATCTCTTTTTCAAAGATTCTTCTCGCTGTTATTTTTTTAAGCATAGCAGGCTTGTCCGCATTGGCCGGATCGGGGGAGACTCGCCCTCCGTTGGGAGGCGCCCACCCCCAGAAACCCTCCGGGACCGCCCCCGTTTTGGGCGTGACGAATTTTGACGGTGCGCCGGCCCTGCTTCTCAATAGCGTGGCGAGCGGAACCGTATCCCCCAACGTACTATCCTCGGGGCTGGACATCGGCGTTGTGTCGACTCCCTCCACAGCAACGGTGAAACTTCAAATAACAGCCGGAGGCGGTGCGGAGCATGCAGCTCCTTCCCCCGCACCGGATGGCTACATCCGGGGACTGAGGGTCTCTCTCACGAGCAGCATACAGTCTCTGGTCTTCACTTCCGACGACGGCTCGACCTTTAATCTGAAAAGTCTTGCAGTTTCCATGTCCATGTTGACTACGACCGATTTGGGAACGATTACGATCACCCCGTATACGGCAGGAGTCCCCGGGACAGCAGTAACGCTCAGTTCCGTAGTGACTTCAATCTGGCAGACGGGCGTTGCTACCAATTTTGTAGGTATTAATGAATTCATTGTGTCCGCTGTGGATAATTCCGGGGGATACGTCGGTACTATCAACGTAGACGATATCCTCATTACGGCAAAACCAGTCGCCACTACTTCGGCCGCTACGGCGGTAGCAGCTACAACCGCCACCCTGAACGGGACGGTCAATGACAATTTTGATCCCGCCACCACCAGTTTCAAGTATGGAACTGATCCGGCCCTGGCCGGAGCAACGACTGTAAGCGGGAGTCCCGCCACTACTGCAGGAACGGGCGTTGCAGGATCGGTGACGGCCAATCTGACCGGACTTACACCCGGCACAAAATATTATTTCGAAATAATCGGAGCGAATACGGAAGGTACGGCTACCGGTACCATATTGAACTTTACGACCACCCCTTCCATCACGGTGACACCGGCTTCACCGGCTGCAGCCACCGTAGGGGCGTCTTATACTTCGACCACGTTCTCCGCCAGCGGAGGAACAGCGCCATATACATATGCGGTGACTTCTGGCACATTGCCCGCCGGGATCACCTTGAATGCTTCTACCGGCGCATTGACCGGAACACCGACAGCCGGGGGAGCTTTCTCCGCGACCGTAACGGCGACCGACGCCAATTCCTTTACCGGCAGCGTATCCTTTACGCTGACGGTTAACGCTGCCACCATAACCATTACTCCGGTTACCCTGGCGAACGGTACATATGGAGCCGCTTATACGACAGCATCCCTCTCTGCGTCAGGCGGAACTTCACCCTATACATATAGTGTAACTTCAGGAGCATTGCCCAATGGCTTAACCCTGAGTGCCGCCGGCCAATTGTCAGGAACTCCGACAGCCGCAGGAACCTATAATTTTACCGTGTCAGCCACAGATGCGTCTACCGGTACCGGCCCCTATGCAGGTTCGCAGGCATACAGCATTGTCATCGGCAAGGTGGCGCTGACCATCACTGCCGATAACCAGAGCAGCACCTACGGGCAGGCATTACCCGCCTTAACGGTCACCTATAGCGGTTTTGTGAACGGAGATACACAGGCAAGCTTAACCACGGCCGCCACTGCAAGTACCACCGCCACCGCAGCATCACCGGCAGGCAGCTATACCATTACCCCATCAGGGGCAGTGGACAATAACTATACGATTACGTATATAAACGGCACACTGACCATCGGCCAGGCTGCGTTAACGATTACAGCCGACAACCAGAGCAGCACCTACGGTGGTGCAATACCCGCACTGACGGTCACCTATAGCGGTTTTGTGAACGGAGATACGCAGGCAAGTTTAACCACAGCCCCCACTGCAAGCACCACCGCCACGGCAGCATCACCGGCAGGCAGCTATACCATCACCCCATCAGGAGCAGTGGACAATAACTATGCGATCACGTATGTAAACGGCACACTGACCATAGGCCAGGCCGCCCTGACCATCACAGCTGACAACCAAAGCACTACTTACGGCAGTGCGATACCCACACTGACGGCCACCTATAGTGGCTTTGTGAATGGAGATAATGCAGCGAGCCTGACGGTATTACCGACATTGAGCACGACCGCAACTTCAGGCTCCCCCGCCAATACGTATCCCATCACCGTCAGCGGTGCAGTAGATAACAATTATGCGATCACCTATGTGGACGGCACGCTGACGATTGGCAAACCGGTCCTGACGATCACAGCTGACAACCAAAGCAGTACTTACGGCGGTGCGATACCCGCACTGACGATCACCTATAGCGGTTTTGTAAACGGGGATACGCAGGCGAGTTTAACCGCCGCGGCTACTGCAAGTACTACCGCCACGGCAGCCTCACCGGCAGGCAGCTATACCATTACCCCATCAGGGGCGGTCGACAATAACTATACGATCGTCTATGTGGCTGGTACGCTCACCATCGGCCAGGCCGCCTTAACGATCACTGCCGATAACCAGAACAGTACCTACGGACAGGCAATACCCGCCTTAACGGTAAGTTATGCGGGTTTTGTGAACGGAGATACGCAGGCGAGTTTAACCACGGCCGCCACTGCAAGTACCACCGCCACCGCAGCATCACCGGCAGGCAGCTATACCATTACCCCATCAGGGGCAGTGGACAATAACTATACGATTACGTATATAAACGGCACACTGACCA